>Ga0116184_10005055_pt1 | contig 10215 bp, 7 predicted proteins | sample AD_JPNNA5_MetaG_FD_89886 | JGI IMG/M metagenome (GOLD analysis project Ga0116184, IMG submission 89886) | Active sludge microbial communities of municipal wastewater-treating anaerobic digesters from Japan - AD_JPNNA5_MetaG | ecosystem: Engineered > Bioreactor > Anaerobic > Digestate | place...
GGCATCAACCTCTGGGGCGGCCGCGGGAACGAGGAGCGCAACTCGCCCACATTCCCGGGCAAGAGCTACGGGATCCTCTGTGTTGGGGGTGTCCTCACCATGTGGGTGGGCATGTTCGAGCCCGACGCCGATCCCTGGCGTGATGTCCGCCTGGCCGTGTCGCGCGACCACGGCTTCTCGTGGCAGCTTGCGGACTGGGTCCTCACCCGCGAGGACGGCGTGATGCTGCCCACGATGTGCCAGTTCGGGCAGGATTACGCCGGTGCGCGGGACGAGTACGTCTACCACTACTGGCCCCGCTATCGGTCGGCCCACGGCCCCGACGGCTATTCGGACAAGGTCCCGTGGATCGTGGTGCAGCGGCCCGGGGCGATCGACCTGGCACGCGTGCATCGCGACCGCATCCTCGACCGGGGGGCCTATGAGTTCTTCGCGGGCGTCGATGACCACGGCGCCCCGCACTGGACCCGCGACCTCTCGGCCCGAGAGCCGGTCTTCGAGGACCCCAATGGCGTCGGTTGGTGCGTGAGTGTCAGCCACAACGCGGGGCTCCAGCGGTACCTGTTGTGCACCGAGCATACAGAAACGCACCGTGGTAAGCTGGGCATCTTCGATGCGCCGGAGCCGTGGGGTCCGTGGACCACGGTGGCGTATGAGGACGCTTGGGGCGAGGGTCACGTGCCGGTCAACACTTTCTACTGGAACTTCGCCAACCGGTGGCTGAGCGATGACGGCAGGCGGTTCGTGATGACCTTCACCGGGCGCCAGGAGAACGACTCGTGGAACGCGCTGCGCGGGGCGTTTTTGCTGCGTTAGCCCCCCGCCGGGACGCAGGCTCGGCAGATCCGCCGGCCTCCGTGCTCCACGAGGCGAGAAGCCATGGTGGGCTCCCCGCAGGCCTCGCATGGCTCCGAGGACTCGATCTGCGCCATGGCCGGCGGGTCGAATGGCACCGAGCTGACCGTGAGGACCGCGTCGCGCGGCCCATTCAGGATGGCACGTATGTGTGCCTCGGTGCGGGTGGCGAGTGCCTCCCGGGTCTCCGGGGATTCATCGCCAGCGGCAGCCCGCTCGCGGAGGGCCGCCCACTCAGGGTCATCAGCGAAGCCGTTGTAGTGCTCGCTCACGCGGACGCCGGTCTCGCGGTGGCGGGAGTAGAAGGTGTAGACCCGCCTGCCCCAATCGCGGAACACCAGATTGCCCTTGCCGAAGGTGCAGCCGAGCACGACCTGAATGGCATCGACGGCGCACGAGTCGTTCTCGACAACAGCCACGAGCTCCTCATCCTCGGACCGAGCGACTCCCAGTTCGGCCAGCCCCTCGATGGCCACCCGGTAGCCCAGCGCCAGCCCCAGGCACATGTGCCCATGGAACTTCTGAACGTCATCGACGCTGGGCACGGTGGACGCCGCGGTCATGACGGTACCCCCCTACGCCTGATGCGGAGTTGGAACCGTAGCACGAGTCCAGGGATCGTGGCAAGATGCGGGTGCCCCTGCACCTTGGGTTTGGTGAGTCCCGGCAGGTATGATCGCTGTCTGCAATCGGCGAGATGCCACCCATTCCAATCGAAGACGGTGTCGCCCCGATTGGACACTGGAGGCACCGGCAGTGAGGGGAGACACACGGTGGTTTGGGGCGCTGGGGTGTTGACGGAGGTAGAGGGATGATCTGGTTCGCGGCGATGTCGGTGCCGCTGCTCGGTCTCGCGGCCGGCGAGCCCGACGGGGCCGCAGTGGTGCGCGCCGAGGGCTTCCGGGGCATCTGGTTCACGCTCGGTCAGCTCGAGGGCCCCTATGGCGACAAGTATAGCGGCGGTCTGGGCACCTACACGGCCGACCATGTGCCCATCGCGATCCACGTACCATGGGTCGGGAAGACTTTCTTCGTGTTCGGCGGCACCCCGGGGCCAGCGGAGCGGCACCTGCTGGCGATGATCTCCTACTACGACCACGTCCGCTGGGTTGTGGCGCGGCCCGTGGTGGTGCACGACAAGGGCGGCGTGAACGACCCGCACGACAACCCCAGCCTGGCGATCGACGGCCGGGGCCATCTGTGGGTCTTCGTCAGCGGGCGGGCCGAGAAGAGGCCCGGCTTCATCTACCGGAGCCTGTCACCCTACTCCATCGACGGTTTCGAGCGCGTGGCCGAGTTCCAGTTCGCCTACCCGCAGCCATGGTGGATGGGGGACTCCGGCTTCTTGTTCTGCCTGACGCGCTACACCCAGGGTCGCGAGCTCTACTGGCAGACGAGCCCCGATGGCCGAACGTGGGCGCCCCAACAGAAGCTGGCCGGTTTCGGGGGGCACTACCAGGTGACCGCGACTCGCGGTACCCAGCTGGTTACGGCGTTCAACTGGCATCCCGGCGGCGATGTCGACAGGCGGACGAACCTGTACTTCCTCCAGACGGATGACGGCGGGCAGAGTTGGCGTACGGTAACCGGCGATCCTGTTGCCACGCCACTGGCCGATGTCGCCAACCCGGCGCTGGTCCGCGACTACGCAGCCGAAGGGCGGCTGGTCTACATCAACGACGTGAACCTCGACGCCGAGGGGCGGCCCGTCGTCTCCTACATCACGTCAGGCAGTTTCCGGCCCGGCCCGGAGGGCGAACCGCGCGAGTGGACCATCGCCCACTGGACGGGGGGCGAATGGTCGTACAGCATGGTGTGCACCACGGACCACAACTACGACATGGGGTCTCTACGGATCGAGCCCGATGCGTGGCGAATCATCGGCCCGACCGATCCCGGCCCGCAGCCGTGGTGCACCGGCGGCGAGATGGTTCTGTGGGAGAGCCGCGACCAGGGAGCGACGTGGCGGCGGGCGTGCCAGGTGACGCACGACAGCCCACGCAACCACTCGTATGCTCGATGCCCGGTCAACGCCCATCCGGAGTTCTGGGCCCTCTGGGCCGATGGCGACGGGCTGCGGTTCTCGGAGTCGCATCTGTACTTCACGAACCAGGCGGGCGACAGGGTCTGGCGACTGCCTTACACGATGGCCGAGGACTTTGCCGAGCCGGAGAGGGTGCGGTGAGAGCGATCCCGGGAAAGCCTGCTACGGCTTGGGGACGAAGCGCTCCGGGCAGCGGCCTTCCCTCCAGTAGGGCGCCAGTTCCCTCGTCAGCGTCATGTAGTACTCGGGCGTGTCGCCCCAGCGGTCGATCAGGTCGCCGGCTTCGGTGCGGAAGTCTTTGGGTTCGCTGTAGGCGATGGCACAGCCCTCATCCGAGTTATTCCAGCTCTCGACGAGGAGGAGCTTCCGGCCGAAGCTGTCCGGGTTCGAGAGTACCTGGCGCCAGCAGTGCTCGTAGCGCGAGCTGTCGGGGGCGTACTCGGCGCTCCAATGCAGCGTGACCGGCTTGTCGCCGGTCTGACGCGGGCACCAGTGCCCCGGGCCCAGGACGATGGCGTTCGGGTAGATCTGCGGTCCGGCCATTCCGCCCCACCAGGCGACGTCGTAGTCGACCACGCCCGCGGCCGATGAGATGTCGAGCGTTCCGCCGCCAGGCTGCTTCCCGTTCCATCCGCCGACGAACTCGCGGCCGTGTACGTGCTGGTTCACGCCGATGAAGGGCTCCACCCCGAAGGCCTCCCGGCAGAGCCGGCGCAGCTCGGCGAAGGTCCACTCGTTCCATTTGGTGATTCCCGTATCGACCCACGTGGGGAACCAGAACTGGAGGATGGGCCGGGCCTCCCCGTTCACGTTCACCCGTGCCAGGGCGCGCAGAGGGAGACGAGGCTCGTAGCCCTCCTCACCGTAGAACTGCCTGAGGAAGCCACGGGTGGGCTCCCAGAGCTCGATGATGCCATCAGCGGATGCCTCGGTGCAGTCGCCATCCTTGGTCCCGTGCCAGGCGAAGGGCGTCTCGAGGAACATGGCCATAGGCAGTGGCTCCTCGCCGAGCTTCTCAAGCTCCGCCCACGCCTTCGCCAGTGCCTCGAAGGGTGGTCCGGCCTTCGCCTCCTGGTCGAAGCACAGCGAGTACCAGGTGTCGACGAGGACGAAGTCGAAGCCGCTCCACTTCATGCCGCGCCACTCGGCCATGAGCCACAGGGGGTACTGGTCCGCCTCGTGGTAGGTCACTGGCCAGGCCGAGGCGTCGGGCAGCGCGTTACCGGGCCATCGCTCGGGCTTGTCGAGGCCGTGGATCGTGGCGGCAGGATCATCTGGCTTCGGGAAGGCGAGCTTCCACGTGCCCGACATGCCCAGCTCCCCGCCTGAGGTGACGACCTGGTCATCCCACGGACCACGGTAGAAGAAGTAGGTGCTGAGCAGGCGGCGGCCCGCATCGAACCCGCCCGATGCGTCGAGCTGGGCGGGCGCCGCCGCTGGGAGCAGTAGGGTCGGCAGCATTGCGAGGGTTGCACGCAACTGAGTGCCTCCGATCACTCCAGGGGCAGTCCGAGCGCCTGCCGGACAATGGCTCGCACGCGCTCCGCGAGGTTGAGGGCCCAGGCCGCTTCATCGTCCGTTGTGTCCCTCCCGATGTAGCGTGTCACCACCGCGAACGGCGTGAGGGCCTCGAGTTCGCTGCTCAACACCACGAGCCCCGGGTGGGGGGGCTCAACCATGCCTAGCAGCTCCAGCAGATCGTGAGTGCGGGGAGGTGGCGTGCCCCGCTCCTGCAGTAGTGCCTTCAGGTACTTCTCTGTCTGCTGCTGGGCGTGGAATGCCACGGGGTCGTTTGCCTGCAGACCTACTACGTCGGCCAAGGCCCGGGCACTCACGCGATCCGTCTCAGCCTTGCGTACCCACTCCTCGGTCATCGGGTTCAAGCCGAGGTCTCCCTTGTCGACCAGGTGCGCGGGCGGCTGCCTCAGGTAGTCCAGGCCTTGCCCAGTGCGGTCGTAGAGCACCCGGCCGGCGCGGGCAGCGTCACGGAGTACTGGGTCGCCGAGAGCAAGCCGACTCCGTGCGTCCTCGGCGGCTCGCGCCAGGATACTCACATAGGGGGACCCGGCGGGCCTCGCCGCATCAACCGCGGTCTGGACTGCGCGCCCCGAAGCCTCGGTGATCACCAGAAGATCGATGTCGCTGTCCTCCCGCGGAGTGCCATAGGCCCGGGAGCCGTAGAGGATGATCAGATGCGGCTGGCAGGCTTCGATGATGCGCGGCAGCGCGCGCTCGATGGCCTCATCGACTGGTGTGCGCGCGGTGGCCTTGGCCACACTGCTCGCCTCCCTGCATTAGCCATTGGCCTTGAGCCGGTGGATTCCCTCTTGGAGCCCGTCCTGCACGAAGCCGATGTCGCTCGAGTAGGTGATGAACCGGGCGCCGCGTTCCGCCCACTGGCGGAGCAGGGCCGCATCCCCCAGGTGGAGCCCGCAGGCAACGCCGTGTCGGGTGCAGGCGGCCAGGATGCTGCCCATGGCCTCGCGCATTCGCGGGGCGTCGACCTGTCCGACCATACCCAACGACAGCGACAGATCCATGGGCCCGATCATCACCGCATCTAGCCCGGGTGTTGACACGATGTCATCGACCCGGTCGATGGCGAGCTGGCTCTCGATCTGGATGACGAGCATGGTGTTGGCATTCGCATGAGCGACCACTTGGGCGGCCTCGCAGGGCTGATAGTCGCAGTGGCCGATTCCGGTGGCGAGGCCCCGCTCGCCTTCGGGCGGGTACTTCATGCGGCGCAGCGCGGCCTCGACCACGGCGCGGCTCTCGACTCGGGGGATCATGATGCCCTCGGCGCCGAGGTCGAGCATTTGGCTGATCCAGTGGGGCACCATGTCCGGGATTCGGACGATGGGCGTGATGTCGCGCGCTCGGCAGGTGCGCACGATCTCGCGAAGGGTCTGGATGTCCCACGCGTTGTGCTCGCGGTCGATCATCAGGTAGTCATATCCGGCCAGGGCGGCCATCTGCGCGTAGGCGGGGGTGCCGTATTCGGCGATGGCCGTGCCATAGGCGCACTGGCCGGTGCTCAGTAGGTGCTTGGTTCTGTTTGGTTTCAGTGCAAACATGGCGCTCCTCGTCACGTATTCTGCCGCGCTTGGGCGACCGCGCAAAGGCCCGGCCGTGGTCGGTGCCGAACCTTTGTGTGTCTGACCTGGAGGGATCGGTAGTGCCCTCGTTTCCCAGTCTGGACGAAGCCACCACGGCCCTGCGGCTGGCGGCGGCGATCGGCCTGTGCGGCGTCATCGGGCTCGAACGGCAACTGCATCGCCAGTCCGCGGGTTTCCGCACCCATATTCTGGTCGGTGTGGGCGCGTGCCTGGTGATGATGCTCTCGATCATCGTGGGCGGTGCTGATCACGACCCGGGACGCATTGCCGCCCAGGTGGTCACCGGTGTGGGTTTTCTGGGCGCCGGCACCATCATCCGCCAGCGCGATAGCATCCGTGGTCTGACGACAGCGGCGAGCGTATGGTGCGCGTCGGCGGTGGGTCTGGCGGCTGGAGCGGGCTGGTTCCAGGGCGCGGCAATGGCGACGGCGGGGGTTCTCATTTCGCTCTGGCTTTTCAAGTTCATCGAGCTCCACCTGCCGGCGGATGATGCCCGCATTGTGGTTGTCGGCGAGGCCTGCGATGAGACGGAGGCCGCCATTCGAAGCGTGGTTGAGCGCCGCCGGGCCCGGGTCGTCTCGAGCCGGCGGCACCATGGCCCCGATGGGCGCGATTGGGCCCGAGTCGTGATCGCACCCCGGCGCGCGTCTGATGTCGACGCGCTTCACGATGCCCTCGAGTCGCTGGACCGCGTCGACCGGGTGCGGGTGACGTCAAGCCGGCAGTGACCCCTTTGGTTCCGCGAGAGAGTGATGTGCATGGGCGGTTTGCGCGTTGCGGTTGCCGCGGGAGCGGCGGTCTGGATGCTGGCCCCGGCGCCGGCAAGTGAGAAGGGCACCATGCCGCGGCCTGAGGATTTCGCCATCCTTCCGTGGAGCTGGGTCCCGAATGATCCGGTGCAGCTCCAGTGGATCCGCGAGTGCGGGTTCAACCTGGCGGGTTTCGCGAGTCCCGATGCGCTCGATGCGGTCCGCGCTGCTGGTCTCAAGGCCTTTGTCTCCGATGGCACCACCCACGTTGGCGATGCTGAGGCGGCCCTGGATGACGCCGAGATCGCGCGGCGCGTGAAGGCGCTGGTTCACAAGGTTCGCCACCACCCGGCCGTCTTCGGCTACTACTTGCGGGACGAACCCAACGCCGCGGTGTTCCCCGGCTTGGCGCGTTGGGCTGCAGCCTACGCCAAAGCTGACCCCAAGGCGTTGCCCTACATCAATCTGCTTCCGAACTACGGCTCGTCGGCGCAGTTGGGGACGGCCACGTACGAGGAGTACCTGGATCAGTACGTCCGGACCGTACACCCGCGGTTCATCAGCTACGACCACTATGCCCTGATGGATGACGGTTCGCTGCGCGGGGGCTACTTCCAGAACCTGGAGGCGGTGCGGAAGGCGGCCCTCTCGGCCGGCATACCGTTCTGGAACATCGTCTTGGCGAACGCGCACTTCCGCTATGCCGAGCCCACGCCGGCGGGGCTGCGGTTCCAGATGTACACCACGCTCGCCTATGGTGGCCGCGGGATCTCCTACTTCACCTACTTGACGCCCGATGTGGGCAACTACCGCCTGGCACCCATCGACCAGTTTGGGAACAAGACGCCCACGTGGGACATGCTCCGGAATGTGAACCTGCAGATCCATGCGCTGGCGCCGACCTACCTCACGCTGACCAGCGTGAACGTGTTCCACCACGGCGAGGTCCCCGAGGGATGCCTCGATGACACCCGCAGTGTTCATTTGGCCAGGGTGGACGGCGCCAACCTGGTGGTGGGGGAGTTCACGGATCCCGATGGGCAACCGGCGGTGCTGATCGTGAACAAGGACCTGCACCGGTCGACGGCTTTCGGCCTCGAGTTCAAGCAGCCGGGCAGGGTCATGCTGGTGAGCCCTTACAACGGGAGCAAACAGCCCTTCGGTGGGGAGCACTGCTGGCTGGCGGCCGGCCAGGGGGCGCTGCTGCTGCTGGAGAAGCCGTGAGGACGGCCCGTACCGCTGTTGGTGTGGCCCTTCTGGGGCTGCTGGTGCTGCCGCTGCGGGCCGACGAGCCCCTCGAGGCGGCGCGCAGCCTGTTCCTCAATCTGGCGAGCCGGCTGTTCGTCGATGAGCTCGACGTCGCCGGCCCGCCAGCCGGGGTCGAGGCGCCGTGGGCGGCCAAGATCGCTTGGCGTCAGGCTGGGGGGCGGCCCGAGTGGGGGAACGTAACCCTCGGCTTCCGCGCCGACGCTGCCACCGGGTATTCGTTCGACCTGCTCGTCGAGAGCGCCACGCCCGGCAGCGGCCTGAACGTCTACCTGACCGAGGCCGATGCCGATCGCTGGGTCGAGGCCTTCCCGCTCGCCGACCGCGTCGGCCAGGGCTGGGCGCACATCGACCTTCAGGGCGATGCCCTCCGGCTGTGGCAGTTCGGCAACGGCGTGCGGGAGCCCGCGACTGTCGGAGGCCTTACGCTTGAGCCCTACGGCAAGGACGGGGCCCTGGTGGTCTGGGTCGCCAACCTCGCCATCCACACGCCGGCGGGGCTCCGCGATGCGCTCTCGCTGATGGCAGACAGCGACTGCCCGCCGCCGACGGCCGTCGGCCCGGTGACGCGGTTGGCCGAGGTGCCTCGGTGCTACATGGGTATGTCGCTCTCGTTCCTCGCGAAGCCCGAGGGCCAGGAGCTCGTGGCAGAGGTCCGCAAGCTCGTGCCGAGCCTGGGCGTGGCGGCCGCCGGAGCGCAGTGGCGACCCGAGTGGGCCGAAGCCATCGCGCGCGTCCGAGCCGATGGCGTCGATGTGCGCGTGCAGAACGGCGGCATCGCTGGTATGGCGGGCCTCATCACCCGCGCCCGAGCGTGGGGCGTCGATCCCCAGGGCCGCTCGCGCAACACGACGCCGGGCTATGGCGACGGCATGCACAGCGTGAGCTACTGCCATCCGGCTGCCCGTGAGGCCGTCCGGCGGATGATGGCAGCCATGCGAGGCATGGGCATCCTCGACTACGAGCAGATCGACTACGTATGGCCCTGGCAGGGCGGTCCCTGGGGCTATGGCGAGTGGGACCGCGAAGCCTTCCGCACCGACCTGCTAGGGCAAGATGAGGGCCTGCGGCTGGCTTCCGGCGAGACGGTGCACTTCACCGACTACCTCGCCGCCTATGGAGTGGACCGGATCGGTCCTGGCGACCTCGGGATCGCCACCTGGGACTTGTTCGAGCCGAAGGCAGCCGAGGGCCTGCCGGAGGACGCTCGCCGTCGCCACTCCTTCGTGTTCACCGCGCTCACGCACTACGAGTGGCTGAAGTTCGCGCAAGCAATGGGGGCCGAGGCCCGCTCCTGGGGCGGCGAGTTCCTGGCGACGCTGAACCCCGAGGACGTGTCGAATGGCGGCGACTACGTGTTCTGGAGCCGCCTCCGGGATACCGGGGCGGAGTACCTCGAGCGCTTCGGCAATCCGGGCGAGACCGAGTTCTGGCGGCACTACCTGCCCTATCTCCGTCAGGAGGCCACACGCTCGGGCAAGCGCTTGGGCGTCATCTACGAGGTAGGCGTGGGCGGCCATGGCCAGCCCTACCTCGACCCCGAGGTCGCCTACTGCCTCTCGTACGACTGCACGGCCAGCGGCGGGTTCGACGACATGCAGAACGAGTGGATGGATGAGGCCGGCTGGGCCGCCTCGCAGGAGGGGAGGCATCACGACCGACTCCAGCAATGGCTCGCCACGGCCCATGCATTCAACCAGGCCAAGGCCGATGGAGCGGCGCTCCCCGCGCGGCGGGCCCTGGCCATCGGGCAGCGCTGCGTGGTGCACGCGATCGGGTTCAGCCCGTCGTATCTCCTGACGCGGGGCGCGCTCAACGACCTGGGCATCGACTGCGACTATTCCGACCTCACCATGGACCCGGCCGACTGGGAGGCCTACGACGTGCTCGTGTACACGCCGTGGGAGTCCTCCCACCGGCACCTTGAGGCCCTGCCTCGGTGGCTGGACGCGAAGCCCGGCCGGATGGTTATCACGCATGGCGCCGTGCCGACGCGGATCGCCAGTGGGCTCGGGTACGCGCCGAGCGCGGCGGTAGGCGACCCGGGGTTGGGCGGGCTGCTCGGACTTGGCGAGATCACGGTCGGCGGGGCAGCCGAGGGCGTTGTGAGCCAGGTGAGTCCTGGTCTGGCGGCTGCATTGGCGCCCGGGCAGGCGCCGTCACTACCTGGCGGCCTGTACCA
>Ga0116184_10005056_pt1 | contig 10214 bp, 6 predicted proteins | sample AD_JPNNA5_MetaG_FD_89886 | JGI IMG/M metagenome (GOLD analysis project Ga0116184, IMG submission 89886) | Active sludge microbial communities of municipal wastewater-treating anaerobic digesters from Japan - AD_JPNNA5_MetaG | ecosystem: Engineered > Bioreactor > Anaerobic > Digestate | place...
ATAAAATCATAGGATAGTTCCGGTAGGACAACAAAGCTCCATGGCAGTTGCTTCGTCCCCATGATATCAGGGTACTTTTTGGTGGGGATGAGATGAGGTGAAACCGGGGTCCCGGAGCTTACGGGTAGTCTTAAAAAGAGTGCCCTGATTCACTTGAGGCACCCGAGCAAATCAGATGAAAATACCGGAAACATTTTCATGTTTACCATTGATAAAGGCTGTTCGTTCGAACATAAAGAATGAAAATGCCGGAGGCATTTTCATTGGAAAATAGGTATCAGTCTTTCTTCTCTTCGGGTTCTTTTTCCTGATCGGATGTTGCCTCTTCAGTGCCTTTTCTGTTCAGGGAGACGAAGTAATATGCTCCTCCGGCGATTATCAGGATGAGCAATATCGCTCCGGCAACATACATTGGCATAGTTCCCGTTGGAGCAAGTGAGACGGGATCATGTGCAGGGGCGGCCCCTGTCACCAGGGTGGTCACCTCCTGCATACCCTGTCCTGGACCGGCTGTTCCTGGTTGTATAGTTCCTGAAGGGACCTGCTGGGTGGTGACCGCAGTTGTTTGCTGACCCGGAGATGAAGGAACCTGGGGAAGCGTAGCCCCTCCCTGGGCAGTACCTGAGGAGGTAGTGCCTGATGACAATGAGGAGGAGGCTCCCGCCTGGTTATTCGTCACGATTCCCGCAGTCTGGGTAGGTGTTGGTACCCTGGTCTGTCCGGCACCCGGCTGAGAAGCGACACGGATGTTTAACTCCGTCTCTCCTCCGGCTTCGAAAGGAAAGGTCTCCTTCCATGGTCCGCCGGCTGCAACATCATAAACCTCGGCCAGGAGTCCACCGACATAGAAATGGAGGGATGTCCCTGCTGCTATGTTCCCCTGAACAATGAGTTTCTGTGCAGTGAAATTCGCCTTCCCATAGGTTCCATCCGGCAGCGTGTCCACCGGGTTTCCTGTGACGTTTGAACGAACCCCAATGCCAGCCGCTTCAACAGAAATTCCTGCATTCGCAGGACTTCCTGCGACCTCGACCGATCCATAAAAAGCATGGGGGAGTTGTGGCTGGACGGCGGTCTCTTCTGCAGAAGCAGCAGTGCCCACGAGCAGGATCATGGATACTGCGAGCAGGACTGATAGAATGCTGATTCTCTGTGGTTTCATGGTATCACGGCAGTCTGTAAAAAAAGGGTAATTCCTTCTTTTATTTTACTCTTTTCACATCTTCCCTTCAGAAAATCGGGGTAGTGGAGAATCCGGCAAGAGTTTCCGGATTTTCCATAAATACCCAGTATCCCTTGTAAGGAAGGAGGTCAACTGACATCGCATCGCGCACATATGACCAGCCGGGCTGGTTAACACCCGGGCTGATCACGATAAGGTAGCCGGGATTTTCCTGGTCCCCGTAAGCGGTGACCAGGGTATCTTCTATGGGTCGTGCTGAAAATCCACCCTCCTGATAGTCAGGTGCGGGCCCGATGAGGTTCCATCCTTTCACAAGGGAGCGGACGGGAGGCACCGTGATTGCATCGGAGGGAGAGAGATATGCGGTAGCCGAATCGTCGACTTTGACATAGAGGGCGTGGAGGGGCGCCAGCTCATAGTGGTAACCAGGGATGAACCATGCGGATCCATTCCACCCGAGGATCACATCGATGTTCCCGAGTGAACTGGAGGGGAATATATTCTCAAGGTACTGGTAACCTGATCCGAGCAGGATAGGCGTTGAGAAGAGATTCCACCCGTTTCCGAGTTCTGCGGTAAAGTATTCAGGCGACCCTTCCCTGAAGGAGGCCACAATGGTATGGTCCGCCGCTACATCATTGAAGGTGTAAACCGGGGTTTTCGCAACCGGGGTTCCATCGACAAGGATCTGATCGATGGTGTATCCGGTTGCCGGTACGATCGTGAAGGACTGATCAGCACCACTGATCACGGAAACAGAGCCTGACGGGGTGATGGCACCATTTGGTCCTGCGGTAGCACTGATGTAATAGGGGAAGGCCGGTATTTCGGTAGTTGGAACTGTGGTTGGCACAGTGGTTGGTACGGTAGTCGGGACGGTTGTTGGCACAGTAGTAGGCACAGTAGTCGGGACGGTTGAAGGTACCGTTGTTGGGACTGTGGTAGGTACGGTAGTCGGGACGGTTGAAGGTACCGTTGTTGGGACTGTGGTAGGTACGGTAGTCGGGACGGTTGTTGGAACGGTTGTCGGGGCTGTTCCTCCTACACGGAGATCGAGGTTGGTATCCACACCGCTCGCAAATGGATAGCTGGCCGACCAGGTGGATTTCCCCCCTTCCCGTACCTCAGCCCTGACACCGTTGATGAAGAACGATATGGGGGCTCCTCCCGTGATCGCGGCATCCTCCCCGGAGGGTTGTACCTCAAGGGTATTGAAATCGTGAATTCCGTATTCCCCAACTATCGTAGTGACCAAATCTCCCCCACCGCCTGTTACACTTGCAGTGATGTGAGTGTTGACAGGGGCCGGTTGCGATCCGATCGTAACATTCCCATAAAACGTATGTGGAAGTATCGGAGCTGCCACTGCTGGTGATATCGTAACGATTGCAAGGATCAGCAGCAGACCGAGCAGAGAGAACCACCCCGTCTTTCTATGAGATTTCATTGATCAATCCTCCTGCCCGGAAAGAGGGGAGGTTTTTACCCCTCTCTCGATGAGCAACGTCTATCCTTTTTCCTATGCATGGATTGTGTGGATGGTCTCGGCCGGGAAGTAGAACGGGGTAATCTCAAATCCTGCATAGGTTGCAGGGTTTGCCATGAATACCCAGTATGCATCCCCGGTAGCCATTTCCTGGGTGTTCTTGACCGGGTCCCAGAACCCGCTGGTCACCGATGCACTCCATGCCTCGTACTGGCCGGGTACCGAGGGACTTACGATGATAGCAACTCCCTTGGTGCCACCGTTGCCCTCCTTGATCGATTCGAGGGCATCTGTCACCTGCTTGAAGGCTTCATCGTCCTCAAGGTCTGCCACAGCGACTCCCCACCGGCCCTGGTCGCCGAGATCACAGCAGCCGTCCTCACGGTCGATACCCCACGGGGCACCGATCAGGTTCCAGCCCGATTCAAGGGAGATTGCCGAGAGTCCTGGTGAGGGTCCGGCATTGTAGAGCACCGGGAACATTGACTCGGATTTCATCTTGATGTAGTATCCCTGTCCCGGGATGATTTCTTCGCCGCTGGCTCCAACGTTCACCCATACGTCATCTTCTGCATCCCACTTGTAGACCACTACGATATTTTCTCGGGTGATGAACTTTCCGAGGGTTGCAATCTTAGGTATGGTGTTTGCTTCATCAGCCAGGGTTACCGGTACCGACAGGGTGTTCCAGCCACACTGGAGCGGGAGCTGTGAACCATATATCCGGATGTTTGTGCAGGACCCGTCAAGCATACACATTGCCGAGCGGTAGAGCCATGGGTCGTAGTGGACACGGTGGCTCACTTCGTCACCATTGCCGAGTGCATTGCTCCGCTGATCCAGTTCGTGGCAGCGACAGTCGATGCAGTCAACGATCGGTGCGGGTCCGGCACTCGGGCCGCCGGGGCTGCCCCAGTAGTTCTCCTTGGCAACCAGGTCACAGCAGGCAAGGTTCTTGACACCCCAGTACTTGTTGCACCAGATGTCGTTCCACTTGAAGTCGATTCTGCTGGGTATTGCTGCTTCAGTCAGAAGACCAAAGACCCCATTTTCATGGATCTGGTTGGCCTGAATGATGATCTGGCCTCCCTGGGTGGCGCCTTCCATAAGGTAGACTCCGGCATGGAAGTTATCGGTCACGTTGTTGTGAACGATATAGAGGGTCATGTTGCACCCGCCACAGCCATTCTCTCTCCATTCCGGCTCAAGTATTGCCGGGCATGTACCGGAGCAACATGCACCTAATGCACATGGTCCAGGTCCACAGGGTTGCAGATCCTCCTGGTTGATTGGTTCGTCACTGTTGGGCCGGCATTCAGAGCATGGTTCTCCGCAGACGTCTCCAACACACCGGATCTGGATACCGGCATCAGTCCACCCTGGGTACTTACCGCAGGCAGTTGGATCGCTGGTGAAGTACTTTGTCCCGGCCTTTTCAACTACCCATTCACCCTTGGGAGCTACCCCGGTTTCTGGGAAGTGTCCGTTATGGTAAATCTCATTTAATATGATCTCGCTGCATGCCGGGCTGTGGGTGATCGCTGCGGGATCGATGGTTTCAACGCCGCAGAAGAGGCAGCCGGCATCGATACCGTCATCGATGTTGCCATGGATCTTGTTCTCGGAGATGAGAACGACTGCGTCGTTGACGTAGATACCATTCTCGCAGTTGTTGACTATATCGTTCTTGACGATATTGATCCTGCCCTGGCAGCATGGGACCTCTATATTATCACAATCTACTTCCTTGCAACCCGTTTTCTCATTACAGCCGGGCCCTTTTATACTGTCGAGAATTGTGGCTTTTTCGCATTTCTCGCTACAGAGCCACACCAATACCCCGTTTGTCTTGGAGTTCTTGATAGTGAATCCTTCAATTCCTGTGCTGCCTGATGAGAGGTATACGGCACCGGACTTGTCAGAATCGTCACAATCAGCTTTCTTCGGGGTCAGTCCCTTCGCATCGATAACCGGTGCTGTTCCTTCCTTGTTCTTCAGGAGGACGCCGGGGGTATCGATCTCGATTGTCTCGGTGTATACCTTGCTGTCATCAGCTTCGATAACCATGCCGATAAGCCCTTCGTATTCTGGGTTGCAGTCAAGGTAATTCTGGGTAACGAGGTCCCATGCAGGTTCCTGTGCCTCAACGTTGATGATGTCCTTGACATCATCAGGCATGGATGGTGCCCACACCCACTGGCCATTTGGCAGGATCGTTACTGTTGCATGCTGGGTTGGAGTCTGGGGATTGGTATCCTCATACGTGACCATGAAGGTCTCGGGGTTTTTAACCGGTACTGATTTCACCACAACTTCAGGAATAACTCCGGATGCTGTATCAACATCGCCGCTTCCTCCATACTCCCAGAGAACGGTAGAAGGATCATCCCAAGCTTCCAAGTTGAAGACTGCGGAATTGCCTCCAATATAGAGGTCATCGGCAAAGTCGAGCATAGGCTGGAGCTTATCGGTTCCCCATACCTTGACCTTGACGATATCCCCGCATTCACTCAGCGGGAGCTGGTATTTGAGGTACCCATATACCGGCTTCTTTATGAACGTCGCGGTGATCTTGTAGGAGCAGTGGAGCTCATCAAAGGTGTAGGTTGCCTGGACACTACCGTGCTTGTCGATAATGGTGCAATCTTCACAATCCTTATAGATAATGTCTTCCGGATCCGGTACGCCTTCACAGAGCGGCTCGATTACAATCTTGTCAATGATGTGACTCTCTCCAGTGATCAGGTATGTTGGGGTTGACCCGACTTTGAACATCTTCTCAAAATCAGGGGCAGCACTCTCTCCCGTCGGGGGATAGGTTACATGTCCACCTGGGCCGGAGGATGCAATGATCTTCACATACCTCGTGCTTATCTGCGGGCACCGCTGGAGGTCGTTTGCAACCCAGACGGTGAAGTCATAGCACATCAGCTCATCGCAGGTAATGCAGTCCCCAAAAGGACAATCCGGTTCGTCACAGGGAGCAGAAAGACCGCATTTGAACCAGATCGTGACATCCTTGTTCATCGGGATGCTCTCTGATATCCAGATCTTTACTGCTTGTGACGCATTTGCTGGTGCAAACACGGGCAGTTCATCTGTACCGTATACCGCAACATCAGCTGCGGGTTTGTTTGAATGTCCTTCCCATTTGATCTGCACACATTCTTCTGCGAGGGTCGGGTCTATCTCGATCGCTTTGTCAAAAAAGACCCAGAACCCGTTGGTATCTGCCTGGAGCCCTGCGTCTGAATGGAATGAGATGTAGAATTCATAATCGCAATCGACGTACAGTTTGACATCCTTGATGTCAGGATCTGTACCACAATCTGCTGCTGAACAGGCCTGGAAAAGAAGCATGCAGCAGAGCACAACCAGTACGGCTGTTGCTACGCGTGATTTACCAATACATGGCCACCTTGTCATATCTATCCTCCTTTCTGATGACATCCCAGCCTACCGGCCCTATAGCCACCACGCTCCTGCCGGCAGCACCATCACTGCTGGCAGTTGTAGAGACCGGTTCACCGTGCTGTCACGAATAATCTGCAGTTTTTCTGGTATCCCACCAGTTCTGGCGAGAACTCGGACATTTTCTCTCTGCTGTTCCCTTTTTTCGATCACAGGGTATGCAGTGCTCCCTTGTCCGAAAGGGGATAAAACACCGTATGAAATAATACTATATAAAAGTTATTCACATTTTTTGGTAAAATGTTGAGAAAATGGGGATGATTGGGGGTATGGAGGGATAATTTATGCAAATTTGCATTTTGTATAATATGGGATATTATTAATATAACCAATTGGATAAATCATTGAACTCTCCGGTGTAATCTCAAATAATTTTCATTTATTTCTAAATTAAACTGTTTTTTGAGGCTCTTTTTTTTGCCTGTTTTTCCGGACCTTGAAAGAAGCGAGCCTATCTATCGCGGCAATGTCAGCTTGGGGCCCGATTACCAGTTTTTTATTTTTCACCGCGCTTTCCTGAAACATCCTTCCTACGTCGTTTCTTATAATGAGGGTGGTGTATCCAGGCCCAGATCCCACCGCACCGGCAGAGATATCAGAACAGACTCCCGTGAGATCCAGGCATGAGTGGCATCCCTGTCTGACCGTGGTTTCCAGTTCGCTCATGGGAAGGAGGAGAGAGGGCTGGTCCTTCATAGTGACCTCAAGGTTTCCCTTCCGTACGTCAAGCCGTTCCACCTTCCAGGTATCAACCTGATACTCTCTTTTTAATTTTCTCTCGACAAGCTCTGTGTAATCGAACGACTCGGTACAGAATAACCCGATGACGAGTCGGATAGATCTGCCATATGGCCTGAGAAGGTCATTATCACTGGTCCTGATCGCATGAAGTGCCTGGACTACGCAGGGGACTCCAATCACCGCAATCTTTCTGAACTTCCTCTCGATCACTGCTGTCTTTAAGGCTGCGACAAGGGGAACCCACCAGTTGTATCTGCTTCCTGCCTGGTGAATGATCTCTTCGCTTGAGGTGATGACGACCGATGAGGGCTTCAGGGTCCACCGGTCTTCACTCACGGTAACAACTGCATCGATCAGCCCCTCATCAAGGGCATTTACGAGCAAGGCTGTTACCGCACCCCCGCTCTGTTTTTTCGGGACATCAAACGCCGCCTTTGCGGTCATGATCGACTGATAGGAACCAAGACCTTTTTCACCAGGCTCCTCTTTCCTGGGGCAGGCTGCATAACAGGCACCACAGGGGACCTCGTCATGTGCCTCTTTGCAGTACCCGATGTTTGAGGGACAGGAGGTTATTCCCTCCTCTCCAAAGCAGATAGCATCTGCAGGGCAGACCGCTACACAAGCTCCGCACCCTGCACAGATATTGCGATCCCAGACTTCAGATTTGAGATCACGATAGCTCTTCCTTGTTCTCATCCGCATCATACCTCCCAGGTGTATTTATTAGCAAAGGGACGGGCACTGGAAGGGGTGATGATGGAATAAGGGTCGGTCAGGAAAGGCTGGGGATCCAGGCCGAAATAACAGGCGAATTTTTCTATCAGCGGGTTAATCTCGCCCCTCTCTTCTTCCGTCATCTTATCGACCCTGGCACCAACGCCGAGATTCCAATCCGGGACATCCCCCCGGATGATGATCTTCCCGCCATGGATGCCCGAACCAATTCCCCTTTCAAGGAGGGGGGATCTCCCTTTCCTGCCAAGAACCAGGATGAGTCCGCCGGCCATGTATTCCCCGAGAAATGCCCTTGCCGACCCACCAACGATAAGGAGGGGACGTTTCTCCTGATATTGTTTCATGTGGATCCCGCCCCGGTACCCGATGTCATCACGCACAAAAATCATCCCGCCCCGCATTGAATGGGCCACCGCATCCCCAGCATTCCCATGGATCACAATTGTCCCCGCATCCATCGTGTTTCCAGGTGCATGTTCGCAGTTCCCGTATACAATGCAGGTCGGGCCGCTCATGAACATCCCGAGATCCCCCCCAGGCACACCGTTGATAACAATCTCAACATTGCCGCGGAGCCCGTCTGCTATAAACCGCTGCCCCATGATATTATCCAGATGGATCCTGCGGACACCGGAGGTAACAGCAGCACGGATAGCTCTGTTGAGCGGGGTGTAATGCATACCTGATGTATCGATCCTGATGGCATCCTGCAATTCGGTCATGCCCCCACGGTCTTGATATCGAGGACTTTCATGATGTTTTCATCAAGCAGGTATCCTCGCAGTCGATCACGGTTACCCCGCAATGATTCGATACTGTTGATACCTGCTGCCCCCATCAGTTCTGACAGTTCAAGAGTCCAGGCATGAATAAGGTTTGCCACATTTACCGAGGCATAATCGGGATCGAGCCGTGCAACGAGATCCGGCCGTTGGGTTGCTATTCCCCATGGGCAGAGTCCTTTGTAACAGGTCCCGCATACCCTGCATCCCATCGCGACAAGAGCTGCAGTCCCTATGTATACGGCATCGGCACCAAGGGCGATCACCTTGGCTACGTCCGCACTTTCACGGATTCCGCCGCTTGCAATGATGGAGACTTCGTTACGGATGCCCTGCGAGCGGAGCTTGGCATCAACACTTGCAACCGCTGCCTCGATGGGAATGCCAACGTGGTCCCGGAAAACACGGGGTGCGGCACCAGTTCCCCCCCTGAAACCATCAATCACAACGGCATCAGCTGAGGACCGGGCTATCCCTGCTGCGATAGCAGCAGAATTATGAACGGCGGCAATCTTTACAAAAACCGGTTTTTTCCATTCGGTCGCTTCCTTCAGGCTCCGGACGAGCTGCTTCAGATCTTCAATACTGTAAATATCATGGTGAGGTGCCGGGCTAATCGCATCACTTCCCTCCGGGATCATCCTCGTGCATGAGACGTCTGCACAGACCTTCTCGCCTGGAAGATGTCCTCCGATGCCCGGTTTTGCCCCCTGGCCTATTTTGATCTCGATTGCCGCACCCCTCTCAAGGTAATTGATGTCCACACCAAAGCGGCCGGAAGCAACCTGTACGATCATGTGATCCTGGAATGGGTAGAGTGATTCGTGCAGACCCCCTTCACCAGTACCCATGAAGGTTCCACACTCAGTCACAGCACGGGCCAGTGACTGCTGGGCATTGAGACTGATAGCACCATAGCTCATGTGACCGATCATGATGGGCGTCTCGAGCATCAGGTTCGGAGAGAGTATCGTCTGGAGTACCGTGTCTCCCTCTACAGTTTTGAAATTCAGGTGTGATGGCTTCTTCCCGAGATAGGTCCTCAGTTCCATCGGCTCGCGAAGCGGATCAATACTGGGGTTAGTTACCTGGCAGGCATCAAGGACCAGCCGATCGAAGATGACAGGGTAATCCTGTGCATTTCCCATTCCGGAGAGTATGATCTTCCCGGTCCGAGCCTGATTGTAAATTGCCTCCCTTACCTGCGGGGTCCAGATGGGATGGCTCCGGTAATCCACCGGACGTTCAACAAGGCTGATTGCATCCCTGGGGCACATCGAGATACACCGGTGGCAGGCAACGCACACCCTTGAATTCACATGGATCTGTTCACCTTCCTTCCGGAACACCCCGTATGGACAACTATCAACACAACGTCCGCAAAGCATGCACTGGTCACGGTCCACGCTGATGCGGTATCGGAGCGGGACGCTCCCGATGCTCATTACTGTGCCCTCCCAATGATCGGTTCTCCGGCCCGCGGCATGGTGATGTCACCCACCCCGGGATCCAAGGTCCGTATCGCCGCTTCTTCGCTGGATATGTAGAGCCGTGCACCTGATTCCCCGGACACAAGGGGCCGGAGTTTGATCCGGTCGGTAAATCCTACCATACTGTCATGGTTGGCTACAACAATAGCAAAAGGGCCGTTCATGAGAGCCGGACCATAGGTGAGCCGGATTGCACGCATGATCTCCTGTTCACGATTGGGCATCCGGTCGATCTCATCCCAGAATGGCGGGGCAAGGGCTTTCACGGCAGTCTCGATTGAGAGGCCATGCCGCCGGATCAGGAGATCGAAGAGATATGCGAC
>Ga0116184_10005060_pt1 | contig 10211 bp, 11 predicted proteins | sample AD_JPNNA5_MetaG_FD_89886 | JGI IMG/M metagenome (GOLD analysis project Ga0116184, IMG submission 89886) | Active sludge microbial communities of municipal wastewater-treating anaerobic digesters from Japan - AD_JPNNA5_MetaG | ecosystem: Engineered > Bioreactor > Anaerobic > Digestate | place...
CTTCACTTTTAGGTCTAAAATGAACTTTTAAATCATTTTCATCTATTATTTTTAAATTCAACAAATCTTTTAATAGTATATTAAATTCTATTTCAAAATATTTTCTTCCCTTTTTTTCAATAATTTTTAGAGACTTATTAAATCCAGCAATTTTTAATAATTTTATAACTCTTCTTGCTATTTCGGGCGATGAAAGAGTGAAATTTATTTTAGTTTTTTCTTTAGTGATTATTATTTTACCAATTGATAAAAGAAATCCCTGAATTTCTGATAATGCTTCATCAGGTTTATTTATATCTATTTTCAATAAATCTCTCTTTACAATTTGTGTAAAGTAATCTATTTTTTCCACTTTAACATATCTTTAAGTAGATCTCTTATTTTTAAATAATTGTGTCTTAAATATCCATTCTCAACAGCAACAAGGTTATCTTTTATAATTTTTAATCCTAATTTTTTTAAATTTTCTTCATCTACTTCAACAGGATAAGAACCTACTTTCTTATACTTATCTAAATAGTATTCTCCTATTTTTCCATTATTAACAATAATATAATCAAAAATATTTTCTCCTGTATATTCATAAATTTTTTGTACATGCATTGACGCTGTAAAATCGTCTGTCTCCCCCTTTTCTGTCATTAAATTCAAAATATAAATCTTTTTAGCTTTTGACTTTTTTATAGATTCAACTACTGCTGGAAATAGAAGTGGAGGAATTATTGAAGTATACAAACTTCCAGGACCTATGATTATTAACTCTGAAGTTTCAATCTCATATAAAACCTCAAATGCAGGTTTTGCATAAAATGGCTCAAGTGAAATTTTTTTAATTTTTTTACCTCTATTTCTTATATTAGTTTCACCTAAAGCAACTTCTCCATCTTCAAATTCTCCTCTTAAAGTGATTATACTTTCTGAGACAGGTAAAACTTTACCAGATAAATTTAAAGTTTCCTCTAATTTTGTTATTCCATAAATCAAGCTATCCTTTAATTTTATTGAACCTGCAATTATTAAATTACCAATTGAATGCCCTTGTAGAGTTTCTCCTTCTTTAAATCTATATTGGAAAAGATCTTTTAAAAATTCCTCGCTTTCTGAGAGTGCTATTATACAGTTCCTTAAATCTCCAGGAGGTGGAATTCCAAGTTCCTCTCTTAATTTTCCAGAGCTTCCTCCATCATCTGTAACTGTAACTATTGCAACTGGATAAAATGGATACTCTTTTAGACCTCTTAAAATTGTTGAAAGACCAGTACCTCCACCACAAGCAACTACTTTTTTCACCTTACTTTTGAATCTATAATTATGAACAATATTTACAACTTCATTTCTTTTTTCTTTTAGAAGTGCAGTAAAAAGTGAGTTCATAAGTTTCGAAAATCCAAAAACTATAAGAAAAATACCTAATAACATATACAGTAAAGCAATCAATCTTGTTAGCCATATTGGGAATTTATAATTTCCTTTCATAAAAATTATTATGTAATCTATAATATATCTCTTAATTATACCTAATCTTGTGAAATCAAGAATAACCATTAACCCAAGCAATAAAATTATTAAGCCAATTATCATAAGGAGAATCCATCTCTTTATATTCATTCCAGGGTATAACCATTTAAAAAAACGTTTTATTTTGTCTTTATTCATTTCCTTATGTCTCTATGAAATATTGTACATCTAAATCCATTCTTTTCCAAAAAATTTTTAGTTTCCTCTGCAATAACTACAGAACGATGTCTTCCTCCTGTACATCCAAAGGATATTATAAGAGAACTTTTTCCTTCATTTATATATTGAGGTATGAGAAACAAAATTAAATCTTTAAATCTAATTAAAAATCCTTTTGTTGCGTCATTAGATAAAACAAAATTTTTTACTTCTTCATCTAAACCTGTAGTGTTTTTCAAATTATCCATATAAAATGGATTTGGTAAAAATCTCACATCAAACATTAAATCAGAATGTAAGGTATTCCATATTTATATCCAAATGAAATTATTGTAATCGAGATTAAATTACTTTTTTCCTCTTTTAATATTTCAACAATTCTACTTTTTAAATCTGAAAGTTTCATTTCAGTAGTATCAATTACAATATCACTAATCTCCTTTATTGGTTTTAACATATCTTTCTCAATTTTTATTGATGAACTCAATCCTTCTTCACTATATAAAGGATGTTTTCTTCTTGTTTCTTTATATCTTTTTATAAGTATCTCTTCATTAGCATCAAGAAAAATAATAAAAGGATTTATCCCTTTTTTATTAATATCTTTTATTATCTCTGGAAAATTTATATCAAAATCCTTTTCTCTTATATCAAGAGTTATGGCAACTTTATTTACATTTGAAATTCCTTTTTTAAAAATCTCAACAAATTTTTCTATTAAATTTAATGGAAGATTATCTATACAAAAATATCCAATATCCTCAAGAAACTCAGAAGCTTTAGTTTTACCTGCTCCTGAAATACCTGTTATGATAACAAAATTTTTATTTTTTTCCATTACATAAATTTTAACATACTGAAAAATGTATTATAATAAAAACTATGAAAAGAGGTGGAAGTATGAAAAGGATATTAGTCACTTCATTAATATTTATTATAATAGTTTCAATTTTTCTAACATCATGTTCATCAAATTCTCCAGAAGGTGTACTTAAAAGTTATTTCAAATATATTATGAGAGAAAATTATGAAGAAGCATATAAACTCCTTTCTGGAGATATGCTAAAAGAAAAGGGGAGTTTGGATGATTTTAAAGCATCTTTTGAACTGATGAAAAAAAATAATAGAAAAATTACTGGTGTTCGAATAGAAGATGTTGTTTTATCAACAGATAAAAAAAGAGCAAGAGTTCATTTTGTCTTAACAATAAATGAAAGTGGACAGGATGTTGAATATAGAGGTGCCTATATACTTATTCTGTATGATGAGGGATGGAGAATTGAAGGATCAGTTTTTTAAATATGAAAAAAGTTCTTATCAAAGTAAAAAGCGTTAAAGAGTTATGTGAAGCAAAATATAAAGTGGGAGACAGTTGGGAAATTAAAAATAATGTATTTATACCTGAAAATTTTTGTATGCACGCTTTTTATGTTTTATATCCTTGGATTCAAACATTAAGGATGGGTGGAGAGGTTCCCTGGAACATAAATGGGGAAATAGAAGTTCCCTGTATTGATAAAGACAATATGGTTATTTTTTCTTTGAAATGTGAATGATAAAATGAAAAGTGACATTGAAATAAACAGAGAATACAAACCAAAAAAAATTGATGAAATTGCTGAATTATTAAAAATTAAAGAAAAATATTTAATTAAATATGGTGATTATATTGCTAAAATTAAGTTAGATTTATTAGATGAAATCGAAAAAAACGAAAATGGAAAATATATTCTTATAACAGGTATAACACCGACACCTTTAGGGGAAGGAAAAACAACAACAACTGTTGGTTTAGGACAGGCATTTGCAAAACTAAAGAAAAAAGGATTAATTTCTATAAGACAGCCATCATTAGGTCCAATTTTTGGAATTAAAGGTGGTGCACATGGTGGTGGTTATTCGCAGGTCTATCCAATGGATGAATTTAATCTTCATTTCACAGGAGATAACTATGCAGTTTATACGGCACACAATTTACTCGTATCATTTTTATATAACTCTATTTATCATAAAAATCCACTTAATATAGATTTAAATAGTATATCAATCAAAAGAGTTATGGATATCTCTGATAGAGGTTTAAGAAAAATTATTGCTGGTGTTTTTGATAATTATCTTCCTCATGAAAGTGGTTTTGAAATAACATCTGCATCAGAGATAATGGCAATTTTATCTCTATCGAGAAGTTTAAAAGAGTTGAGAGAAAAATTAGGAAACATTATTGTTGGTTTTAGATATGATAAAAAACCTATTTTTTCTAATGATTTAGAGGTCGCTGGTTCTTTAACAGCATTAACCAAAAATGCTTTGATGCCAAATTTAATACAAACAATAGAAGGAACACCTGTTTTTGTCCATACAGGACCATTTGGAAACATAGCACATGGTAACTCATCAATAATTGCTGATTTGATTGGAATTAAAATTTCTGATTATTTGATAACAGAGGCTGGATTTGGAACTGATCTTGGTGCTGAAAAATTTTTCAATATAAAATGTAGATACTCTAAGTTAAAACCAGATATTGCAGTAATTGTAGTTAGTTTAAGATCTTTGAAAATGCATGGAGGTGTTGGAAAAATATCTCCAGGTAAACCTTTACCAAAAGAGATATTAGAAAAAAATTTAGATGCTATAAAAGTTGGATCTGAAAATTTAAAAAAACATATTGAGAATATAAAAATTCATGGAATAAAAGTGATTGTAAATCAAAACTATTTTGAAGGTGATGATGAAGATGAGATAAATTTGTTAAGGAAAATTTCATTAGAATATGGAAGTGATGACTTCGTTGTCTCTGAGGTTTATTCAAAAGGTGGTGAAGGAGGGATTGACCTTGCTAAATCAATAATGAAATTGACAGAAAAAAAGGAAGGTAATTTTAATTTTCTATATCCTCTTGATATGTCAATAAAAGATAAAATAAAAACAATTGCAACAAAAATTTATGGTGCTAAAGACGTTAAATTTTCAAATGAAGCAATAAATAAAATTGAACTTTTAGAATCTCTTGGATTTTCTAATCTTCCAATCTGTATGGCAAAAACACATTTATCTTTATCTCATGATTCTAAATTAAAAGGCAGGCCAGACAATTTTATCCTTCCAATTGATAATATTAAAATTTCAAATGGTGCAGGGTTCATTGTTACATATTCTGGAGAGATAAGTACAATGCCATCTTTACCATCAAATCCAATTGGAAAATATATAGATATTGATAATGATGGAAATATTTATGGATTGAAATAATGGGTGAAATAATAGACATAAAGCCACTTAAAGATAAAATTTTAAATGAAATAAAAAATTTGATATTAAAAAATAATTTTAATAAAAAAATTGCTTTTCTTATTTTTTCAGACAACTTTGATGCAAAAATTTTTTTGAATGAACTTAAGAATCTTTTTGATGAGCTTACATTAAAATATGAAGAGTTAAATCTTATAGATGAAAAAGAAGAGGATATTATAAAAATTTTGGATAGATTAAATAATAATTGTGAGATAAATGGTATATTACCAATAAGACCTATACCAAAAAATATTGATGAAATTTTAATTTATTCCACAATAAAACCTGAAAAAGATATAGATTGTTTGAGTCTAATAAATCTCGGTAAACTTTTTTCTTTTAAACCAAGTTTTATACCTTCAGTAGTTAATGCATCTTTTGAAATATTAAAATATTATATTTTGGAAAAATTCAATAATCCTGATTATTTATCTGGGAAAACTGCTGTTATAGTTGGAAGAAGTATCAATACCGGAAGACCTTTATATATTCTTTCTCTAATGAACAACATGATTCCAATAAATTTACACTCCAAGGTTAATAATTTAGAAAAATTTATAAAACTTGGTGATATTGTTTTTGCATGTTGTGGAGTTCCAGAACTTATTAAGGGTTATATGATAAGAGAGAATTCTATAATAATAGATATTGGAATAAACAAATCAAAAGATAATGAGATAGTTGGAGATGTAGATACAAAAAGTGTTTTAGAAAAAGTAATGGCAGTGACACCAGTGCCAAATGGAGTTGGAGAAATTACAAAATTGATGATTGTAAAAAATTACCTTTTAACATATAGCTTTATCTAAATTTTTTTACTCCAACTTTTTTACAATATTTTTCTATTGGACAAATTGAACATTTTGGAGAGATTGGCGTACAAATTTTTTTTCCAAAATTTACAAGGTAATCATTTAATTCTATCCAATATTTTTTTGGTATTATTTTTCTCAAATTTATCTCAGTATCTTCTGGTTTTTTTGTTTTTACAAATCCTAAACGATTAGAAATCCTATGAACATGAGTATCAACAGCAATTCCATCTTTATTGAAGCCTTTTGTTATTACAATATTAGCTGTTTTTCTGCCAACTCCGGGCAATTTTAATAACTCTTCTAAATCATCTGGCACTGAACCGTTATATTTATCAATCAAAATTTTTGATATCTCTTTTAATCTTTTAGCTTTAATTTTGTAAAATCCAATTGAGTATAAAATTTTTTCAAGCTCTTTATCTTCTATTTTTATCAAATCTTCTGGTGAACCAATAACACTAAATAAATTATTAGTAACTTTCTCTGTTATCTCATCTTTAGTTCTTTGCGAGAGTATGCAGGAAATTAATACTTTAAAAGGATCTCTTTCGATTGAAACCTTATCAATTAATGTTTTGTTATTCTCTTTATAATATTCCCTTAATTCTTTTATTATATTTTCTAAATTCACTCTCTCCTATATGGTTTTAAAAGTGCAGATGGAGCAATTGCGTTTCTTGCAACAAGAATTAAAACTACTATTGTTAAGACATAAGGCATCATTAAGAAAAATTGATATGGTATGTTAAAACCAATTGCTTGTAATCTTAATTGTAAAGCATCAACTCCACCAAATAAAAGTGAACCTAAAAGAACTTTTGTTGGATCCCAGTTTGCAAAAATTACAAGAGCAATACAAACATAACCTCTTCCTCCTACAATTCCATATAGAAACATATTAAAATATGCAAGTGTAAAAAACGAGCCTGCAAGTCCCATTAAAGCCCCACCTATAATTAATGCAATATATCTTGTTTTATAAACATTAATACCAAGAGCATCCGCAGCCTCAGGATTTTCTCCAACTGCTCTTAGAGATAAACCAAAATTTGTTTTATAGATTACAAAAGAAACTATTGGAACAAGAATTAAAGCAATATATGTTAGAATGTATTGATCGAAAAGTATTGGGCCTATGAACGGTATTTTTGATAAAAATGGAATGGCAAAAGTTTTGAATGTCTCTATTGTTGGAGGTATTTGAGGTGAACCGATAATCTGTCTAAAGTGAAAAGAGATAAACCTGAAGCAAAAATTGTTATACCAAGGCCACTAACATGTTGTGAAACTCCAAGATTTACAGTAAAGAAGGCCATAAGAATTCCAAATAAAATACCAACTAAAATAGCAAATAAAACTCCAAGCCATAAATTATTGGTAAAATATGCTGTTAGAAAAGCTACAAGTGAACAAAAAAGCATAACACCTTCTATTCCAAGATTCAAAACTCCCGATCTTTCACAAAAAACTTCACCAAGAGTAGCAATAATAAGAGGTGTTGCCATTCTTAAGGTTGCTGATAAAAGACCAATAAAAAAGCTTGCTGTCAATATATCATTCATTCGACCCTCCTGATTCTATACTCATATAACACTAATATTGCAAGTAAAACAAGGAGAGTTATCCCTTGAATAACATCTGCAATAAAAGATGTAACGCCTGTGGCTCTACTCATATATTGTGCACCTGTAATAATGATTGCAAAGAAAAAAGATGAAAATAAAACACCAATAGGATTTAAACCACCAAGCATTGCAATAACAATGCCTGTATAACCATAACCTGGAGAAATATTTTCTGTTAAGTGGTAGTGCAAACCTGCAACTTCACCAACTCCAGCAAGACCAGCAATTCCACCACTTATAAAAGATGTTATTATTAAAGTTTTTGTAACATTTATTCCAAGAAAATTACATGCATTTGGATTAGCACCTATTGCTCTAATATTAAACCCAAGTTTTGTTTTTTTGATTATTATATAAACAAGAAAAACTGATAATAATCCAATTATTAATCCAAAATGTACTCTTGATTTTTGAATTAATTTAGGAAATTCTGCGTTAGGAGATATCATAACTGATTGTGGCCACATAGTTACAGGGTCTCTCCAAGGACCCTCAAGAACTGCTGTAACTAAATATAGAATTATATAATTCATAAGTAAAGTTGTAACAACATCATCGACTTTTAGTTTCGTTTTTAGATAACCAGGAATAAAAGCCCATAAACCACCAGCAATAAAGCCAACAACAATCAGTAATATGATATATAAAAATGGAGGAAGATTGAAATTACTAATTCCTGCCCAGGTTGCAGCAAGGGCTCCTGCATAAAATTGCCCTTCTGCACCAATATTCCAGAATTTTCCAGTAAAAGCAAATGAAACTGCTATCCCAGTTAAAATCAATGGAGTTGCTTTAACAAGTGTCTCCATTAATCCTAATCTTGTACCTAAAGCACCATAAAAAATACTATAAATTGATGTAATAGGATTTTTTCCTGCAAATAAAATTATTATTGAAGAAAAAATGAATGAAATTCCTATAGCAATAAATGGAAGGGCTATTCTAAACCAATTTGGAACAGATTCCCTTTTTTCTAATCTATATTTAGGTAGTCGCATGTAACTCCTCCTTTTTTGTTCCAGTCATCATTAAACCAATTTCTTCTCTTGAAATTTCACCCTTCTCTATTTCACTCTTTTCTATTTCACCTGTAATTTCTCCATTATAAATTACTAAAATTCTATCTGAAAGATTCAATATTTCATCAAGATCCTCAGAAATTAAAAGAATACCCACTCCTTTATCTCTTAACTCAAGTAATTTTTTATGAATAAATTCAGTTGCTCCAACATCAAGTCCTCTTGTTGGTTGAGCAGCGAGAATAAACTCTGGATTCATTGATAAAATTCTTGCTAAAATACATTTTTGAAGATTCCCGCCTGATAAAGTTTTTGTTTTAACAGAAATATTTGGAGTTCTTATATCAAACTCTTCAACATTTTTTTTACAAAAATTTTCTATACTTTTATAATTAAGAAATATTCTCCCAGAAAAAGGATTTTTATCGTAACACTCAACTATCAGATTTTCAAAAACAGGTAAATCGAGAATTAAACCAAGTTCCATTCTATCCTCTGGTATTCTTCCAATTCCTAAATTGATCCTTTCTTTTGGTGATTTATTTGTAATATCAATATTTTTAAAAAATATTTTACCTTTTAAAGGTTTTTTAATTCCACTTATTACTTCTTCAAGTTCTTTCTGCCCATTTCCAGAAACTCCAGCGAGACCGACAATTTCACCACCTCTAATTTTTAAACTGACATTTTTTAAAGCTATATGACCTCTATAACTTAAAGCATTGATATCTTTTAATTCAAGAACTACATCTTTCTTTTCAGAAGTTGTAATTGATATGACATCAAATACTTCTTTTCCAACCATTAAAGCGGCAAGTTCCCTTTTATTTGTTTGTTTTGGATCTCTTTCGCCAGATATTTTTCCATTTCTTAAAACTATAATTCTATCACTTATTTCAAGAACTTCATCGAGTTTGTGTGAAATAAAAATTATTGTTTTTCCTTCATTTTTTAAAATTTTTAATGTTTTAAACAGTTCTTTGACTTCCTGAGGAGTTAATACAGCTGTTGGTTCATCAAGAATCAATATATCGATATCTCTAAATAAAATTTTTAGTATCTCTACTTTTTGTTTTTCACCAACTGATAGTTCACTAATTTTTACATCAGGATCAACAATAATTTCATACTTTTTCATATAATCTTTAATTTTTTCTTTTGCATTTTCTATATTTATAGTGAATTTATTACTTTTGAGACCTAAAATTATATTTTCAGTAACTGTAAATGGATTTACAAGAGTAAAATGTTGATGAACCATGCCAATCCCTAAATTGATCGCATCTTTAGGTGAATTTATATCAACTTTTTTACCTTTAATATAAATTTCTCCACTATCTTTTGTATACAAACCATATAAAATTTTCATTAAAGTTGTTTTCCCTGCCCCATTTTCTCCAAGGAGAGAAACTATTTCACCTTTATTAGCATAAAAATCAACACCATCAAGAGCTATAACTCCTGGAAATCTTTTTTTAATATTTTTCATTAAAACAATTTCATCCATTTATATCACCTAAAAAAATAGTAATAATATAAAAAAGGGGGCAGATTGCCCCCAATTATGTTTTTAACTGAAATTAATCAGATACTGGTACTCCTTCATTTACATCAACTCTGAATACTCCTGAAAGAATAGCATTCTTTTTTTCTTCAACAAGATCTTTTATCTCTTGTGGTAATTTAGTTTCCCAATTATGATATGGTGCAAGTTTTGCGCCACCTTTTGCCATCATACAGAAATCTTTGAGATCTATTGCTTCAAAGGTACCATTTTTAAC
>Ga0116184_10005068_pt1 | contig 10205 bp, 23 predicted proteins | sample AD_JPNNA5_MetaG_FD_89886 | JGI IMG/M metagenome (GOLD analysis project Ga0116184, IMG submission 89886) | Active sludge microbial communities of municipal wastewater-treating anaerobic digesters from Japan - AD_JPNNA5_MetaG | ecosystem: Engineered > Bioreactor > Anaerobic > Digestate | place...
CCTCTTCATCCGGCTCGGCGTGCCACGGCCCATCACCCGCGCACCAACCGCTCCCAATCCAGGAGCAGGCGCCCCACGCCCACCAGCCAGCCGCCTCCGGCTCATGGTAGTACGGGTCGGCCATGAGACGCTCCGCAAGGCGCCTCGCGTTCGTTACCAGCCATAGGTGCCGAGCGTGCAGGTCGCACTCGTTGACGGGCCAGCAAGCGGCCTCAGCTACCATCTCGGGCGCGTACCGCATGGATCGCCACAGGTTCGCGACATTGCCGTCTAGATCGTTCACGGTAGCCCAGCCAGCGTAGTCATTGGGGCGATTCAGCCATACTGCACCGGAGCCAAAGAACGGCTCAACGTAGTTGCCGCAATCCACGCCGAAGCGGGACCATATCAGGTCTGCGGCCCTGGACTTGCCGCCAAAGTAGGGGAAGGGGGCTTTGGTCATGATTTTTTCCTCAATGCAAGCCTTGCGACGCATTTGGTTAGCTCATGGATCAGTTCAGACGCCTCATCACGTTCCCTCCCTCTCGGTTGCGGGTTGGGCCTGGGCGCGGGCCTCCTGGACCATCTTGTAGGCGCCCGAGATTCCGGTCATGTCGCACTCGCCGCGCTTCTCAACTTCGTCCAAGGCAGACTCTGCCGCATCCTCAAGCTCTCGGCATGCTTCCCACTCCTCCCTGCTCACCTCCACCACGTCCCTCGGAGGAGTTGCGGAGGGTTGGATGCGGAGAGCGTCAGCCGCTTCGTCAGGCGTATCAAATCTTGTCAGCGCGATAAATTCCGGCGTCCGATTGGATGGGCGCGGCTCGTAATGGACTTCCCCATCCTTTCCCATGCATGATGTATCATCGACAAAAGCCGCCCATGCTCCAGGGCCTCGCTTGCAAATCTTCGGCAACCCATGAAGCATTCCGGGGCGATGGATTGCCGCATACTCGGAAATTTCGAATCCAGGAGGAGGCGCTGTGTCGGGATGGGGCGGGGCGGGGCGGATGCGGGATTGGGCGAATTCATATCCATTCCAGAATGCCGCTTCCTCTGCCCCGTTGTAAGTGTTTTCACAACTGACGCGCAGAAGTTCCTTGTGAGCATCCTCTTGAGTCAATGGTGGCACCTCCCCGCCCTGCGCACTGAGGCCCATTTCCCGCACCAACCTGTGCGCCTCGTGCGCCTCCTGGTTCCCCTTGCGATGAGCGTCGTTGAGGAGCCGCTGCAACTCCTCCCGGTCCATGGGCATCCCGTCGGCATGGAGGCGGTCCAGTTCGGCGCAGGTGGATTCGAGGGCGTCAAGGAGCTTGTGCAGCCATGGCATTCCGCCAACTTCGACGGGAGCAGTGGCAATCATGCGGTACTCGGCGATCTCCTCCGCCGTGATCCTGGGGGCGGTCATGCGGCACCTCCCAACGCGAGGCCCGAAGCGCGGCGCATCCGGTGGACAGCCGCCTCGTGGAGCCCCGGATTCATCGACGCGACCTGGCACACCATTTCCGCCGCATGCGTGATTGCCTCGACCGCTGCGGGCTCCCACTCTGCGCCGTCGGTCTCGTCGATGGAGGAGCGCAGCAGGTTCGCGAATGCCTCGATGCGACGATCTGAGATGCTCGATAGGATGACCAGATCGGCGAGCTGGTCGGCGGTCTGGCCGTGCGGTCCCGAGAGGTCAGAGAGGTTTTCCAGCGCGTCGGCGAGCTGGTCGGCGTGGAGGTCGATGATGACCTCTCCGCTGTCGACATGGACCGCCGCGAACGGGAGACGCAGGCGGATTTTGACGAGTTGAGCGTTCATGGCTTCCCCGGAATGTTGACGATTGCGATGTAGGTGCCGTAGATCGCGGCAATCAGGATGATTCCGCCGATCAGGTCGGCAATGGTGTTGATGCGTTGGCGGGTCATTTCTTCGCTTTCCGTGACTTGGTTTTGCGTGGTGGCCAGAGGGTGACGGTATCGCCCTGCGCGGCCATGTGATTGAGCTTCCATCGGCAGAGCGGGGTGAGGACGCCTTTCGCGTCTTCGATGATCCATGTCGTTCCATTCCAGTAGACAAAATCTGCCACGTATCGCCCGACCTTTTCTCCTCCGAACGCGATGAGGTCGTAGGGCTTTTGTCGAGACATATACCGGATCTCACCCGCTCGCTCCATCAGCTTCAACTGCTGGTAGCGCCGCCCTTCGAGCTTAGATGAGAATCGGATTCCGTCAATGACGCATGGTTCGGCGTGGTACTTGGATGTCACTTCTCCCCCCTGGCCTTGGCGATGGCAAAGCGAGCATCCGTGGCCATCAATCCAGCGCACTCCATCCGAGTAGCGCAAGATTCCAGCGCCTCAAGCAGGTCGGGGCTGGCGGCGCAAAGGCGCACATTTGCCAGTGTTTCAGGGTCGAGAGTGCGAGAGCCGAACCACGCCCCAGTTTCCGGAATTTGGTATCCCATCCCTCGCCCGTTTGGCTCGCGGAATGACCACGGCCCCGGAGTATGCCTCCCACTCATTCTCTGCCCCCCATGCGCCGCGAGGCATCGGCCACCAATGCAAGCCGCGTCTCCTCGATTCGCGTCTTTGCGGATCGCTTCGCGGCGTTGACGAGTTCAGCCTTCGTCGCAGCCTCAACGCGCCCCACTGGTGTCCAGCTCGTCGAGCCGCGCCGCATCTGGTAGTGGACATCGGCGCGATACCGGACATTCGACGCCAGCCGCACGCGGATGCGGTAGCAGGTGAGCCCGATGGAGATGTGGTAGATCGTGCCGTCCGAGACGTTGGACAGCTCCGACGGATGGACGGATTCGCCCAGCCTCTCGATGGCCTCATGGATTTTCGCCATCGTCTTCCGGTGGACTGGCTGGCCTGCCATGGCTCGCCGCACCGTCATAGCGGAGACTCCCGCCTCTGTCGCGACTCGGGATGCCCCGCCCAGCCGCTCGATTGCCTGTTTCGCGTCGTTGGTCATTTCGGCCCCTCCTTAAGTCCAATCTACCATTATGCGACGTTTGGCGCAACAGTTTTATTCTTTCAGACGATCAAAAAAACCTGTGCGAACCTCTTGATTTTTGCTCTCCAGGATGCGATGTTAGATCTGTGGGCGGCGATCAGGCCGAACGCGAAACAACGAGGACGACATGATCATTGCAATTTCCACCGCCAAGAAGCTCTCCAAGGCCGGAAAGGCCACCATCGAACGTGATGGTGTGCTTGCTCCGGACGAACGCGGCAACGTCTACCAGGTCGTCACGCGTCACGATCTCCAGCGTGTCGATCACATCAAGATCTTGCAACACTGACCACTCCCATCCCGGCCCCGCGCCGGGTAGTCCTCCCTGTCGCGGAGGTCTGATCGCCTAGCCGGGCGGGGAATCACTCAACCCTCCAGCCGTCTCGAAGCGACGGGGAGGGAATCACGCCGAAAGGCACAACAGGGAGAGATGGGATGAAACAGATTGACGGAAATTTGATTTGTGATGCGACCTATATGGCGCTTCCAGGTGAAGACGATACACGATTCTTGAATAGCGTTTGGGAATGGGTCAAAGACCATGATCCGGATGGCCTTGTCGAGATGCAGGAAAAGACGGAAGAGCTTGAGAAGGATGTCGAAACTCTTTCCAAGCAGGTTGACGACAGCGATTCTTTGATCGAGGAATTGCGCGGACAGGTCGAAAAGCTTGAGGCAGAGGTTTCCCGCCTCGAAGATCTGCAAGCATGACCGCCAACGACTTCGACCGCTTCGACAGCCGCAACGACCCAGACCTGCAGGAGCCCCCTATCTGCCGCCACCGCGCAGGGGATCCGGACTGCATGTGCGACGAGCAGACGAAGCCCAAGCAGCGGCGCGATCCTCGGAAAGACATGGAGCGTTGCTGCGACCGCGTCGAAGAGATCATCCGCAGCATCCGGAGTGATTTTGAACCACAGAAGGGAATGTAATGTACCGCGCCAAGCCGCACCAGCAAGCACCGTACGACCACCGGATCCGAGACAAGCACGTCGCGCAGTCCGGCGTAGTGCGGGGGCTCAAGAATGACCAATACATCCGAGCCGTGACGAATCGCGCATGGCTCGCAAGCAGGCCGGACAGGCTCCGGCTGATGGGGGAGAGATGATCTCGATCCGCTTTTTCCGCCCCGACGACGACGACGCAATGCAGGGCAACGTGGTCGCTGAGTTTGTCGTATCCGTCCCCGTCGAGGAGTGGGGCGGGACGCTCGACGGGCGCGGACGTGTCATCCGGTCGTCAGAGGGGCCGAAGAAAGTCATCTGGCCGCGCCACAACATCACTGGTCGTTACCATGCGACCCCGCAACCGCACGACTCCATACAGGCCGCGAACGCCTGGATCCTGGCGCGGTGCAAGGAGTGGCAAGGGAGGGGGAGAGGATGACCGAATACGAAATCCAGCCGCTCGCGTGGGTGGTCAAGCCGAAGGGGGATACTGTGGACTGCGAAGGCTCGACAACGATAACGCGGACGCACGAAGGCGATGGGCAGTTTGTCGAGCTGACGCAATTCGATGGGAAAGTGAGAATCACGCTTGAAGAGTGGCCCTCGATCAAGCATGCCATCAAGACGGCATTCAACGAGATCCTGGCCGACGAGTTGCACGAATTCAAGGGCGATCCGTGAGCATCCACCACGACATTGCCCATTGCCCCGGAGTCGGAGACGACATCGACGGATGGCGCGAGGGATGCGAGGACTGCCAGCGCCGGACGGATCCGGGATGGGAGTATTCGCCGCACATGGCCCCGCCGCCGATCATCGTGTTCGAGTGCGAGAACTACATCCCGCCTCTCTGATTCCTCCTCCACGCATCCTGGTACGCCTCCCAGCCGCTTTCGGACTCGACGGCGGCATACAGGACATCGGCGACCTTGAGCGCCGCACCGCGCCGCAGGAGGCGCCAGATGGGGTATTCCGCCCTCGCCAGCCTCTTGCAGTTGCGCCGGAACCGTTCGTTGGCCTGATGCCATCGCCACTTCTCGCCCCTGTTTTCCGCTGGCCCGAACTCCCAATCGTGGATTTCCGCAGCAGGAGCGTACAGACCGAGAAGCCACGTCGCGAACTCGCGCAAGTGCTCCGGCCAGCCTTCCGGCCCGATCCCGTTGGACTGCGCGGCGCGTTGCTCGGGGGTCGCGTCACGGTAGGATTGTGGGGATTCGAGGGGGGTCATTTCGGATCCTGCGGAATCACCTTGGCGCCCAAGCCCAGCACTCCGAGGGCTACGGTGACCTGTGGCGGGATGAGGGCGTAGACGGCGGGATATGCCGCCTGGATGCTGCCGACGACTGTCACGGCCCCCAGGACGTCGCTGGAGTAGTGGCGGACGAGGTTAGACCATTTGGGCTTTTTCACGTCCTGAACCAAAACACTTTCCCGCCCCTTCGAGGGCGAACGTCGATATGGAGCCACGAGACGCCAAGCTCTACGCCGCCGACGTGCGGCAGCTTGCCCGCCGCAATGGCCTCCCGGATCTTCGCACGGGCCTCGTTGGCTGTCATGCCCTCCGGGTGGAGGTCCACCGCCTGCCCCCGCTTGTGGTAGCTGTTGGGAGCTCCCACGGGGCAATCTGGTCTACGCCAACCGCATGCGCTACGTTTGCCTCCGTAGGCGTAGTCATTTGCCCAGCACGGCACCCCGAGGATCCCGCGCACATCGTCCGCCGTCTCGATCAGCCGATCGTCGAGGAGGTCGCGTAGGTCGAGCCGGAGCGTCGTCCAATCGACATCCCGCGCCACTCCGGGGAGCAGCTCGCAGGGATCGAAGTGGAGAGGGATGTACTTGTCCACGGCTTGAATCTACTCTCAAAAGCCGTCGGCAGGCGTCGAACCCGCGACCAGCTGAGTACAAAACAGCCGCTCTACCAATTGAGCTACGGCGGCAAGCGCCCCCAGAAGTGCGCTCCACTACCGAGGCAAGAGAGTCGCTGGAGGCAATGAGGTAAATCTACCCACAAAAAAGCGATCCGTGGTAAACCACGAACCGCCTTGCTCCCCCACTCCAGGGGACCGAACCACTCGGCCAGATCAATATTGCCTATCGTGGAGCTGATGTCAAGCGAATCCGTCCATTGCCCACATGGAGAGCACCAGCGCGAGGCAGGCGCACCATGCGGCGGCGAATGCAATGCGTCGAGTCACACTGCACCCACGGGCAGGCGCGACAGATCGATGGATCCGTCTGCGGCGCGGTGCACAAAGCCGCAAGAGCGCCACGAGGTGTCGGCGTGATACTTCTTCTCATCCATCAGGCCCATAAACTTCTCGGTGGCGCCATCTGTCCCGAGACTCAACGGTCGGCCTCGGTGGCGGCGGCTTGGAAGGAGAGTGAAGAAACCGTCAGGAGATCGACGTAGATGTCGGAGTACCTGTTGTTGAGTACCTGCCCTGTCCATTGCGCGGTCTTAGTGCCGGACATGGAGATGATTGACGCGCCGCCGAATAGGATGGCCTCGGGAGCGAATCCGTTGACCTCTCCAAGGACAGACAGCGTGGCGCTGACTGCCTCCCCGGGTCCAGAGTCAAGCTGTGCAATCAGGCTTACCAGGCTGGTATTCGGCTGAATGCTACTGGTTCCGCGACCAATCTGCGGGGTTCCTTGCTCATGGAGGCGTACAATTCTCATGGTTTTCAGTCCTGTATGTAGGTGAGTCGTTTGTAGGCGTCCTTGCAGTCATTGCAGGAGTCTGGGGGGCCTTTGGTGCGCGGAGTGGAGCAGACGTGGCTTTGCTTGGCCTCGACGCCCTCAGCGATGATGGCAAGGCCAGCGAAGTACACGAATGCGAAAACGGACAGGAGTAGTGCGGCCCGGATCATTTGCGCACCGCCTTGAGCTCTGCGATGTCTGATTCCGTCATGCGGAGGCGCGTGAAGACCTCGGACGCATCGTGCCGCGCCTGGGCTCTCTCCTCATCGACGCGGGACTTCCATTCTGCCAGCCATCCGAATTCGCTTCGGACGACATCAGAGACGATCCGACGTAGCCCCCAGAACGCCCCGACAAACATGCCCAACAGCGCCGCAATGACGACGAGAGCGCCTAGGGCAATTGTGGCAGTTGTCTGGTCGACGTTCATTCCGTGGGATTGTCCGTCTTCGGGATCAGCGCATCGTGGCGGCGCTTGGTTTCCCTGACCACGTCTGCCACTAGATACATCAGATCGGGATTCGAGGCAGGCACCGAAATGCCCGACAAGACGTTGAAAACGGCCTCGTAGTAGAGTTGGTCTTCCATGGTATCAATCTACGTTTTCTGGGGTTGCGAGAGGAGCGGATTCGACGGCTTCAAGCTCCAGCGCCGCGATTGCGTCCTCGGCATCCTGCTCCAGCTCGGCGAGGCGGGCTTCGGTGTCGGTCAGGGTGAGGGTAATCGTTGGCATGGTGGGCTCCTTGTGGGTGGTTAGAATTCCAGAATCGATCCCGCAGCGGAAACCACAGTCGCGCCGCTTGTAGTTTTACAGGATAACTCAAGCGTCCCCGCGCCATTCGCTGGTACGTTTGCGACATGTGTATTGATGTACGTGGGAGTTTCGTCGTTAACAACAACTCCCCAAAAATGGATATTCCCTATAGGCCCTGGAAAGTAAGCCATGTCAAGAACAATGCTTGATATATTGCCTGTTATACCAATTGCAAATATGGTGACGCCAGCATATTTGAGGGTAATAATAGGCTGGGTCAGTGGGTCGTTTGCGATAAAACTATACGAGAGCTTTACGCTTCTCCCGGATCCGCAAAACGACGCTAGAGCAATACTGTTGAGTATAGTGTTTGTTGTCGTCGCGCTTATCGCAGCAAAATCCTGCACCATGATGCGGTTATCTTTTGCCGCCCCCAGCGTCGCCCTCGCCGTCGCTTGATCTGCATCGTCGATCAACGAGCGACCGAACGCCGATAGAGGAGCGAGTGACGCGCTGTTCGCCCCCGTGTAGTAGGGAATCCGATCTGCGGCAGGCGTCAGCCCGTCGATTGCGTCCAGAGCCGCCGGGATGCTTGCGAGTTGCGCGTAGGTCGTTCCGTGCGGGTTGGACGCGGTGAGTTGCGAGTGGTCGTACGACGTCTTCCCGCGATCGCCACGGTAGGCCGTCGAGGAGGTCTCGCCGAGGGCGAGATTGGATGTGCCTGCCCCCAGCGTCGCCCGCGCCGCCGCTGCGTCTGCATCGTCGAGGAGCGTCTGGATGTACGCCGTCGGGACGGGGATCGTGGCGGACAGGGTGCCGTCGCTGGATGATTGGGTAAGGCGGTTGCCGGTGCCGACGAGATTCTTAAGCGTCAAGGCGCCGGTCTCGCGGAGAATTGCCAGCGAGGTGAACGCTCCAGCTTTGCTCGACCACCACTCGAAGCCGTGGTAGTGATTCGGATTGGCAACGCTGCTGACGAAATCTGTCCGACGGCTGCCTGCAGCCCGATTCCAGCCGATCAGGTTCCCGTCGAACGACGGTGCCGTAAACGAAGCTGAGTCGATGTTGCCAGCGAATCGATTGCTCCCGATGATGCCATAGATATCCGGCCCAGCTCCACCGCTCTGCAAGATGGTCCCATCGTACGTCAGCGACCCGCTACTCGCGATCTGCGACGCCGATGACCAGTAGGCGATGCGACCTGCTGCTCCTGTCCCGGTGACGGGGTTAGTGAGTTTGGCCTGCGCTCCAATACGGCTCCGGAAGTTAGCGACAGATTCCGTCGATAGCCGCCCTGCCGTACCCGCAAACATCGGGAGGCCAACGCCAAGCGTCGAGTCCTCTAGTCCAGCCGCGAACGTCTCCAGCACGTCACGCCGGGCCATCTGCGCGTACTGAGTCGAGTTGTAGTAGGCGACGAAACGGGCAAGCGTGGTGTTCCACCCGATGCGGCCAGCGAACTTGTCGGACTCGATCTCGGCGGTGGTCTTTACGAGGCCCTGGAAGCGGACGTTTTTGGTTGTCATGGTGCTACCCCAATGCTGTCGATTTCGGTTTCGCTGACTCCGTCGATCTGGTCAATCCATGTCGGGACAGATCCGGTCGGGTCGATGGTGTCGATGATCAGATCCGTTCCGCCCTCGACAAGCGGCGTCGGGTCGCCCATGACCGTGATGGAGCATTCTGCCGCCATCGGATCCATGGACCACTCGACGACCGTGCCGTAGGCCCACGCGCCAGCCGTGTACCGCTTGTGGCGAAGCCTGACGCGCTGCCCGATAATGCAGGACGCCGCTGCCGACGTATCGGGCGCGATGAGCTGGTACAAGGGCTTCCGGCTTGCCATCCAGTCGAAGCGGCTCATTCCGGACAGGGGCCACAGGACGCTCGAAGCATCGGCACCCACGTCCGGCATTTCGATGGTCGCGGACTTCTGGTAGGTGTTGAGCTGGTATGATTTGTGAAGGGACGTGTAGACATCAAGAGCGGTCGAAAAGTCGCCGAACCCCGTGATGTATTGTAGGTAGTTCCCGGCATTGATCGAGAGCGGATCGAGCGCCACGTCGGACACATTCGACTGACTGCGGTACCCGTCTGCCTGGGTCCAATTCCATTGCACGTTTGGCAGGTTCACCAGGTCCAGGATGTCGGTCATCGCGACGCCGGTAAGCGTTCCCTCGACAACGTCGCCGGTGTCAATGGACAGGTCGTAATCGGTTGATCCAACTCGAGAGAGCCACGCATAGGCCGTTTCGCGCCCGTCGCCGTCGTGGCCGACCACCCAGTTGAACTGTTGGCACAAGGATGCCACGCGCTCGGCAGAGTCGACGCGCTCGACAAGTGCGGAGGTGATCGGATCGGCTGGAAGCGCTTGGAACGAAGCGAAGTCCACAGCGGCAGCAGGAAGCGCCAAGTCGCGGTAGTACATGTCAAGCACGGCATCGCGCGCAAGTGTGATTGGGTCGCCGATTGACTTGCCGGACGGAAGCGCGGGCCATGCGGCGGAGAACTTGCGCCCCGAAGCGAAGTCAACAAGAAATTGCTCATCCTTGGGAATGGATGAATGGACGAATGCAATCCCGCACTCGTACTGCGTCGCTGTGGACATTGATGCGTCTGGCACCAGGATCGTGACGTAGTCGTCCGTCGGGCATGTGATCGGGTCGGCAAAATCAAGTTTCCACCGCTGGAAAGACAGAGTCGTCACGTTTGTGATCTGCCTCCAGTCCTGGTAAGCTCCGACGTGGGACGATCCGAAGAAGAATCGATCCCTGTAGTACTCGCTGGTGACCTTGGGTACGTTCTGCGAATCTGGCCGGATCC
>Ga0116184_10005073_pt1 | contig 10195 bp, 4 predicted proteins | sample AD_JPNNA5_MetaG_FD_89886 | JGI IMG/M metagenome (GOLD analysis project Ga0116184, IMG submission 89886) | Active sludge microbial communities of municipal wastewater-treating anaerobic digesters from Japan - AD_JPNNA5_MetaG | ecosystem: Engineered > Bioreactor > Anaerobic > Digestate | place...
ACCAACGCCGTTGCCGGGGCGGAGACGAAACCCGGCGCCTCTGCGCGCTGCAAGAAGACGCGCGCGGGCGGCGCAGTATAATCAGCGGGCAATCCGTCCGCCGCCACCAACACCGGAATCTCCAGCAGGCGATCCCAGAGGTCGGCGTCCACGTCGTCGCCAACCTTGAGCTCGAAGTACCACACGCTCCGCCAGGCGTCTGGCACGGTTGTGCGATTGAGGAAACTCAGTTCGGGCCAGATGGGATCGGGGGCTGTGGCCGGATCGGTGTAAAGCAGGGTCGCTGTGATGCCGGGGGGCAGCTCGAGCGCCACGCTCAGATTGGTGAGTGTGATGCCGGTGTTGTTATCTACTGCGACGCGCACCCGGGTGCGGTCGCCCTCATGCAACACCGTGCGGAACAGCGTCCTGGCTTCGCTGCCCCCCACATAGGTGCACCAGACGAGATCGCCATAACCCCAGCACTTGAGATAGGGGTCATACTCGCGCTCGAAGGCCCACCCAGAGCGCGGTTCATAGGGGTCATCAACGTGATATTCCAGGATGACGGTATCGCTGTAGATGCTGACCAGCGTGGGGCCGCCACGTTTGTCAATCGCGGCGTCGCTGCGCCAACCTTCGGCGGCGTGGACGCGAGCATCGTAGACCTCATAACGGTTGGCTCCGGCGATGGGCTGCCGGTAGACCAGGCGCCCGCCATCGTGCAGCTTGTACAGACCCTCACGGTTGAAGGGGTAATTCTCGATAGTGGCCGAAACCACAAAGGAGGCCCATGAACCGGGGGGAATATCTTGCTGGAAGAAGAGATGATCGTAAGCCAGCTGCTCAGACACGGTGATGAGTTCCGTGCTGCCAGGCCCGGCGTTGGCCCACGAATCCTCCCAGGTAGCGCCCCACGGTCCAATTTTGACGCCCAAACCGTGGAAAATGGGAAGGTCAATCACATTTTCGGCAGCGGGGATGGGGTAGACGATATCCCCGGCGTTGACGCTGTAGGTCTTGCCCAGCAATCGCAGCTGCGCCTCCGTCAGCCGGGTGGGAATCTCCTTGACCAGCGTATCGGGTTCGCCATCCCCCTCTGTATCCGCCCAAATTCCAAAGGTCACGGCAAAGCCGACATGCTGCTCGCTCTGTCCGCCGCAAGTAGCGCACGAATCCCAATCCCACACGTCGTAGAAGCTGCCGCGTAGGGTCATGGTATGCGTGCGCGACCAAACATCCAACCAGGTGACGCCAGGCATTGTGGGTGGTTGCGGCGCATAAGGTTCGACCGCCGTCAGATACTCGCGATAGGGCACAGGATTCGTGCCCGCTGCCACGAAGACCGAACCCGCATCGAAGGGCAGTACCACGCGCCCCTCGCGCGGCGTCCCGTGGAAGACTACCTCGCGGCCCAGCAGTTCGCGCGAATGGACACCATAGCGCAGCGCCGGCTCCCGATAATCGTAACCGTTGAACGCACCCAGGTCCCAAGAGACGCGCAAGCACGGCAACCACAGCTCGTGTTCGGCGGTGACGGAGATGTATTGAGTATAGGCAGGTGGGATCGTGATAAAGGACCCGTAATCGGTCACGACGGTCGTGTGCCGCAGCGGGTCAACATGGATACCGTGCGTGCTGGTGAAAACACACCGCTCGCCCTGCCAGTCATCCAAAGTGAGCGTTTGCGTGGTCGCGGTCGCGCCTTCCCACAGGGGATATCTATCGCCCCACAGGTAAGGCTCATTCAATACCCAAATCGTCTCGCCATCGTTGGCGCTGAGAATGACGTGCTGATTGGCGATATCCACAATGGGCGAGATCAGCACAACCCAATCCTGCGCGGTGACTTCAGGCGCAGCGGTATGCTCCTTGTTCTCCAACGGCAGCGCCATATCCAGGTACAGCCCCTCAGCGGGGATGCGATAATAGCGGTCGCCCTCCACATCGCGGTCACCCACCAGCCGGGCTGCCATTTGCGAATACAGGATAAAGGGGCGGTGCTGAGCTACACGCAGTTGCCCCTCCGGGTCATAGTAAGTCAACTCGCCCTGGCTGAAAGTGCTCACGCCCGCCGCCAACACCGTGGGCGAGGTAACCGCCTGGAACGTGAGAGTGATGCCCGCGCGCGGCACCAGATCGCCCAACTCCCAGATCAACACCACGGTACCATCGGTTTCGGTGTACAGGTCGGTGGGCTGCGGGGCCACTGTACCCGTGAGGTAATAGCCAGGAGAAAGCCGCTCGGTGACGATAGCCGTCTGCAACGCCTCATCCCACAGGTTCACGACGCGCAGCGTGGCGCTCACAGGCACCACCTCATACGCGGGGAACTCGTGGGGGGGATAAGCAGGGTTGAAGGTCTGGATGGCGTCGCCGCCGAACTCGACATAGCGGCTGAGGCTCAGGAAGAGCGCATCCATGAACAACGGGAGCTGATTGCGACGGGTGGGGTCGGTGGGATGGCCGGCCACACCGATGACACGCCCCGCCCCCCAACGGGCCTGGATAACCGCCGGAGACGTCCCGCCGAGGGTGTTGGTGAACACCGCAGCGACATCCACAGGGGCGTCAGCGGTGAGTACAGGGTCGTCGAGGACATAGAGCGCCTCGGTGTGCCAGGACCAGGCGAGGGGCGATTCCGGCATGAGAATTTCGAGACGTCCGATATTTTCGAAGGCGTCTTCCGGGACAAGTTCAATCACGGCAACGGGATCCACGGTACCCGGGGGGAGCACCCCGGCAGCCTGGGCGATGAGCAAGCCCGCGCCCTGCGCGTAGAGGGTGCCGCCGTTGCTCACAAATTCAGCGATGGTGCTGAGACCAACATCGCCCAAAGCCTCGATCACGGCATCCGTTTGCTCGCGGTTGAAGGCCGGGAGGACGAGCAAGTCGTAGCCTTCCAGTCCGGCGGACAACCCCGCCTCATCGAGCGTAGTGTAAGGCGCCGCGCCGCGCAGGTAGACATCGAAGAGCTGGCGGAACATGGCGTATTCCCACATCGCTACCGCCTCGCCCGCCGGGGGGATGGGATAGGTGACGGAGGAGCGGAAGAGGGCGATGCGGCCCGGCGCGAGCGCGTAGGCGCGGGAAATTTCGACTGTGCCGGTAAGCGCGAGGGTAGCGCAGGTGGAGCAGAAGTCCGCATCCACCTCGCCCGGCGGGAGGTACAGATCGCCCGGCTGCACCGGTGCTGCGGTGAGGGGCGCGGTGTGGGCCAGCCATTGCACGCGCCCGCCGCGATAGACATGGCGCAGCGGTTCGGCATAGGCCGCGCGCAGGTCTGTCTGCGTTGGGCCCAGCGGCACAATCAGTCCGCCTGGCTCCAGATCGGGCGGCGCAGCGGCAACCGAAAGGTGCCAGAAGGCGCCTAACAGCAGTCCCGCCGCGAGAAGAGCGATAAGGACACGCCATGATTTCATAAGAGAGCTCCTTTTGACTTGAATACTTCTTGTTGCCTGCCGAGACGCAGAGGCAGCGAAATCCTTTTGGCCTTCTCTGCGTCCTTCGCGCCCCCGCGGTAAATCGCACTCCTGCAACCCTAACACCCGCCACCGGATGCCATCCCACAACGCCAACACGTTGCAGTTGATGAGCAATCCCACAGGCCAGCCGCCGAGTTTGAGACAGGTGAGCAACTGCGGCTAGTGGATAGGCAAGAGCGCCTCTACAGCCTTGAGTTCCAGCACCACCAGGTTATCCACCAGTACATCCAGGCGACAGCCTGCGTCCAAAGGCCCATCCTTGTACACCACCGGCAGCGGCTTTTGATGCTTGTAAGGTAGCCCGCGCAAGTCCAACTCGTAGCACAGGCATTCCTCGTAGGCCGATTCGAGCAAGCCCGGACCGAGCACACATTGAAGGCTTACCAGGTCAATCCAGTAGGAGCGGCTCTATCATACGTCAATCGGGTCACAGAGCGCTGATCTAGTGAAAATAAAAACAGATCCCAACTCCCAATTGGTTCTCCCGTTTCATCTGTAAGATTGCCATAAGCAATATATCTACTATCCGGCGACCAAACTATTGGACCAGAAATATCTCCATCTACGGCAAACACTTCTGCGCTATCCACATCCAATACCATTAAATTCGCAATACCAACAACTCCAGACAAAGACTGTGAATTCATTAAGAACGCGATATACTTTCCATTTGGAGACACCTGTAAACAACATAAACTTCTATAAGCCAAATCAGGATCATCCGGCAGCAAAAGATGCACCCTCTTATCAACAACATCCACTGAATAAATCCCCATTATTTGCTGTCTCAAATCAGCTAAAAATACAACTGTTTGTTGACTTACAAGCCAAGCCAAACCATTGTTAGGATTAGGGACATATACATCGAGTAAATCTTGGCTGAGGCGGTTTTCAATATCCCAAATCTGTATCAAACTACCTGTGTAAACAGCTAATTGATTATTCTGGTGCGACCAGGCAAAATCCCAACCAGGTATAATTTCCACTTCACCGTCTGTGGTTGCATCAACAATATACACGAAAGCCTGGTTTGGATCTGGACTCACACGAAAAGCAAGATAACGCGCATCAAAGGACCATTCAGCCCCCATATTGCCAGCATAGAAGGGATAGGGACCGCCAATTTTGCGGGCATTTTGTCCTAAATTATCAGCTACCCATAAGCTAAAAACTTCCGTACCTTCATATACAAAGTAAGCTACCTGTGTCCCATCAGGAGAACGTAACGGGTAATCTACATTCTGCCGTGCTATCCATTGTCGCATCACCCTATCAGTTACATCCTGCTGAACTATCACAACCTGCCCATTTTCGTTGTATCTGCTGTATAAAAGTATGTTCTGCTGGCTGGAAACCACAGAATCAGGGATGACATCTCGCTTGCAAGACACGATCAATATTAAAAACGCAAAAATAGTGATTAGCGCTAAGTTTCTACGCATTTCACCCCCCCCCCTTACTAGTAATAAAATTTGTTTGAGAAATGCAAATTCGTACCTGGAATCGTTAAATATCTGAAATCCGGATCACTTTGAGCTTTCAATTTCATGCTCTGTAATATAGCTGAACCATTTCCCACTATCTTTGCACTTTCACAGCGGATAAGTAGCGGACACGGCCAAACCAGCGATAATAGGAGTTGCTAGACAACCCATGTCGGAGGTGAGGCCATGCCCAAGCCGCTTGTATGCCTGTCTGAGCAGTTACGCCAGTTTGCAGAGTATTTTCGTCCTTGCTTCAGCCGACGCCAATGGCGGTACTTCGTGATCGTACTCCTGGGTCTCGTCGAAGGCGAGGAACGCAAAACCCTCACTGGCTTACTGCGCGTGATCGGCGAATCGGTGAGCCTTTCGGGGCTGTCCCGGTTTCTGAACCAGTGGCGCTGGTCTACAACCGCCCTCGCCTACCGCTGGTGGAGTTACTTCTGTGAGCGGATGAGCGAGCCAGTCCGAGCCGAACATGTTCGTCTGAAGGCTGCGCAGCCCCACCGCGTCGGACGACCCAAGGAAACCGTCGTGACAGGTTTCTTGATCTTCGACGATTCGGTACACACCAGGCCGAAAGGGCGGGTGATGGGAGGACTCGGACGGCACTACTCCACCACCGAGAAAAAGGTCGTCAGCGGACACTGCTTGTTCAGCGGCTTGTATGTGCTGTTGGAGCAGCGCTACCCGCTGGAGCCCCGCATGTACTGCCAGAAGCGCGTGTGTGAGGCAGAGGGGGTGCCCTTCCAGAGCAAGGCTGTATGCGCATCTCGTCCCGACCTGGGTGCGCAAGTTGGGGCCACCCCTGGTACTCATCACCTGTCATGACCCAAAGGAACCTCTCAAGTCCGTGCGCTACTGGGGCTCCACGGTGATGGAGTTGACGGCGCAAGCGTTGGTCGACATTCTGGCAGTGCGCTGGGAAGTGGAGACCTGCTTCGAGTACGGGAAGGATCTCTTGGGCAGTGATCATTACCAGATGATGACGCGCCAGGCCATCCTCCGCTTCTGGGCCCTCATAGCGTGTCTGTTCTGCTTTCTTGAGGCACAACGCGCCGCGGCACAGGAGGCTACGCTGACCTGTGGCGACGTTCGGCGACGTCTCCAGCAAGAACATCAGCGCAACCTACTGCAGTGGCTGGCGGAGGCACTTCAAGAGGGGCGCTCTGTTGACCAGATCTGCTCCCAATTGACTATTGAACCTGGGAAAGTGCAAGGATAGTGAAAGTATAACTCAACTCGCCGATTGTGGGTAATCATGCTTGCGTCTGCCGGCACACCGGAGCAACAAAATCGGTGCTCTTCGGCAGACGCGGGTTCGGCGCAGGTTCAACGGGGTTTATGACGAGGCAGGGATCGGTGCTGTCACGACGCCCTCCTCTGCGTGCTTCAGGCTCCAGAAAACTCAGCGATCACAAAGAGACGAGAGACCCATCCTTCAGCCGCACCACCCGATCCGCCTCGTGAGCGATGGTCGCGTCGTGCGTCGCCAGCACCATCGTCACCTCCCGCACCTCGTTCAGCCGCCGTAAGAGGGCCACGATCTCTGCTGCCGTCCGGCTATCCAGGTTCCCCGTCGGCTCATCGGCCAAGACGATATCGGGTTCGTTGACCAGCGCACGTGCGATCGCCACCCGTTGCTGCTCGCCGCCCGAAAGTTGCGCGGGTAAATGGTGGGCGCGTTTCTCCAATCCCACCACCTCCAGCAACTCGTGAGCACGCGCTCTCAGATCGAAAGCGCACTGACGGCGGTAGGGGATAAGGGGTAGCATAACATTCTCCAACGCTGAGAACACAGGGACGAGGTTGAAGAGTTGAAAAATAAAGCCAATATGCTCCCGGCGAAAGTCGGCCAACTGGTTGCCCCGCAGGGTGCTCACCTCCATCCCATCTACCCACACCCGCCCGGCTGTAGGCTCGTCCAACGTCCCAATGAGGTTGAGAAGGGTTGACTTGCCGCTGCCGGAGGGACCGGTGACGATCAAGAACTCTCCACAGGCCACCTCCAGATTCACGCCGCTAAGGGCGCGCACCATCACCCCATCGCCGTAGACCTTGGTCAGATCCTCGGTTACAATCATCCGCTTCCGGTTTCCCCCCATCTCACCCGCTCCTTCATGGCATCTTTAGATCCCCAACCCACGCCTCGAAAAACGCCCTCAGGTCTCGCCCCGCCGCCTGTTGCATGGCGTCCAGGAACCCTTCAGCGGTGGCCACGCCAAAACGATAGCGCTCGTAGTAGGTGCGCAAGCCCTGGAAGAAGGCTGCGTCGCCGATCTCCCGTCGCAGCGCATCCAGAAACAGGGCCCCTTTGTCGTAAACAATGTCGAAGTAATGCTCGAACTCGGGCGGGGCAAACGCCCACACCGGACTGTTCACCGGTGGATCGTACCTCTCTAGATCCCGCAGCCGCCTCCGTTTTTCCTCGTAGGCTTGCAGTCTCTGCTCCGCCGCTTCCTTGCCCTCCACTTCCTCCAGGTAGAGCACGCTGGCGTATTGGACCAGCGCCTCGTCCAGCCACGGTTCGTTGAACACGTCGTTCCCCACCACCCCGTACCACCACTGATGGGCTACCTCGTGGGCAATGACCTGGGCGAGCCGGGGATCGTCGGGCCGGTAGGTGAGATAGATCAAGCCCGGATACTCCATGCCCACCGTGCCAACGTCGGGAAATGCCACCACCCGCAGCGTGCTATATGGATAGGCCCCGAAACGTTCGCTGAAAAGACGGAACGCCTCGCTCGCGATGCTCAAGGGCTCCTCCCCCTGCGGTGCCTCGCCAGGTGCGTACACCGCAACGGTCACCCCCTCCACCTCCTTCTGCCAGACGCGAAACGCTGGACTCAATGCCAGCGCCAGGTCGCGCACCGGCCCGGCTTCATAGACGTGGGTCAGGGTCCCGTCGGAATGGGGACGGCGCCCTACTTCTTCCCCCGTCGCAGCCACCACCCACTCAGCCGGCGCCGTGATCCTGTACTCGTACCAGGCACTCTCACTGTAGACAACGTCGCCGCAGAAGGCACACACGTCCAGCCGCCAGCCGCTCTCCTCGTGAACCGCCAACATGGGGAAGAAGGAGGCCAATGCCCACCCCTCCACCCCCGGATGGGCGCGCTGGGGCTCTCGAAGTTCAAAGGTCAGCTCCACCACCGCCTCCTCCCCCGGACCCAGCGGCTTGCTCAAGGGGAGCAGCGCCACGGTATCCGAGGTGGTGAGGGTCACGCTGACCGGCTGCCCATCCACATGCGCCTCCAGCAAACGCAAGTGGCTCTCCTGGTGGAGACCCTGCGGCGTCCACTCTGGGCGGTTGGGATAGAGTCGCAGCACCACCTTTTCCAACGCCGCCCCGCTCCGGTTGGTAAACGTCAGCGTCTCCTCCCCCAGAAGTCGCCCCTCGGTCACGTCGGCCACCAAATCCAGGCGGTAGTGCGGCAATCCCTCCACCGCCACCGGCGTCGGCGTCGGCGCCATGCGCGGAGGCGCGCCCGGCGTGGACGTGGCCTCCGGGGTCGGAGTGCCTACCTCGACCTCGGGCGCGGCTGAAGGGGTGGGACGCCCTCCCAGAGTCCAGGAGAGAACGAGCAGGAGCGCGACAGCAACCGCCCCCATCAACCCCAACCTGGCCAGGACCGGACTCAACGCTCCCGCGGACGCCGGTCGTTCCTCGCCCCGCAAGGCCTCCAGGGGGAGCAGGCGCACAGCCCGGTGAACGGGGTAGAGCGTAGCCAGCACCGCCGCCAGCAGCGGCAGGAGGAACCCCAGCCCGACCACCTGCACCCACGTCGCGGCCTCCGGAGGGAGTGTGCCATACGCCAGACGGTAGACCAGAACCGCCAACGCCGTTCCCAACCCCCCGCCGCTCAACCCCAGCAGCCCACTCTCCACCAGAAAGAGACGTCTCAACTCGCCCCGTCGCCAGCCCAGAGCGACCAGCAGCCCGATCTCCCGGCGTCGCTGGATGACGTTGAGCAGCATGACTTCGGTCACCCCCAACGCCGCTGCCAGCAGCGCCACGGCGCCCATCGTCAGGTGATAGGCCTGTACCTGGGTGCTAATCCAGGCTCCTAACAGCGTCCCGTACAATACGCCGTCCAATCCCGCCTGCGCCAACTTCAACAGCACCAGCAACCCGGCCGCCAGCACCAGCCCGGCCAGCGTGGCCAGCGTGCGCGCGGGTCGTCGCCACACGCCGCGCATGGCGTAGCCCCACACGCTCGCTCCGCCCGGCACGCGGCGCTCCGCTACCGTCTCCCCAGCCTGGGTGAGCGGGGAGGGCGGAATGCGGGCCGCGCGCCAGGCCGGCAACAACGCACCCAGGACGAACACGCCACTCCCCAGCGGCACCAACAGCGCGAGCCGCTTCACGGACGCCGCCAGGCCCAAGACCCACCCCATCCCCCCGGCGATCAAGGTGCCCAGAGCGCCGCTGAGCACCCCCAGCACCAGCGCTTCTCCCAGTACCAGCGTGAAGAGGGCGCTCCGCCGCCAGCCCAGCGCCCGTAGAATCCCGAATTCGGGCAAACGCCCCTGCACCGATACGTACTGGGCGTTGAAAAGAAAGAGCAAGCAGGCCACCAGCATCACGCCGAAGAGCAGCGCGTCGGCGCGATTCATCCCTGTGCGCACCTGAGTGGTCACGCCCTTCTTGACCCAGGGTTCCTCAACATATCCGATCCCTGCTACGCCAGCGTAGCCCGGAATGTGCACCAGGACCGGCTGCGGCGAGGAGCCCACCATGATGTCCACGTGCAGTCCGGTCTCTTCGACGATCTGCTGGGCCACCGCCTCGATGCGCGCCTGTGCCTGGGGGGTGAGCTCGGAGATGCCCCCCACCCGCACGCGGATGGCCGAGATCAAGTCCTCCCGCACGGGGGAGCATTTGGTAAGTTCTACTCGAAAGTATGGCGTTTCCTCAAGAGGTATCCACTGCATACACCCTTCTGTCATCAGACGACGAGCGGCCTCGAGCGTGATGAGCATCTCGGGCGGAGAGGCCAGGTACCCCGCGTCGTTGAGGGTGGGACGCAGCGTAGCCGGCGGCTCCACCGGTCGCCCCTCCTCATCATACTTGAGGGTGACCAGCGGCGGAAGGTAGGTCTCCAGCGGCACCCGGTTGGGCGGGGCGCCGCCCAGGGCAACCGCGGGATCCACATCGAACAAGCCTTGGACGTAAGGCTCAAAGAGGACGTTTTGTTGGGGTTCCAGGTGGCGGAAGACCAGTTCGGGAGAGCGTCGCCACCTTATTAT
>Ga0116184_10005078_pt1 | contig 10189 bp, 8 predicted proteins | sample AD_JPNNA5_MetaG_FD_89886 | JGI IMG/M metagenome (GOLD analysis project Ga0116184, IMG submission 89886) | Active sludge microbial communities of municipal wastewater-treating anaerobic digesters from Japan - AD_JPNNA5_MetaG | ecosystem: Engineered > Bioreactor > Anaerobic > Digestate | place...
AACGACAAAGCAAGCTAGGTAGTTTGCTGATGATAGATGTCGGTGACTATTGCACGTCCCCTCACGGGACAATCTACTATACTATATCACCCGATATAAGATTTCCCTTTTGTAATGAAAATTTGACATTTATATTAATATTGATATAATGTAAAAAAACAGGGGAATGTTGATATACCATATACATTCTTCATAAATGCCATGTCTTTAATGCTACGAAGATTGAATGAGGTATTACTTTGTCATAGTTGAGCGTTAAAAATTTTTAAAAACTGGTGCGCTGCTTGTTTAAAAAGGGATCAGATCTTCTGGTACAGTTTCCCGTACACGACCTGACCTTTCCGCTTGGGATGACGCTCACCAAGATCCCCATGGAACAGGGCAAACTTTGCCTTGGTGCCATCGACCTCAAGTTCTTCATCCTTTACATACTTGAACCCGGGCATCATGACATCGATTCCGCCAAAGACGATGATCTCGCCCTCCACCATCTGGCCGCCGATCTTGCTCTTTGCATCTCCTTTGATGATGACCTTCCCTCCTTCTGCATGCGTGGCGATGTGTACGTCGGCGTTGCCTTCCACAATGATGGTGCCGCCGTTCATGAAGTAACCGATGTCACTCCCGGCGTTCCCCTTCACCCGTATCAGGCCGCCCTGCATCCCTCTCCAGTCGCCCCGGTAAGCAGCTCCAAGGTAGTTGCCGGCGTTCCCTTCGATGATCAGCTCTCCGCCTTTCATCCCGATGCCTGCAAAGGCATCGACATTGCCCTTTGCAGTGAGCTTCCCGCCCTGCATCCAGGCACCGACATACATGTCAGCATCCTTTTCAATGATCACTTCGCCGGCAGACATCTTCATGCCGATGTATTTTACCCGGCTGACATCTCCTTTGACAATGATCCTGGTATCGGCTGCGGTTGCCCCCGCCTCACCTGAGATATCGAAATATTTGCCGAGGGTATACTGCTCCCTGCCTTCATAGGCATGGAGGGCTACGATCTCGGCAGCCTTCTTTCCTGCAAATGCATCGGGGGAGATGTTGTCTGCTTCAAGGAAGAGTTCAGGCTGTGTCTTTATGGTTACGGTAACAGTCTCCATTTTTACCTCACCCCTCACCTTGTTGCGTCGACCTCGATCACTCTTGGATTGCCCGAGAGGAAATGCTTGGTCACATCGTAGTTCCCAAGGGTCACGCTGTAATAGCGGAGGAACTTGTCCTTGATATCGCGCATGACCTGGGGGTTCTCGTTGACCTTGGCGTCGACCCAGATGGTCCTCTTGTTGCCGTTCGAGACGATCTCGCCGTCCATGACGACCGGGGTTCCGGTCTTCATGACAAAGGCAGCGGAGGAGAACGCCTTCTCGATCTCGTCGGGTTTGTGCGGAGTATCAGGGTTGAAGTTGTACACCGCGACATCAGCGTCCATACCCGGAGCAAGCCCGCCATAGATACTGGCAAGCCCGAGTGACTTTGCCGGACCTGCCCTGGTCATCTGTGCCAGCTCGTAAAGCGAGAGTTCCTTGTCCATGCCGGCGATGTGGGTCGCATCGACCATCTTAGCGGAATGCTTGAACGACTCGATCCGCTCCTTGCGGGCGTCCGCGCTCATCAGCCACTTGAAGATCCGCGGGTAGCGGGTGAACGGCCCGGCATTCGGGTGGTCAGTGGTGATGAAGCACCGCATCGGGTCTTTTGCCATCAGCGCGATCTCAAGCCCGATCGCCCACTGGATCTCGCAGACCTTGACGTCCGGGCTGTACACGTAGGGCACAATCCCTGCAGCGGTCTCGAGTTCGACATCGACATTCGCCCACTTGAGGTGGTTGAGTTCGGTCAGGTGGTGCTCGAACGGCCCATCGGCGGTCATCGTGGTGGTCTCGTCGAGCGTCACGCACCCCGTATCGACGGTGATGTTCTTCTGCCGGTTGACATAGTCCATCACCTCTTTGGACTTGGACTCGAAGTTGCCCCAGTTATCCCCGCCGTAGGAATGGAACTGGAGGTGGGTCGAGTGGAGCACCGTCTCGCGGCCGAACTTGTTGGTGGCCTTGATGCCCTCGGCAAGTTTCAGGGAATCGAGGGTCACGGTATAGTTGCCGGGATTGCCAAGACTGTTCTGGTGGACATGCATCGAGTGTGGCAGCCCGAGATACTCGTTGGTCTTCATCAGCCCGGTCATGATCTCGGCCGGGGTGATGTCGAAATACGGCACCGGGTCGTTGACCGTCAGGCAGTTCAGGCCCCAGCCCCATGCCTCCGTGCCACCGGGGTTCACGACCTTGATCGCATATCCCTTGGTGGAGTTGAGCAGCCAGGCAGTGTATGCGGCAGCATTGTCGATCTCATCGTTCTTCAGATACTCCATCACGAACCAGTTGTTCCCGAACACCGGGTAAGCGCCTTCATCGATGATCGGCGTATCCTTCATCTCCTCATGGACGTGCCGGGCGAACAGCGGCGGCATCGCCGCTTCCATGCAGGTGGTGTATCCCATCCGGGCATACTCGTAGCCGGTCTTGAACGTGGTCGGGATCGAGAACCCGCCCGCCATCCGGCTGCCCTTCTTCTTCGGGGTGTAGGTGAACAGCTTGTCCTCGGGACGGTAGTTCCGGCCTTCGTTGACTTTCGGCCCGGCAATGTGCGCATGGATCTCCACGGCTCCGGCCATCACGGTCTTGCCAGAGGCGTCGATCACCTTCGCACCGGAAGAAACGCTCTTGACAATCTTCCCGTCCTTGACGGCAACATCCGCCTTGTCTCCCTTGATCCCCTGGACCGGGTCAAACACATACCCGTTCCTGATCAGGTACTCGGTGGCAGTCATCAGGCTACCCCCATCAGTTCGCCAAGCCGCTTGTTGACACGGGTCAGGAACTCGTAATCGCTCAGCATGCCCTCCGGAGGATCAACAACCTTCCTGGCGTCGATCGGCACGTTGTCCATCCGGTAACAGTTCCCGCCCGCTTCAATTGCGTTTATCGCAACAGGAACATGGAGTTTTGAGATTGCACTTGTCGGATTGATGTCCGGGACTACGGCAACCGATGGGATCTTTGCAATCTCCTGGACGGAGGATATCGGGAAGTGCGAGCCGGGATCCGAGGCTACTACAAGGATTGCATCCACCTCCCTGCGCCTGAGCAGGTCGTTTGATGTTGTCTCACCAGGATTATATCGTGCAAAGCCACGTGAGAGGTCGGTCGCAAACGGATATCCAAACTGCCAGCCCATTACCTGGCCAGACCCGGTGACATTGTAGTGACCACGCATGGCGATGATCGCAAACTTCGTGTACTCGTTCATATCCTTCGTGAGCATGATCGCTATGTCGATATTGTGGTGCTTCGAAAGCGACTGGGTGACGCCCATTCCGAAGAAGATGACACCGAAGCGGCCGTTCTTCATTATCTCAACGGCTTCGTAAATCTTCTCTTTCGGAATACCCGCGACTGTACTGGGCAAATCCTCTCCGCGGATCGCAACTCTGAAGGCTGAAAGGAGCTCATAGTCACGCCCCTGCTCAATCTGGAGGCCTATATCGGCGAGCTTCATCGTATCGGTGTTACGCGGGTCAACAACGATCATCTTACGTCCCTTGTGCCCCTTCCCCGTGAAGAAGCCCCGTGGGAATATGGAATACCGCGACATGTGGCGGGGGTGAGCATGTGCGGGGTTGCAGCCCCAGAAGAGAACCACATCAGCCCGGTTCTTGATCTCCCCGAGTGTACAACTTGGAATCCCGACGTCCTGAATCGCGATCAGGGACGGGCCATGGCAGACAGTCGCGGTGTTGTCCACAACACCTCCGACCCTCTCAGCAATCTCATGTCCTACCGATTGTGCTTCGCAGTTGGTATTTGACCAGCCGTACATCAGGGGCTTTCTGGCCTTGGCGAGCATCTGAGCAGTGTATTCGATTGCCTCATCGTATGAGACCTCCCTGTAAGAACCATCATCCTGCTGCATCCTGGGGCGCTTCACCCGATCCTTGGCTGCGGTGTGAAGGAACTTTGCTGCACCGACCGCACAGGCGTTGTAGACTTCAACAACGGTCTTCCCGTCATCGGAAACCTCAACTTCGAGGTCATCACACAGTACCCCACAGAAGGGACAGACCACATCAGTTACTATCTTGGTCATTGGGTATTCACATCCTGCATGCAGAGTGCAGCACCATGCGAGATCGTCCGGACCGAACCGGTTGCCGCTCTCTGAACACATGTTCTATGGTATACGAACATTTTGTGTTATACGAACTAAATTAATATATACTTTTTGATCCTTATGATGTATAAGAAGGGCCTGCTATGACGGATCACGACTTCCTTATCCCTGCAAAGTTCCCTTATGTAGGTCTCTATTCCACCGCGAATGGGATCAGTGCGGTAGGAAGTCCCGTAAAAGTGAAGATTCTGGAACTGCTCTCCAGGCAGGAGATGGCATTTGATAAACTCGTTCAGAATTCAGGGCGAGCAAAGTCAACCATCTCAATACATCTCAAGGATCTTGCAGAAGCAGGGATTATCGATGCAAAGCCAGATCCTGAAGACGGCCGGAAAAAAATCTTTTATCTGCATTCCCTCTTTCTGGGGGGGGTGGATTCAGAAGAGCGTGGCCGTTTTGATATCGAGCGTTATATCAAAAAAGAGCTCCCCTGTAACGGCAATCCCGCAACGCTCTACCGGTTTATACTCACAACAATCCGGCTGAACCTTATGGACCAGGGAATGGGCATTAATCCAGTACTCTATCGTGCAGGCTCAAAAGCAGGAGAGAGCCTCTACCAATGTGTGGAGGGTAGTACCATCGATGGTATGGTTCACCGGATGGGTAAGTACTGGGTGAATAATGGATTGGGAAAGATTGAGCTGGAACGGAAGAATCCACTGACACTGAATATTCGGGATTGCTTTGAGTGCATTGATCTCCCAATCAAAGGGAAGCCGGTATGTGCGTTCGAATCTGGTGTACTCTCTTCCATCTTCTCGGCATATTATGCCCAGCGGATGAGAGCGATTGAGACCCGCTGTTATGCGATGGGGAGCAATCTCTGCCGGTTTGAACTGACTGAGTATCCCGGGCAGATGACAATGGATGCCTCATGAGGAGGCGGAACGGCATCAACTCATTTTCTGCATCAGGGCGGGGGATAGTAACCATACCAGGTCACCACAGGGCTCCAGGTCAGGAATAAAATTCACAATTTTTGCCAGTCCTCCTTTTTTCACCACAATGCGGGCATCAACCGACCCTGAAATAATCACGCTTATCAAGGTACTCAGAGAAGGTTCATGCCCGACAAGAAGGAGCGACGGCAAAGATCCCTCTTTTCGAATGCGGTTAATCAGACGATCAATGTCTATTCCCGGGGACAGTTCTTCCCATACTACAGGACCCTCAGAATCCGGATAACCTTCAGCAACAATTGTAGCTGTTTCATAAGCCCTTATGAGCGGGCTTGTTGCGATATAATCAAAGATGAAACCCTGAGACCGGATCCATCCTGCTATGCTCTGGATTTCTGATCTACCTCGTCCTGTGAGCGGCCTCCCCTCATCAGTACCCCCAACAGGACCTGTCTTTTCAGCTTTCCCATGCCGCAGGAGATATAGATCCATTACAGAGTGATATTATAGGCACGACTTATGTCTTTTCCCCAAAAAAGTACACCAGGGACAATCCCGGTACGATCGAACGGTCAAAGGGGCATTCATGTTCCTTGCTACACTTTTCAGTGTGTTCAGACAGACCAATTGGATTAAACGAATTATCATTAATGTGAAAAAGCGGTGTTTGAATTTCTGGCTGTTCAGCAGAATACTTATCACTTTCTCCCTGCGCCCGGCAGTTTTTTTAAAATCTGTTCCCGATGACTGACAGATGCATTCAGCCAAAGGGGAATATCTCAAGAAACTTACGGAAATGCATCCCATGCCTTCGGCCGGGATTGGAAAGACGCTTGAAGGTACTTCTCCTCCTCAGTTTTTATCGGGAGCTGGAACTATCCCAAGGTCTATGCAGGTCCTATGATAAGTCCTGCCCATGGGGACATCAGGATCATGGACACGCCGGAATCCTGGATCCCGGATGGCCTCTCCCAGGATGAGATTATCAGGTACCGGATGAGTCTGGTGAGGGGAAAGCGATTATGGGATGTGAGGGATCTTTCAGGGCGTTTTGCTGAGCAGTTGAGAGATATTGCCCTCTCATCGATATCACTTGAGAGTGAGGTGGTTTTTTCCGATACCCCGAGAGGAGGCTTTGCAGGCGAGCAGCATACCCCCTTTGGTCCCAGCGGGTATCTTGACAGTCTGGAGACCAGTTCTGCAGGCTGGATACGTGACCTCGAAAAGGTCTATGACGACACGGATCTCACTGCCAGAGATGCAATGGTCCATCTGCATGCAGAAGGATTCGCCCCATCCCTGGTGCAGAAAGCATTGTCAGCCGGCGTGATGGGAAGAAAAAGAGACCGGAGACTTGTCCCGACACGATGGGCAATCACCGCCTTCGATACGATAATCGGAAACCACCTCCTTTCAGAAGTACGGAATTGTGAAGTAATCGACTCATTTCATGTGCATGAGTTTTCAAGCCTTCACAATCATTATGCGGTGATCCTCCTGCCTGTCCCCTGGGAATTTGAATGGATCGAGGCGTTTCTTCATGTAAATGGCGATGAAGAGGCTATATTTTCTGATTATGAAGGGAACGGAGGCAAAAGAGAGTACTCCTGTGTCGGAGGGTGCTATTATTCCAGCAAAATGGCAGTTCTTGAGGCGCTCAGCAGGGAGAGGAAGCAGGCGGGTGTGATTATCCTCCGCGAAGCCCGAAAAGGGTATATTCCCATGGGAGTCTTCAATGTAAGGGAGAATGTCCGGCATGCGATGACCGGAAAACCTCTTGCTTTTGATGATCTCCGGTCTGCCCTGAATCACCTCTCACACTCCTTTCAACTACCTGTCCCCCGGTTCATCAAGGAGAGCACGGTTCTTGTCAGATCCTTGAAAGAGCGACAGATGCGATTGTCGGATTTTAATCCGGAGGCTGAAACGACTAGGAGAGCTACTCCAAAGGGATGAGGAATACGCTTGACCCGGATCGCGGTTCAATAAAGCTTCCCGTTACCGGAAAGCATTATGCGAGGGGCCGGATTCGAACCGGCGAACTCCTGCGAGAACGGACCCTAAATCCGTCGCCTTTGACCTGGCTCGGCAACCCTCGCACCCATAGGTTAGGTACTATACTCTTCTGATCGTTTATTATCTATCCTTGAAGGCAGGAGTGTTTCGGAATGTGAGAGACAAGTCGGGTATTGTGACTATTCAAATTGTACGATTTCATTTTACTGGTAAAGAACATCTTTGCGTATTTTTCTGAACAAGAGGTTTTTTTGCGTAGTAGTTTCTCTTTAATCTCATTCCGATCAAGAGAAATCAGGTAATTCTAATTGATCCATAAGTTCCTATCGCAGAATTATTATTCTGCGCAAATATTATAAACAAGGAGATTGAATAGGAATATGCCATATATGAGGGCCTGGAAGCTGTGCAGTACCGGGTTTATTACCTTGTCTACAGCACCAGCAAGGTATGGCATGTTCAGCATCCTGGAATACCGGATATATTCATGACAGGCAGAAGGATCACATCCCCACATGGGCTTGGAAGATATCGCGGCTCTTCGCCACCTTGCAGCCTGCGATTATTCGATGGTGATTATTCCCTCCTACGAGCGAATCAGCCTGTCACACTGAGCAAAAAGGAACGCTGGCATGACCCCATCATACCCGGTAACCGGCCTTTATTCTATCATATATGGTACCCTTTTCTGCTTTTTAACAAAGCATAAGGGTGAAGGGTATGCTCAATGCCGGATCTGCAACGGCATGGGCCATTCAATGGCCAGATACCTCCTAAACCCCTTCCCTTTAGCCCTCATATCAGATACAATTCCTCTCTGAAATTATCGTGCTGAGTCTCTTTTGCAATGTAATGTTTCCACAACTTCTTTCGGAAAGGTATGGAATTTTTTTATACCCGTTTTTTTCAGAGCGAAGTATAATGCTGTTGGATCACGACACACTTTAGCTATCAATGAAGCGCCTCGGTCATCTGGCGATTATTGCGCATGATATGGGGCTTATCTTTGAGTTCCTTGCCCTCATCACCCTAGTCCCTTTTATTGTCCTGATCCTGTTCAGAGAATGGGAAATGATCATCCCAATGGGCGCAGTCCCCTTCATTTTCATTGTAACTGGCCTCCTTATCTCGAGAGTTCCGAAAAAAGCATACACTCCCTCTCTCTCAGTTGCCCTCGTTGCCGTCGCTCTTACCTGGCTCGCCATCGCAGCTGTTGGGGCCGTCCCTTTCGTTCTTGCCCTTGATCTCTCCTGGACGAATAGTATCTTCGAAGCCATGTCAGGCTGGACAGGCACAGGATTTACCATGATGACATCACTCGACACAATGCCAAGAACCCTGATCTTCTGGCGTTCATTTATGCAATGGGTAGGTGGGATTGGTGTGATTGCATTTGGCATTGCCATGTTATCCCGATCAGGGCTCACACAGATCCAACTCTATCGCTCGGAGGGTCGCTCAGAAGAGTTGATGCCCAGTGTCGTCTCTACCGGAAGAAGGATGTGGGCAATCTACGTGTTTCTCACCGTTGTTTTTACAGGGATGGTTCTTCTCTCCGGAATCCCTCTCTGGGATGCTATAAATCTGGTGATGGTTTCCCTGGCGACAGGAGGTTTTGCCCCTCACGATGCAGGTATGTTTTACTATAACAATCCCCTGCTTGAAGCACTCCTCATACCAGTCATGCTCGCCGGGGCGCTCCCATTCAAACTGTATTTCCTGATCTACCGGGGAAAATTCCGGATGTTTTTCAGGGACTCCGTAGTCCGCCTGATCCTTGCCCTCTCTCTCATCGGATCGCTCATTGTATCCCTGGACCTCTTCCTCTTCAGCAATCTGCCCGTGTCAGAAGCGATCAGAGTGGGAACATTCTGCACGATATCGGGGTATACCTGCACCGGACTTCAAAATTCGCTCCTCCACTGGGTTCCTCTCCCTCTCATTGTCATCACCCTCCTTATGATGATTGGCGGGGCAGCGGGGAGTACTTCGGGAGGGATAAAGACCAACAGGGTCATCCTTGGCTATGAGGGGCTTGTCTGGTGGTTCAAGCGACTCTTTGTCAGGGGAAGTGTCATTGTTCCCTTCAAACATGAAGGACGGAATATCCCAACACGAATATCCGAAGTGGAACTCTCCAAGAATATGCTGATCATCATCCTCTATGTTCTGACAATTTTCGTCGCAACTATTGTGGCATTCCACCTGGCATCTACCAGTTTCAGTGTATACCAGGTCGTATTTGAGCTGGTGTCTGCGGCAAGCAATGTAGGCCTGGGGCTTGGGTATATTACTGCTGCAAGCCCCATGAGTGTAAAATGGCTTTTTATCTTTGTCATGTGGATCGGCAGGCTTGAGATTATCCCGGTGTTCATCCTTCTCATGGGGATTGTCCGGGGATTTGAAGCCAGGTAAATGGATTCCGGGTTAACAATCCGCTGCATTAAATTTACCATATTTTACCGATTATAACAGCCATTTTAGTCAAATACAAACCTTTATTGAGAAAACACCGCTACCTGTCTACACTGGAGATTGGAAGATGCCGGCAGACCCATTGCATATTCTGATCGCCGCTCTGGTGTGCTGGCTAAACTTCGTAACAATCGATATTCTCTTCAAACTCCCCGAACGGGGGGGGGTCAGCGGGGCTGAGGAGATAGGCAGGCATATAGAGAAGGGAGGAGGTGCCCTTCATGGGGGGTACATGATTGGAAACATCGTTTCATCCCCTGATGCATCGGCAGGGACCCTTCTTGCCTCCTGTGGTGTTTATGCAGCTGGAATCCCTGGAGGCCTCCTCGCGGCACTCCTTGTGTATATCGGAAACCGGATATGCCATGACCCGGGATATGCCGGGACCACGGGGTGCATTGCCGCAACCTTCATTGTCTATGGTTTCACCCTCCTCGGATTCTCGGCTGCCGATTTCATCGTCGGGATGGTGATAGCCATTCTCACGATCCAGGGTATCTCCCATGTGCATGCAAGCCGTCTCCTCTCCACTCTCTGGAGGTGGAGGGAAGGATGAACGGTACCGAGAT
>Ga0116184_10005080_pt1 | contig 10186 bp, 7 predicted proteins | sample AD_JPNNA5_MetaG_FD_89886 | JGI IMG/M metagenome (GOLD analysis project Ga0116184, IMG submission 89886) | Active sludge microbial communities of municipal wastewater-treating anaerobic digesters from Japan - AD_JPNNA5_MetaG | ecosystem: Engineered > Bioreactor > Anaerobic > Digestate | place...
ATCTTGGCGACATATATTATTTTTTGGATGCAAAAAAGATTACTTCGCTCAAAGAACTGGAAAGGAATGTGCAGACAAAACTTTCTGCAGCTAAAACTGTGGCCGTATCGGATAATAAACTAAACCGCGAAAAGAAAAAGGATTTTGAACGGGAGCAACGTAAGTTGGTCAACAAAATTTCATTGGCGGAACAGCATATAGAAAAACTCGAAGCTGAAATTGCAGGATTAGATAAAGTGCTTACAGATCCAGAAAAATATAAAGAGGCATTGAACAATAAGGAAATATTTGATAATTATCAAAGATTTAAAAGTCAATTGAAAGACGAAATAGATAAGTGGGAGGATTTGAACCGGGAGTTGGACGAACTCAATGCAAAAAATCTCTGACCGTCTCTGGGTTAAAAAGCAAAAAAATACACTGTAGTAACTATAAAAGACCAGATTACCACTGAAGCGCTGAGATATACAAGTGTATATTTGTTTTTGTGGTAATACTTGTTGGCAAAAAATGAAACCAACGGTATGGCTATCAGGGTAAACATACAGATGCCAATCAGCCCCCATTTTTTACGTACTTTTTTTACGTAGGTTTTGATTTGCCATTTAGAATTTTTATTGCTTGAGCCGAGGCCTGACACTTTGGAAGCCGGTGCTTCAACAATATTTTTTTTGGCGAAAATACGGCGGAAAAAAGGTCTTATTTTAATTTTATAAAATCTTATTATTAACCCACTTAAGTGGTAAAACAGGAATATCCCTATGATGCCGCTGATAGCTGTTATTGCCACTGTTTCAAAGTAACCCAGTCCCATTTCGAGTGATAAGGGAGGGGCAAATATTAATTTGGCAATGCTGAGCACCACAATTTGAATTACCTTGAAGAATGTATCGACTTGTAGCAGCGAGAGGAGCAAAGTCATTTTAATGATAAAAAGCTATAATTTAAAGACAAAATTATGAAAACCTTAAAGGAAAAACAAGAAAAAAATTAAATTTTTACTCCGAAGGCAAGATCGCCGGCATCGCCGAGGCCTGGAACGATATAGGCCTGGGCCGTTAGTTCATCATCAATGGCGCCAACCCATAAAGTCGTATTTTTTGATGGAAAATTTTTCTTGATGAATTCCACTCCCTGGAAGCTGGCGATGATGGCAACTATATGTGTATGGGTAGGCTTGCCTTTTTCGAGCAGGGCCTTGTGGGTGAGAACCAGCGAGGCGCCTGTGGCCAGCATGGGGTCGGCAAGGATGAGTACCTTATCGTTCAGGTCGGGGCTTGATGTGTATTCTACGCGGATATCAAATTGCCCGTCTTTATAATGGTATCTGTAAGCCGAAACAAAAGCATTCTCCGAACCGTCGAAAAAATTAAGCAGCCCTTGGTGCAATGGTAATCCGGCACGCAAAATAGTAGCCAATACCGGATATTTTTTCAATACAGGAACCTCAGCAACACCCAGTGGTGTAACAATTTCCTTTTTTTCATACTCAAGCTCCTTGCTAATTTCATAGGCTATGATCTCGCCAAGGCGTTCGAAGTTTCGGCGAAAACGCATACTGTCCTTCTGGATCTCAGCATCGCGTATTTCAGCCACGTATTGATTTACGAGAGAATTCTCAGCTCCTAAGTTTCTTACCATTGGAATTTGTATTATTTCTTTTGCTAAAGTAATTTATTTTTTATTTTCAACACGGATTTTATAAATTTAATTATAAAATCGGGCAACCTGCTGATTTCAATTTTTTGATAATTTCTTTCTGAAGCGCCAAAGCTTCTGTAAAACCTTGCGAGGCCTGTATTGTCAGAACCTTCAAAATCCAATATCAGTTGGCTGCCGGCATGGGTTCTGATGAAAAAATCGATGAGATAAGGCATGGCATGGTGATTTTTTCCACTGATGGTGGTGGCAGAAAAGAGAAATACTGCCCTCCCGCATCCTGTAACAAAAAGAATTCCCGCTTGCAACTTCCCTGAAGAGTATATATGCCATAACTCCCCACAGGATTGCCTGCCGGCGGCTTCGGCAATGTTACGCAGCACAGCGTAGAAGTCACGGGGTAAGGTGCCGATTTTTGTTTCATTGTTGTCCCTGAATATCTGAATCAAATTTTCTATTTTATCTTCATGCCTGATACTGAAAAATGTATCAGGTATTTTTTTTAGGTTGCGGTGCAGGTTTTCAGAATACATTTTTTGTATTTCCGCATAAGGCTTGTTAAGATTCAGTTCGAGATTGATGTGTTTTTTTTTTACTGCTTTTATTTTTTCAGGAGGATTGCCGAAGTTCAAAAGTGTTTCTACATATTTGAATTTTGATGGGATGGCATGAATAAAGTCCTCCACCTTTGAAGCGCTGATATCCTCACATGAAAAAACACCCAGTTGCTGTGTCAGCGTTGGGGGAAAAATATAAAGAAAACCAGCTTTTTTTCTGAAGGGCAAAGGCATCACCGCGATGTAATCATCTTCCACCAGCGCATCCCAATGCTCGCAAGTGCTGTCGAGGTACCAACTGTAGGCATACACATGGCCGTTGATGGATCGGGTGATACAGGCATTCCATTTATCCTTATCAAGTTCGTTGTGAGCAACATAACAGATCATCAGGTGTGATTTTTTTATACTAGAAGCGCAGCCTGCGCTGTCAGCCGTTATTCTTTATTCAAAAATACTGTTTTTTATAAAGTCAAATAAAAAATAATTCTGAAAACAAACACTGATAACTGAAAAGTGAGGTGTGCCTGTTTTTTTGTTATGTTGTTATCTTTTTTCGAAGACAATTCATAGGGCAGGGGAGGTCCTTTTTACTTATAATAGATGTTGTGGCGGGCGTCTTTGTTCCATTGGTTCCACTGAACATCAGGGGTCACTTTTACTGCCGACAGTGCTCCTTCGGCCCCAACATACATATACCCCTTGTTTGTTAGCAGTTGCCCATCAATGTTGCCTTTAAGCTTCTGAGTTTTCACAAGAACACCGGTAGCCAGATCGAATGTCTTGATTTCTCCTTGTGCAGTGGCCAATACTACTTTTTCGTTGGCTACCAAAGGTATCTGATTAGGATGTGTGCTGACGGAGTGTTGCCAGAGGATTTTTTCGCTGTTGGCATCAAAAGCTGTCACACTCACACTGTCGGTGATGATTACGATATGGTTTTTATAAACCACCGGATGGGCGCCGTTATAATTCATTTGTTCGTAACATGAACGGCGGTTGTTGATTTTTTTTGTTGCGAGGTGTGTGGGATATTTTTTCTTTATCTGTAAGGTTTTTCTGTCGAGAACTACCAACTGTTCCCTGCTATTGACGGAGGCAGTTACATAGATATTTTGAGGTGTTAGTGTTGGCGAGGAAACAGCCTTGATGTTATTTGAGAACAGGGATTGTTTGCCCGATATTTTGTCAAATACATAGTAATTGCCGCTTTGTGAAGCCACATGCACCTCTTTTCCTTCCACCACGGGACAGGCAATAACCTCTTTGTCTATCCAGTTGATCCAGTTCATTTTTCCGGAACGCAAATCAAAACTTGTAACAACAAAACTTTCGGAAGGGTTGGCCGGATTGGAATATCCATTATTATAAACCACATAAACGCTGTTGCTGTCGGCTGAAGGTGTTGAATAAATGGTGCCGGCCAGCCATTTGCTCCAGAGCATCTTTCCCGTGGAAGCATCAAAGGCATATAAAGTACAGGAATAGGTATTTACTAACAGGACTCCTTCATGATATACTATCGGCGATGCCCCCGATTCGCCCAGTTCGATGCCCCACTGATAAGCTCCGGTAAGTGCCTGCAGGCAGTAAAAATTCGGGGAGTAAAAACCTTCCTGGGTATAGAGGTTATTGCCAATTATTGTGGAGGTGCCAATAGGCCCCGAAGTGGCAAAGTCAATGTCGAAACCCTGGTCGGTAATTTTTAAATAATTTGATGGCTTCCTGGCCGCACGTACCGGGGTTTGTTCATGATTAACCACAAAACCTTTTTCGTTGATATGCCTTTCGGCCATCATTTGTTCTATGGCTGCTGATCCTCTGTACCGACGGGTTATTGATGCTGAAGCAAAACCCAGGCTTGATGGTACTTCTACCAGGTGTATGCCGCTTTCATATTTCAGGTTAACAAGGTAATTTGCGCCTTTTTCAAGCATAAATCGACAGGCCCCGTTTTTATCAGTTGTGCCGGCATAAACCTTTTTACTGTTTTCTGCATCCAGGAATACCTTTTCGTTTGGTAGTGGCTGGTCATCAAATCCTACCAGGCTGATAGTAAACAGCATATGGGTTGAAGTTCCTTTTGTCTGCGTGATGTTTGTCTGAAATATCGTGTCGCCTTTTGAGGATTCTTTTACTTGGGTTCTTTCGTAATACACTACATTTTTGAACTCTGCATTTGCCTTATTGGGCACTTTAAATGTATGGACAGCCTGATTGCCTTCAACATCAACCTCGAAATCCTTATTTCCAGGTAAATAAAAAGTGGCAATTCCGTTGGCATCGGTTGTTCCTTTGTACTTGACTTTGTCATTGCAGTCAACAATTTCCAGCGGTGTATTTGGAATGGCTGTTTCATTATTTTTTCGCAGGTCAATCATGAATTTTACCACATTGGGCTGGCCTTTAAGTTGTTGTGGCAGGCGGGTTGTAAATGTGATGCCCGTACGGTCATATTTTGTTTTTTCTGCAAATATTTTTTCCGGGTCGTAGGTCACCGTTTTGCCTCCTTTCCCTTTAAAGCCTTCCGGGAGATCTAATGTTGCAGCATCTTTAATCTCCAGGTAACTAAAGGCGTATGTCCCGCCTTCGGTCAGGGTAAAAGTAGCTGTACCCGTGTCATTGGTTTTTGATTTAAGAACGATATTTTTTTCGCTGTTTTGCGCCGTAACCAACACGTCTTTTACTGGTTGGCCTTTAGTGTCTTTTATGGAAAAAGTGTATGTGCACTGGGCGTATAATGCCATATCAAAGCAAAAAAGAATTAATACGAACAATAATTTCTTCATGCGTTTAAGATTAAATTTTTTAATGAAAAAGGAATAATTGTGTATTTGCCTTAATACTAACGAAAATACTACTTCTGTTATTTCGCTATGTGAAATAAATATCTGGGAAATTTTTCCTAAAGAGAAAATTTGTAAACTCTCACATATAATAGAAATATTCCTCACTTTCCTGCCGTTTCGGCTGGCAGGCTTTCATGTCTGCGTTGTGCAGGCAGGGGCAGAATGCCGCCGGGTAGGTGGCGGAGCGAAATGATAAATCATTTTGTTTTTTAATTGTTTCAGTTGGGTTGATGGTTGTTCCCAATAAATAATACAAAAACATTCACCCGTTTGTTTTATAATCTGCTATAAAACTTCAGCCACCACAAAAGTGCTGCCACCGACAAAGATTAAATCGTTAACGGCAGCCTGCTCCCGGGCTGCACTTAAGGCTTCTGCAACCGAACAATATGCTTTTCCGTTGCGTCCTGCACTGGCGGCTGTTTTTTGCAGCGCCAAAACATCAAGTCCCCTTGGAATATCTGGTTTACAGAAATAATAGGTGGCATCTTCAGGCATTAGTTTGATTATCGCCTGAATATCTTTGTCGCTTACCATCCCGAATACAATGTGAAGTTTATTGTATTGCATTTGTTTTATTTGCGTTACCACCTGGGTTAATCCGTCTTTATTATGCCCTGTGTCGCAGATGACAAGCGGTTGTTGCGATAATACCTGCCAGCGTCCCTGAAGGTTGGTATTTTTGATTACTTTTTTCAAACCCCTCATAGTGTTTTTTTCTTCAATTGTGTACCCAATGGCATTCAATTGTTCAATAGCTGACAGAACAACGGGGATATTTTCCTGTTGATAAATACCTCCCAAAGCACAATAAACGTTTTTAAAAAAAGGTTTGTCATCCCTTTGAATTTCGCAAGTACTGCCAAAGGGAGGCTGGTTTATAAAACGAAAATCATTGGCATGAAAAACCTTGTCGGCAAATACAATTTTACTTTTGTTTTTTGAAGCGGTTTCCAAAAACACTTTTTCTGTTTCTTCTTGTGTTTTTCCAATAACGACAGTTGTTCCCGGCTTAATAATACCGGCTTTTTCGAAAGCAATTTTTTCCAGTGTGTCACCTAAAAATTGTGTATGGTCAAGGCCGATATTAGTGATTATAGTTAGTACTGAGCGAATAATGTTGGTGGAATCGAGCCTTCCGCCCATACCTGTTTCTACCACGGCGATATCAATTTTCTGTTCCGAAAAATATTCCATAGCGAGTTCAAAAGTGATTTCGAAAAACGATGGATGAATGCTCGCAAAATCCTTTTTATAGTTGTTAACAAAGGATACTACCTTGCTTTTCGGTATCATTTTTCCGTTGATGCGTATGCGTTCGCGGAAATCTTTGAGATGCGGTGATGTGTACAGCCCTGTTTTCAGGCCTTGCGTTTGCAACACGGAAGCGATCATGTGCGATACCGAACCTTTACCATTAGTTCCTGCAATATGGACAGAAGGAATGTTCAGTTCCGGTGCCCCGCAGAGCCTGCTCAGGGCAAGGGTATTGTCAAGGCCTGATTTATATGCTGCTGCCCCAACACGATGAAACATCGGCAGGCAGTCGAACATATAGGCAAGGGTTTTTTCGTAGTCAGTCATCAGTTAAATAATTGGGTGAGCAAAATTATCGAAATAAAAATTGATTTAATCCAAATTAAGGTTTATAAATTTCTAAACCTTAATTTTGGCTTGCTATAGTTTTAAAATTACGCCTCTTATAAATTCAAAAACTATGAGGTAAATGGCTGCAATCATAGTGCTTAATAACAGCCCCGACAATGATGCCGGGGCTATTGATATTTTTTTCATAATAAATATCCAGTAGTGGAATTATGTAATAACTAAAAAAAAATTTTACATCGTGTATTATTTTTGTTCTACTTAGTACAAACCATTTTTTTTGTATCTATTACTTTCCCATCAACAATTATGCTGTATGTGTACATTCCACTGCTTAGGTTTGCTGCATATACTTTCAACACTCCGTAGCCCGAGGTTGTTATATCAACCGTCTTTAAGATTTTGCCGTAATTATCCGAAAAAATTATTTGTGCATACTTTATATCTTCCGGAATAAAATAATTTATCATGGTATTTTCTGCAAAAGGATTAGGCACATTTTGATCGAGCACTACAGCCATGCGGTTTGATAGTTCTACTTCTGTTACTGTCAAATCATTACCTGATGGATTAACAAGATTTTTGTTGGTCGAATTACAGCATTTATCTAACATAGCTTCTAATTGATTTAGTCGATCGTTCATTGCCATCATTATCGAATCGTTTCTTTTTTCCAGTTCGATCATTGCTGAAACGATAATAGGTATAAACTTGGTTTCGTTTATTGTAAGAATGGTGCGCTCCGGAGCAATTACATTGCCTGAACTATCCTGCATTTCGTTGATGGTCTTTGCTTTTACCAATTCAGGAAAAATGTTCTGAACCTGTTGTGCACTGAACCCATACTGGTTGCCGGCAGGCAGAGGAATATTATCAATACCTTGGATATAGTGGAATGTATAGGGCTTAACCTGCTTTAACAGATAATATGCATTATTAATAGGCTGCATATTAACTTTTATTGATGAATCCGAACCTGTCCAGACACCTCCAGGAATAAAACCATCTCCCATTACGTTTAAGTCACCATTAATGTCTAACAGTGCTGGACCATAACTCCCTTCAGCATTATTCACATCGTAACCAATTGTTATTTTACCGCCATCTTGAGGTACATATACCGCAGTATAATCACTACTTGGAACTTGAAACCAACCGGCAATTGTACGTATTCTTTCGGTTACGCTTTGTATCCCTATAGCCCTGCTTGCGGCGCCATCTGTATTGTCATAATTGGTAACAAGAATACCTTTTGTAGCCATTTCGTAAGATTGTTGCAGAACTTCTAATTTTGCTTTTGGTGTGCAATCATATAGGCCAATTCCAACATTATTAACATCGGCTCCTTCTTCATTACCTTCAAATATATAGTTATGATTATGTAATCTAATCCACGAATCATAAGGCAATTCGGCAGCAGTGTTTGAAACCTCACATTCAAAAAACTGATTGCCATTTATGCCGCCCTGATTACGCCATAAAACACCATCACCATCTATTGTAACAACATCAAAAATATTTGTTGTGATTGGCATCTGCCTTATACGCGCATTACTATCAACATCAAGACTTTGAGTGGGTTGCTCATTAAGCCCTGCAATTGTAAAGTCTCCAATGCCAAAATGCCCATCGGGTGTAAATCGGCCTACTTCCAAGCCATCATTAGAAGTTATTCTCGGATCAACTCCAGTTGCGCCTGGATAGCCTGTGAAAATAAACCTTAAATTATCAGGCCCCTGCCCAAGGGGATATTGCAAATCCTGGTGATGATTATCGCCCCAGCAAATCACGGCATCTGATAAATCGCCGGCGCCATAGTTTTCATTTTTCATACCCAAATATATATGGTCGGTATATTCGCATACAAACATGCCTACATTCATCCAGTCGCGCCAACCATCAGCGGTTGACCATCCATTTAATATTGTGCCAGTATTATAGCCAATATGCATCAAACTTCTCGGGTAAGTAATTGGATAATCGCCATCCTGATTTATAGAAACTCTTGTTGTATTTAGGGGAATACCAGCAGGGGCAGGTACATTTGGTGCGCCGATATGAGTGATTCTCATGCGCTCCCAATCGGTTCCACCGCCCGAGGTAGCATGACCATAATTCGTATAAAATATCATTGCTTGGTTTTCTTGTTGGCGTAAATTGGCGTTACCTGTGCCTCCTTCAATTCCTATGCGAAAACCATCTGTCGCCAACTGGCCTGTCTGGTTTTGATTGGTAACCTGAAGCCATGAATCAGCATAATTTTCCTGGTTAATATGCAGGGTTGATTGAGGCTGCTGTGAATTATTAAATCTCGGACCTATACCAACATTCCCTATAGCAGTTAATCGCATAATCTCGCGACCATTCGGGTGATCTCCATTTAAATCATTGTTTCCTGAACCTGTATTATTTGTGAAAAGAAACAACATATTGTCTGGTCCGTAGGTGGATGTACTATTGTCACTCCATAAAAAAACAGCATCTGTAACATCATTAGCGTTTTTCTTAGGACCCACATACATTAGGTCATCGTTTGAAGTGATAGTTATTCCTGTTTTCATCCAGGTTCTATAACCAAATTCCTGTACCCAGCCAGTGTTATTATCACCGTTTAAATGCAATAATGAAAATGGACCTTTGTTAGTCCAAAGTTGACCACCGTTAACATTATCATTTGCTCCTATGCCAACATAGCCGCTGGTGTTAACGCCATTTGCCCAGCCAAAACCGTTGATGGAATATTGGGTTGTGCTCGAAAATGTACTGCTTATTTTCATGCGATATAATCCATAGGTTTCGATATAAATCGGCGAATTATAATCACTGCTAAACCCCAAAATATTACTTCCAACTGGTGTTGAACCATTATATATGTTGCCTGATCGTGACCAGTATTGATTTTGTTGCGGATTGGTTTGCCCTGTGGGTGCTACCTGAGCAACTGCAACAAACATTGTTGCAGACAAAATAAGTAAAAATATTAGTTTTTTCATGATTTGGTTTTTTTCACCTGAGCAGATGAAAAGCGCCATGTAGTTCATATTCTTTTCCTTCGCCTCCTTTGGCTTTTATTATATAAAAATATATGCCAGCGGGGCAGTTGTTCCCATTATACTTGCCATTCCACCCTTGCATTACATCATCCCATTTATAAAGTTCCGAACCCCAACGATTGTAAATACAGGCATTAAACTCAACAATGGATTTCTGTTCAACTCTGAATAAATCATTATAATCATCATTATTTGGAGTAAAAACATTGGGAATAGTAATTTTCGATTCAACCTCTATTAATAAAATTCCATCAATATATAAGTATGCGTAATCATCGGGCCAGTCGCCATGAAGTAAAACAGTGTCGGTTTGGCTGGCAGGATAAAAATTACCAATAGTAAGATAACATTCACCACCTTCGGCAATAAAAGTTCCTGAAATTTTTGTCCAGTTAACAGTATCGGTAATTAAATGATGGTGCGGATTTTCAATTTGTGGTCGGGCAACAATAGGCTCTGCATC
>Ga0116184_10005083_pt1 | contig 10182 bp, 6 predicted proteins | sample AD_JPNNA5_MetaG_FD_89886 | JGI IMG/M metagenome (GOLD analysis project Ga0116184, IMG submission 89886) | Active sludge microbial communities of municipal wastewater-treating anaerobic digesters from Japan - AD_JPNNA5_MetaG | ecosystem: Engineered > Bioreactor > Anaerobic > Digestate | place...
CGCCGCGTCACCGAGCACGTGCGCACTCTGGCGGCACACGCGCGGGCTGCCCAGCGGAGCCTGCGCCGCCTCGGGCGTACCAACCTCGCCCGCGAGTTCCACGCCGAACCGCTCGTGGCCCCGGTGCCCACAGAGAAGGAGATCCGGGACATCCTGGCCCGTACCGGCAAGCTCTCCGCCGACCAGGAGCTGGATTGCGGGCCTGTGGGTACGCCACCTGCCGCGAGAAAGCCATCGCCGTCTACCAGGGCTTGGCCGAGAATGAGATGTGCCTCCCCTACCTGATCGAGCAACTCGAAGTGAACGTCGAGAAGCTCAGCCGCAGTCGCGACGAGATCGGCAAGGCGCGCGAAGCAGCGGTCCGGGCACAACGGCTGGCGTCGATGGGCGACCTGGCGGCCGATGTGGCCCAGGAGATCAGCGAGCCCCTGGGTCGGCTGCTGGTGTTCGCCCAGGTCTTCTGGGACAGCTTGGGTGAGAACGATCCGCGCCGGCCCGACCTGGCGGACATCATTGTCGAGGCCGCCCGATGCCGGGACGTGCTGGCCGCCCTCGAGCAGTTCGCGCGTCAGAAGAGGCCCGAGTGGGAAGAGGTCAACCTCTCCGAGCTTCTGGACCGTTCGCTGATCGAGATACGCCCCCATCTGACCGGTACGCGGATCGACCTCGCCTGTTACGTCGAACCGGGCTTGCCCACGGTGCTCGCCGACGCTGGCCAACTCAGGCAGGTGCTCTCGAATCTGCTCTCCAACAGCGTCGAGGCCATCGGGCAGGCGGGCCGCATCTGGGTGCAAGTGCGCGGCGTAGACGACGGTCAGTCGGTCGAGATCTCCGTTCGCGACACCGGTCGCGGAATCCCGCCCGAGGTCCTGCCCCGCATCTTCCAGCCCTTCGTGACCACCAAGCCACGGGCCCGCGGCTCGGGGCTCGGCCTGGCCGTGGCCCACGGAATCGTGCAGAGCCACGATGGAGAGATCACCGTCGACAGCCGGATGGGCGGCGGTACCGAGGTGAAGGTTCGCCTGCCGATCTCGCACTCGCGGCCCGCCCGGAGTGACGCCCTCAAAGTGCTCGTGGTCGACGACGACGCGGATTTCCTCGAACAGCACCGCCTGACGCTGGCCGACGCCGGCTTCGAGGTGGTCACGGCCGAGCGAAGCGACGAGGCGCTGGACGTGGCCAACCGGGAGATCCCCGATGCATTTGTCCTCGACCTCATCATGGAACGGACCGACTCGGGCGCGCGACTCGCCCGAGCGCTGCGGCGCGACCCCCGGTTCCGCGATGCCCCCATCGTCATCCTCACATCGGTCGTGCACGATGTGGGCTTCGAGTTTCACCGCAATCCCGGCGAAGTGCTGGCCTGGATGAAGGCCGATGCATGGTTCGACAAGCCCGTCCCGGTCCAGACACTGGTCAGCACCATTCGCCGAATCCATGCCGAGCGTCTGGCCGCGCGCGAGCCGCGAGTCGCCGAGAACGCTGAGCAGGTGGCGGCCCATGACTGATCTCCCGCGGCTCGAAGGTTCCGTGCTGATCGCCGACGATGAAGAGGCGATCTGCCGCGGCATCAAGCGCGTCCTGACCAGCCGCGGGGCCGAGGTCGATATGGCCCACTCGGGCGCCGATGCGCTGAAGCGGCTGACCTCCACCGCGTTCGACGTGGCCCTGGTCGACCTGGTGATGCCCAGCTTCGGCGGGTTCGAGCTCCTCGAGCGGATCGAGCAGGCTGAGCTCAAAGTCGTCGCCATCGTCATCACCGCACATGCCAGCATCGACACGGCCGTCGAGGCCATACGCAAGGGCGCCTTCGACTACCTCCCCAAACCCTTCGCTCCGGAGGACTTGGTCCTGAGAGTCCACCGTGCGCTGGCCTGGCGTCACTTGCGCAGAGAGGCGGAGACGCGGCTACTGGAGCTCAACTCCGACAAGACCCAGCTCCGAACCATTCTCAACAGCCTGGCCGATGGCGTCATCGTGGTGAACGTGGACGGCCGCGTCGTGCTGACGAATCCCGCTGTCCGCGCGGCCCTCGGGCTGGGGCCGAGCCCGCACGACCCACAGCCCCTGGAGTCCGTGGTCGCCGATCCCGCGTTGGCAGAACTGATCCGCCGGGCGCCCGAAGTAGGGCCGGGCGGGCGCGCAAGCCTCAGTACCCATGTCGAGGTGGGCCAGCACGTCTACATGGCGCGGGTCGTGCCCATCGAGGACTCCCGCAAAGCCTACCTCGGGAGTGCCACGGTGCTCCGCGACGTCACTGAGCTGATGAGCCTCGAACGGGCCAAGTCGCGGTTCATGTCGATGGTCGCTCACGAGCTCAAGTCGCCCCTGGCCGCGGTACAAGGTTACCTGAACGTCGTTCTGGGCGAGGCGCCGCCGGACGACGGCAGGCGCGAAGAGGTCCTCACGCGCTGCCGCGAGCGAGTGGAGGGCATGGCCGAACTGGTGCGCGACCTTCTGGAGCTCTCGCGTTCGGAAGCTCCTGCGGTGCGCCGGACCGAGGAACTCGCTGTGGCCGACATCGTGACGCAGGCCACCAACGTGAGCCACGATTTGGCCGAACGACACGAGGTCTCCCTCGAAGTCCAGGTGGCGCCCGATTGCCCCCCACTCCATGCCGACCGCGCCGAAGTCGTGCGCATCCTTACCAATCTGGTGAGTAACGCGATCAAGTACAATCGCCCGGGTGGCCGGGTCAGCATTCGGGCCGTGCCCGACAGCCAGGGATGCCGCCTCGATGTCGAAGACGACGGTCTCGGAATCCCCGAGGACGCTCTGCCGCGCCTGGGTGAGGAGTTCTTCCGTGTGAACACCGACGACCGCCGGGGTATTGTCGGCACGGGCCTGGGGCTGGCATTGGTCCGGCGGGCCGTGGCGGCCAACCATGGCCGACTTGCCATCCGGTCGGTGCTCGGCCAGGGCTCGGTGTTCTCCGTCTGGCTGCCGTCAGTCCCCGGAGTCAACGGCGGGCCAGGATCGTGAGCCACGTCAGCCTCTCCGTCTGCTCTACCTATGAAGCGAACCGCGTCCGAGATGCCGTGGGCGAGTGCCTTGGGCGCCTGCCAGCCGCCCGGGCGCTGCTGCGGCCAGGGGCCCGCGTCATTGTCAAGCCCAACCTTATCAACGCGCGTCCGCCCGATACGGCCATCTGCACTCACCCAGCCGTCGTTCGGGCCGTGGCCGAATGGGCATGCGCCGCCGGGTGCCAGGTGACCATCGCCGACGAGCCCGGGTACGCGCTGCTCGCCCGAGCCGAGCCTCTGTTCGCCCGGGCCGGCATCAGTCAGGCGTGTGAGGATCTGCCGGTCCGCTATGAGCTGCTCCGGATGGGGGGCTACGTGGTGGCCTCCGTGCCGAACCCGCTCCGGCTGGCTGAGGTGCGCGTCTCCGCCGCGCTGCGCGACGCCGATGTGGTGATCAATCTCCCCAAGTGCAAGACCCACGGCCAGACACTCCTTACGGGAGCAATCAAGAATCTGTTCGGTGGAGTGGCACCCCGGGAGCGCATCCAGATCCACGGCCTCGGCGGATTCGAGGGCCTCAGCGAAGCCATCGTCGACGCCTTCGCGTGCCAGAGGCCGCAGCTGACCGTGATGGATGCCATCGTGGCGATGGAAGGGAACGGCCCCACGCGTGGGAGGCCCCGTCCGCTCGGGCTGGTGGCGGCGTCCGGCGACGCCGTTGCCCTCGACGCGGTCATGGAGCACCTCGCCGGTTTCGAGCCCGGCGAAGTCCGAGTGACGGCCGCCGCAGGCCGCCAGGGCCTGGGCGAATGCAACCTCACTCGCGTCCAGGTTGATGGATACGACATCCGGCGCGCGCACGTGCCCTTGGAACGGCCGCCGGGCCTGATCCGGCATGGTATGCCGCGTTGGGTAGGGCGAGTCGTGTCGCGGCACCTCTGGGTCCGGCCCGCCTTTGATGCCGCGCGTTGCGTTGGGTGCGGCGCCTGCGCCGCCATCTGCCCGGGCGGCGCCATCGATATGAACGGCACGGCCCGGGTCAACTACGATCGCTGCATCGAGTGCTTCTGCTGCCAGGAGGTCTGCCCGGCCGACGCCATCGACTCGCGCGAGAGCCTACTGGCACGCGTGGTGGTCGGTAGCAGCCGGCGTGTGACGGGGCGAGGATCGGCAGACCCGAGGCGCTAGACCGCAGTCTGCCAGCCAATGCCCCACCAGGAGCGGGAGCCGCCGCCACTCCCGCACTGGAAGCGGCAGGCGGCCCCCCGCACTCCTGCGGAAGCCAGACTAGGTGTTCGCTCTCCGATGGCGCCGCCGCCATACCATTCCCGCGCCGGCCGAAAGAAGCAGGCAGGCGGTGGCCGGTTCGGGCGTGGCCCTCACATCAGAGAACCCATCGATCTCGCCACCGGCGAAACCCGATAGCCCATCGACTCGGATGTACTGGATCTGGCTGAAGCCCGACTCGGCCAGATCGAAGCCAGTCCCTCCGGCCGAGCCCTCGTACAGATCGATCGCGTCGGCCGCCGAGATACCCCCGCTGTTGAGGATGCTGGCGTACGCCGGGTTGACCGGCTTGGTGAAGTCGAGCTCCTGGTCCGTCCATGACGCGCTCGCCCGGTCCCATGCGTAGGCATTGGTCGGGAACATGGTGTCACCATACGGGCCGCTCTCGTACGTGTACCAGTCGATGCCATCCGGGCTCACCGATATGGTCAGGGGTTCATACCAGCCCCCACCCGTCAGCATGTAGGTGTTCATGTTGGTGCTATCGCCCTGCACCCAGCCGCTGCCTGTGAAGAAGGCGTTGCCGAACACCAGAAAGTCGAGTCCATACCAGTTGAGTGGGTCGTCGACGATCCAGTGGTCGAACTTGACCGTGATCGAGGCGCCCTGGTTCACGGTCGTGATCAGCTTGTTGCCGCTACGGTCCGTGTTATATGCCGATTCCACCAGCTTGACGCGACTCTCCTTCTTCGACCAGCTGTCCCAGAACTTGGTCGAAGGCTTGCCCAAGAGAGCATACGGGTCATCGTAGGGTGACGGGCCGAAGGGACCCGTGTAGCTGACGATCTCGGTGGCATACGGAGAAGCAAACACCCCCGTGACGCTGAGCAACGCACACGGCAGCACCCACAGCAGTCGCGCACGGCGCGCGGTCATGGCACATTCCCTCCATCTACTCCAGGTCATATGCGGAGTCGTCCTCCGAGAGTGCGCCACACTCTGGCTCGGTGGCGCTGTAGCGGCACTTCTTGGTGGTGCCCTTGGCGTGGCCATCGGCATAGCAGACATTGGCCACGCCGTTGTGCCGGAAGTGAACCTTACCCGCCACGTACAAAGGGTCCCTGATCGGTGCCCTCAGGTAGTTGTGGGCGGACACGGGGTTCCCGAACCCTCCCTCAGCCAGGACCGCCGTCTCCGACGGCGAGTGGATCTGACCGACAGAGCAGGTCGGGTACCCGTAGAAGAGATCCCCTCCGATGTACGACGCGTTGTAGGCATAGCCCGTGTAGGGCCGCGCCCAGGCATTGCCGTGGAACGATGGGCATGCCTGGATCTGGCTGTTCCTGGTGTAGGGCCCCAAGAGGCCAAACGTGTAGTAGTTGTCCGGATAGGAGCCCCAGTCCAGGATGAAGTCCCACGCATACTCGAACCGGAACCCGTCCACGTAGTAGTAGGAGGGGCAAGCCATGCCGTCATAGTCCTCGGCATACATCGACCAGGCCAGCCCCAGCTGCCTGATGTTGGACAGGCACGAAGCCTGACGCGCCTTCTCACGAGCCTTCGCGAACACGGGAAACAGGATCGCGGCGAGGATCGCGATGATGGCAATGGCTACCAGTAGCTCGATCAGCGTGAAGCCAAGCGGCGCACCACGACACGGCGGCCGCCCTCGGCTCCGATGAAGCCCAGTCATGAGCACCCTCTCAGTCCAGGGGCCCGGCCGGTCAACATGACCGCATCCCGCTCGGGTGGCGGCCGCCGGTGCCGGTCCGGGCCAGGGAAGTCAGCCCACAAGGGAGCCGCGCCCGAGCCCGACGTGCGCGGAGGTATGCGGCGCACAAGCAATACGCGGCGCCGCCTGGCACGACACAGGCAACCGGGGCGGATCGGTAGAGGCCTGGATGCAGAGAGGCGAAATACTACGGTGGAGTAGAAGAGAGGTGCATAGCCACCGCCCCCTGTCTCACGCAGGAAGTCGAGTCTGGCGGCCGGTGGTCGTCTCCTGGCTTCCGGATCAACCTACTCCCCACGCCTTCCCAGGCTCGAGGGCCCAGTGGCACACTGTGGGTTTCGTCCCCGGTCACAGTTGCGGGACAGCCACGGATTTGCACCGTGTTCCGGCAGAGCACAGCTCTGTCGTCCCATCGGCCGACACGTGCGCCCGGGCATCACACGCACCAGGCAGAGCAGCGCGATGCGCTCGCTCCCAACACGGTCTGTTACGCTATTGTCACTAGCATGTTAGCGTATACGCCTGTCCCCTGCGATGTCAACGGGCTGTTTGCCTGGAGGCATGGCGGCAGGCGCATGCGAAGACACACCCGCGCCTGGGCGGGGACCGCCCGTCGGGGCCCTGGGAGGGCTTTCTCATGCTGCGAGTCGCCATATGCTCACTGCTGTGCGCGGGGATGCTGAGCACCGCCGCGCCAGCTCAAGACCGCGCGGTCACCATCGGTAGCGGCGTGACGCCCCTGGCCGACATTGGCATCTACCGAGTTGCCTACCAGTCGTATGGTCACGAACTGGTCGAGATGCCGGGTTCGTGGGTCGGGCACTTCGATGGCGCCACGGGCATCTCATACGTGCCACACAGCCTCATCGCGGGACGGGACGCGCTACTCTTGCACTCCCCATGGCGCACGGACCCGGGCCTCACACGGGTCGAGTACCGCCTGGCTCTGCCCGACGTACGGCCGCTGAGCCTTGCCTTTAGCATTGCCATGGCTCCCGGCATGGTGGGTCCCAACCGATCTGATGGTGTGACCTTCAGCGCGGCGGTCATCGATGAAGGCGCTGAGCACGAGTTCCTCCGCCAGCACTACGACTCGAGTGAGTGGCACGATATCGCCTTCGACCTGGCCCCCTGGGCGGGGAAGACCGTCACCGTGCGCCTCCAGGTCGAGCCGGGCCCCGCGAACAACCCGTCGTTCGACTACTCATACTTTGGCGACGCCAAGATCACGGCCGGGGAGGGGGGCGAAGACAAGCGCCAGCTGCTTCGGCGCCTGACCGAGACCCGGGCCTATCGTGCCACGCGCGACCTGCCACTGGCTGCGCTGGCCAATGACACCACCCATGGCATCGTGCCGGGCAACCTACTGGATTGCCGGACGCGCGCCGAACAAGTGGGCAACGCCCTGGTCTTGAGCTATGAGGCCGAGGACTGCACCGTGGAGTACCGCTACACGCCGCGCACCGGCCGGCTCGATGACTGGAGCGTCAGCGTCGATGGAGGAGAACCATTCTCGCCGGCCTCCGGGGGAGGCATCGCCCTGATCGGCGCCGGTGATCAGCGCGTGGCCGACGTGACGGCCACGCTTGGAGGCGTGGAGGTCAACGATGGCGCGCGGACCGTGCGAGCCGAGTGGACCTACGAGGGAGGCGGTCAGCGCGCTCGCGTCCGATGGACCTTCGGGATCGTGGGCAAAGCCCTGACAGTGGAGGCCTCATCCGACGACGCTGTCATCGGCGAGCTCAACCTCGGCAACGTGGGCGCGGTCGCCATGAGGCGGACCATCGCGGTGCCCTATCTTGCCGGCAGCCTCGACTACCTCCCGCAAGAGCACTTGTTCACGTGCCGCTACCTGGACTGGACCTACTCGCACGCATCGATGTGCCCTCAAGGGCAGGCGACGTACGATACCAAGACGGATGGCACCCGCAATCCGCTGCGCGAGCGCGGCTACGTCACCGTGTCGCCCTGCGTGGACGAAGTGCTGCCCAACCTGCCCAGTCCGCCGTCCCCGTACCGCGAACTGCTCGGGCCCAGGATCATGCTCGATATCTGGGGCCACCATGGGGGCACCTACGAGGGCGACGCGGAGAACCTGCGCGACCTCAAGGACAACGGAGTCGACTACCTGGCCATCATCTCGCACGTGTGGCAACGCTATGGCTACGACGTGAAGCTGCCCGACCACCTGCCCGCCAATCCTGAGTTCGGCGGCGACGAGGGCATGAAGGCCTTCGGCAAGGCCGCCAACGACTGCGGCTATGTCTGGTCGTTGCACGAGAACTACATCGACCTGTACCCCGACGCACCATCATATGATCCCAGCGCGCGTGTGCTGCGGGCCGACGGAAGCCCCTCGCCCGCGTGGTTCAACGTGGGCACCGGCGTACAGAGCTATGGCCTCAAGTGCACCCGGGCTCTGGGTTACGCGAAGCAAAATGCGCCCGAGATCCACCGGCGCTTTGGCACGAATGCGGCATACCTCGACGTCCACACGTGTGTCCCGCCATGGCACCAGCTCGACCACGAGGCCACCGAGCCCATGGCGGCCATGGCGCTGTGCAAAGTCGAGCGCGACACCGAGCTGTTTCAGTACATGCGCGATACGCACGGCGGCCCACTCTTCGGCGAGGGGGCCCAGCACTTCTACTGGGCCGGGCGGTGCGACGGGGTCGAGGCCCAGGTGGATGGCGGGGAGAACCACGCGCCCTTCCTCAACTTCGACCTGCTCAAGATCCACCCGCAGATGGTGAACCACGGCATGGGCTACTACGAGCGCTGGTTCACACGGGGCTACCAGCATCAACTGGGCCGCGACGCCGGCAGCCCCGAGCAGTTCGACAAGTACCGTGCCCAGGAGCTGGCCTACGGGCATGCTGGCTTCATCGGCGCGTCCCAGACCGACAACGTGCAGTGGGTGGCCAAGGAGCACCACCTGATGCATCCGGTGCAGGCCCTCTACGGAGCCGCCCGGGTCTCGAAGATCGAGTACGAGGTCGAGGGCGAGATGGTCACGGCCTCGATCGCTTTGGCCCTGGGCGACCGCCTGCGCCAGGCAATCACCTACGATAGCGGGCTGAGGCTATGGATCAACTGGAGCCCCGAGCCGTGGGAAGTCCAAGGCCGCACGCTCCCCCAGTGGGGCTTCCTGGCCCTCGGCCCGGACACCGAGGTGAGAACCACAGTCGAGGGCGGCGTGTACTCCGACTATGCCGACTGTCCCGAGTACTTGTTCGTCGATGCCCGCAATCGGCTGAACATGCCCTATGCGGGAGGCGGCAAGGACATCGAGCCGAGACTGGGACGGTTTGAGTACTTAGGCGCGAACCGCGTCCGGCTCAGCTATGAATGGGCCATCAACGACACGCTCGACCGCGACTACCATGTGTTCGTCCACTTCACGAACGCGCAGCAGACCAACAATGCTGAGGGGATCGCCTTCCAGCAGGATCACGATACGGCGCTGCCCACCAGCCAGTGGCAAGAGGGTCAGACCCTGGTGGACGGGCCGTATGAGATCACCATCCCGGAGGATCAACCGTTCGACAGCTACGATGTCACCATCGGCCTTCACTCGGGCGAACGCGTGCCTCTCAGAGGTCTCTCACCCAGCGGCGGCAAGATCCTCATCGGCCGAATGCTGGTCACCCGTGAGAACGGCCGAGTGACCGGCGTCCGCCTCGGCAGCATCGACGCCGACCGAGAGCGCACCGCGGCCGGCCTGGTTGACTTCTCCGCTCACTTGAACCCCGTGGGCACGATGGTCGACTTCGGAGCCGTGCGCACCGACGGCTCGCTCAAGATCGAAAAGGGCGAGGGCAAGCTCCTGGTGCTCCCCTATCCGCGCGGTGTAGAGGCGGCCGTTGCCCTCGACGTCGGCGCGATGCTCGGGCGGCCGGGTTCGGTCAGGCCTGGTGATGTGCGCATTCAGGCGCTGGCGGCGGGAACGCGCGCGCCCATGGGCGACGTGCCCTGCAGGGCCGAGGGCGACCGCTGTGTCTTCACCGTCGGCGCACCTGGTGTGGGCGCCTACTCGGTGACGTGGTAGAGGGAGGCGTTTCGGCTTGGTGACCGACCACCTCAGCCGGGCATGTGTCTACTACGGCCTGGGACGCGGGATTCGCGATGCGCTTCGGTTCCTGGCTCAGGCCGATCTCGCCGCGGTGTCGCCGGGCCGGCACGAGCTCTCGGGCGGCTCGTACGCCATGGTCAGTGAGTATGAGACCAAGGCCGCCGAGGGAGCTCTATACGAGGCACACC
>Ga0116184_10005085_pt1 | contig 10179 bp, 9 predicted proteins | sample AD_JPNNA5_MetaG_FD_89886 | JGI IMG/M metagenome (GOLD analysis project Ga0116184, IMG submission 89886) | Active sludge microbial communities of municipal wastewater-treating anaerobic digesters from Japan - AD_JPNNA5_MetaG | ecosystem: Engineered > Bioreactor > Anaerobic > Digestate | place...
ACAGAGGAAGCCGACGAAGGAGGCTGTCTCGAAGTGGGACCGCTCGTAGAAAAATTTAATTGTAAATGTCTATAATGCATAACTATCTTGCTATTTCTACACTCGGTCAGACTTCGACACGCAACGCATTAATTGATTTTTAAATAAATACTGAAAAAAAAGCGTTGCTGCTCTGTCTGACCACATATGCTTTTCAATTAAATATTTAAAATATCCTTTCCCTTTTAATGAACAATAATGTCACCACCTTCGGGGTTTTAATAACCTAATAATCGAATTCTTCCATAATAATACCATCCCTTCGGGATTACATTTTTTAAATAATACCGATTGCATATATATAATCGGCATTACAATTGTATAATTTCTAAAATTCATCACCATGCGAAACGCAATGCATAATTCTTTTATTTTATTTGATGTAATTGGTAGGTTTTTTTATTTTGACAATAATATCATTATTTTGGGTTTTAATTTATAGCCATAAAAAGCCCGAAGGGCTGATATTATTATAAAAATCGAGCTTACGATCGCTCTCTAACCCCGAAGAGGTGGCATTATCCTTATAAGTTAAGCATGTTTAGAAACATTGAAAAACTATCCTTAGATTGAGACCATTGAAACCACTAGTCGTTCTAAAACCGGTCATACTTCGACTCGTTTTTTAGTTCGTAGTAGGTAGTTATTCGTTCGTGGTGAGTCGAAATTAGATATTCCTTTTCTTAACTGTTCTTATTCTATCATTCTACCATTCTATCATTCAATATAGATATTTCCCGAATTCGATAAATTGATAAAGGTTCCTCGAATACATTTATTATTGGTATAAAGTTCTTTACCGACAATTACTCCTTTAACAACTATTTTTTTATAATCTTGTTCATTAAGTCCTTTTAACTTTTTCTGAATTTTTTGAAATATTTGATTAGAATCGTTCGTAACAAAAACTTCTATTCTACGTGAATCTATATTTGCACTGTCGAAAACATGAAAACGATTTGACTCTTGGAAAGTATTTGTTTTATGTATAAATCCCTGAATAATAACTTCTTCTCCTTCATGTGTTAATTTTTCCGAACATTTTGTATTTGCCTGATTTGTATATAAATAAAGCTTATTTACCCCTAATGCATCTTTAAATTTTGCATGATTACAGGTTTGTGCAGAACATATAATAATTATTGCAATAACTAAATATTTTTTCATATCAATATTATTTATAAAGATTTTTAACGAAATTATAAAAATTAAGTATCTTTGCAAACTATTTTAAAGTTCATTCTTTTATTAATAATAATTAATTGACTTTTTTGCGGATGTGTCGTAATTGGTAGCCGAGCCAGACTTAGGATCTGGTGCCGCGAGGCGTGGGGGTTCGAGTCCCTTCATCCGCACTAAAAAAAATGAATTATGCTATTACCATATAATTCATTGGAGAAAAAGAGAGACATCATGTTTTTCCAATCAATTCAATTTGGCCTTTATTCGTCCATTGATATAATTGCAGTTGAGTAAATTTAGGACCCAATATTATCCATAAGTTTCTCATCTATAAAGCAAAAGAAACGTTTTTCTTCGCTTCACATATTATATAAAACTCTTCTTCTTCAATAAATTAATAATGGTATTTATAAAAATAAAATAAATTAATAACTTTTCTCTTATATAATTAGAGAAATTATAACCTAGAAACGATGAATATTACACAAGAAAAAATTGATGACTTAAATGCATTATTAAAAGTGGAAGTTTCAACTGACGATTATCAAGAAAAAGTTGAAAAAACGATTAAAGATCATCAGAAAAAAATGAATATTCCCGGATTCCGCCCCGGTAAAGTTCCTACTTCTGTAATAAAAAAAATGTATGGCAAATCGATTATGCTCGATGAAATAAATAAAATTGTTATTGACTCCATGTACGATTATCTAAGACAAAACAATATCGACATATTAGGAAATCCTTTACCAAACAAGGAAAAATCATCTCAAATTGACTGGGATAATCAAACTAATTTTGAATTCTTTTACGATTTAGGACTTAGCCCGAATATAGAATTGAAACCATTAGAAGAACTTGAAACTAAATTATACGAAATTAGTGTTAATGATGAAGTTGTTGAAAAATACCTAACAGAGGTAAGAAGAAGATACGGGAAATTTACCAACCCGGAAGACGTAACTGATGGAGATTTAATTTATTGCGAATTTACCGAACTAGACGAAAAAGGAAATATAAAAGACGGAGGAATAAATTATAAAAGCTCTATTGCCCTCGAATTAATAAAGAATAAAACAGCCAAAAAGAAATTTATTGGACTAAAAAAAGAACAAGAAATTGATATTGATATTGTTAAAACATTCGACAACAATAAAGAAGTATCTTTAATGTTAAATATAGAAGAATCGAAAGTAGCTGAATTAAAAGATTTGTTTAAAATAAAAGTGCTTTCTATTAACCGAGTTGAATTAGCTCCACTCGATAAAGAGCTATTCGACAAAGTATACAAAAACGACACCATTGAAACAGAAGAACAATTAAGAGAAAGAATAAAAAAAGATGCAACACTTTCTTTTAACTCCGAAAGCGAAAAATTATTTGTAAATGAAATTGTTGAGTTGCTAATAAAACAAACCAAAATAACACTTCCTGATACCTTTTTAAAACGTTGGTTATTAGAAACAAACAACGAAAAATTTACAGAAGAACAAATAGAAAAAGAATATTCCATTTATGCCGATTCGTTAAAATGGCAATTAATAGAAAATAAAATATTAAAAGACAACGAAATAACCGTTACCCAAGAAGATGTAAAAAATCATATTAAAGATTATTTTCGCTCTTCATTACCAAGCATGGATGAAGCAAATCCATTTCCAGAAGACAAACTCGATTCGTTAGCAGATAGATTATTTGAAAATAAAGAAGAAACGAAACGGATTTATGACAAGATTTATGATGATCGACTTAAAGAACTTTTTAAAAACAAATTAAAAGTTAAAAAAGAACAAATTTCATACGAAGAATTTGTTAAATTAGCTGAATCAAAACATAATCATTCACACTAATTTAAAAAAAATGGCATACAACAACGACGAATTTAGAAAATACGCTGTAAAGCATAGAGGTATAAGTAGCTCTTCATTTGATAAATATACTTCTATTTCAGGAAGTTATATTTCACCAACCATTATTGAAGAAAGACAACTAAATGTGGCAACGATGGATGTTTTTTCCAGGTTAATGATGGATCGTATTATTTTTTTAGGTGTTGCTATTGATGATTATGTTGCTAATATTATTCAGGCACAGCTATTATTCTTAGAATCGGTAGATTCAAGAAAAGATATTCAAATTTATTTAAATACCCCCGGAGGCTCAGTATATGCTGGTCTTGGCATTTACGATACCATGCAATATATTATGCCCGATGTTGCTACTATTTGTACAGGAATGGCTGCTTCGATGGGCGCTGTTCTTCTATGTGCCGGAAAAGAAGGAAAAAGAACTGCATTAACGCATGCAAGAGTGCTGATTCACCAACCTATGGGTGGAGCCGAAGGACAAGCAACAGACATAGAAATAGTTTCTAAAGAAATTCAAAAACTAAAAAAAGAACTTTACGAAATTATTGCTTCTCATTCTAAACAAAAATATGATAAAATTTGGAAAGATGCCGACCGTGATTATTGGATGACAGCAGAAGAAGCTAAAAATTACGGCATGATTGATGAAATATTAAACAGAAGCACTAAAAACAGTAAATAGATGTCGAAAGATAATACTTTTTGTTCTTTTTGCGGGCGTGAGAAAAAAGACACGAACATGCTTATTGCAGGACTGCAAGGTCATATTTGCGATTATTGTGTTACACAAGCAACGCTTATTCTTAATGAAGAACAAACCCAAAAAAAAGCAAAAAGTACTCCTTCGTTTAAACTATTAAAACCTATAGAAATAAAAAATCATTTAGATCAATATGTTATTGGTCAGGATGAAGCAAAAAAAATTCTTTCGGTAGCGGTATATAATCATTATAAAAGAGTTAATCAACCTATTAAAAAAACATCGAAAGATGAAGTAGAAATAGAGAAATCGAATGTTATTTTGGTGGGAGAAACCGGAACCGGAAAAACCTTACTTGCCCGTACCATTGCAAAAATGTTAAATGTCCCATTTTGTATTGCCGATGCCACTGTTCTTACCGAAGCCGGATATGTAGGAGAAGATGTAGAAAGCGTGCTTGTAAGATTATTACAGGTAGCCGATTATAATGTAGAAGCCGTTGAAAAAGGCATTGTATTTATTGACGAAATAGATAAAATATCACGTAAAGGGGATAATCCTTCTATTACCCGCGATGTTTCGGGAGAAGGAGTACAACAAGCTTTATTAAAATTGCTGGAAGGTTCGGTAGTTAACGTTCCCCCTCAAGGAGGAAGAAAACACCCGGAACAAAAAATGATACAAATTAACACACAAAATATTTTATTTATTTGTGGCGGTGCATTCGATGGAATTGATAAAAAAATTGCCTCCCGATTAAAAGCAAATGTAGTGGGCTATGGTGTTAAAAATAGAGATGAAATTGATAAAGACAACCTAATAAAATATGTTGCCCCGCAAGATTTAAAGAGTTTCGGACTTATTCCCGAATTAGTCGGAAGACTTCCTATTGTAACCTATCTTCAATCGCTCGACAGAGATACACTCAGAAGAATATTAAACGAACCAAAAAACTCTTTAATAAAACAATATATTAAATTATTCGAGATGGATAATATAAAACTTACTTTCGACGAGAAGGTATTTGATTATATTGTAGATAAAGCGGTAGAATTTAAGTTAGGAGCTAGAGGCCTTCGATCCATTTGTGAAGCTATTATGACCGATGCCATGTTCGATTTGCCCTCCGACAATAAAGTAACCGAAGTTAAAATAACCGCTGCTTATGCAGCAGAAAAACTTCGCAAAACAAATATAGAAAGATTAAAAGCTGCATAGTATTTCTATCTTTACTATATAATTTACCCTTCAATAAAACAAAATTTAAGCTTTCGTTGATTTGAGTTTTATTAATTCGTAATTTTGACTATCTATTGGCATAGATGTTGAATGAAGAATAATTATTATAAATGAAAAAACAAATCTTCCTATTTCTTTTATTTCTTTCTTTGTTCATCCATGTATATTCACAGGACGATGAAGGATTTATGGTGCCAGCACAAGTTATTGATGGAGATACGGTGCCTATGCTAACATACGATGAGATTACCATATCCCCTGCTAATTACGGCGACATCGTTAAAAACACCACTAAATTTAACAAACTTGTTAGAGATGTAAAAAAAGTATATCCCTATGCCGTAATTGCCAGTGTGAAACTGAAAGAATATAACGATATGATACTTCAAACAACAAACGAAGTAGAGAAGAAGAAAAAATTAAAACAAGCGGAAGAAGATATAAAAAATCAATTTACTAAAGATATAGAAAACATGACCCTTTCTCAAGGGAAAATTCTGCTAAAGCTGATATATAGACAAACAGGAGTTTCTTCGTACGAAATTGTGAAAGAGTTAAGAGGTTCTTTGCGCGCTATATTCTGGCAAACCATTGCCCGCTTTTTTGGTGCTAATTTAAAAATTGAATACGACCCGAATGGTGCCGATAAAGCAATAGAAGAAATTGTTCAAAAAATAGAAAACGGAACACTCTAATACCGAAAGCATAGATGTCATCGGCATTACCATTGTATAATTTATTTCCCTCTTCCTTGAATAATTATTAATACCGTATAAATTAATATTTTTATATCAACACTTAGAGACATATTTTCTAGATACAAAATATCGTATTTTAATCGTTCTACCATTTGATCTACATTTTCGGCATAACCAAATTTAACCTGCCCCCACGAAGTAATTCCAGGCTTTACCTTAAATAACAACTTATAATGAGGTGCTTTTTTTATAATTTGATCAATAAAATATTGCCGTTCCGGTCGATAGCCTACCAGCGACATATCGCCAATTAACACATTATAAAACTGAGGTATTTCATCTAATCGAATTTTTCGCATAATTTTTCCGAAAGGAGTAATGCGGGAATCTTTTTTACTCGAAAGTTGCGGACCATCTTTTTCTGCATTAACATACATAGAACGAAATTTATGCATAGAAAAAGGTTTCCCATACAATCCAATTCGCTCGTGAGAATAGAAAATAGGCCCTTTAGAGGTAAGCATAACAGCTATTGCCGTAAATAAATAAATAGGTGAAAAAATAATTAAGGCGATAAGAGAAACAACAACATCCATCACTCTTTTAAAAGATTGTTGCCATTGAGGCATTAACTCAGGAGAGATTTGAATTAAGGGAGCATCCCAAATAGCGGTCATTTTTACCGAACCAAGCAAAATATCTTCAATATCGGGAATTACTTTAATAACAACATGTGCCCCGTTAATTTCAGTTAATATTTTATGAATTGTTTTATGTTCGGAAGGCTCTATGGCAATAATAATTTCTTCTACTTTATACTTATCAATTATTGCAAGAATATTTTTATAATACCCTAAATGCGGAAGAGTGTCAATTAACGGGTAATCTCCATTATTTTTTACATGAACAAAACCTATAAATTTATTGCCTGCTGATTTTTTTTGTCCTTCAATTTCCTGATATAACTTAATTGCATTTTTATCGCTCCCCACAATTAAGGTGTTAAACCCAAATATTCTATTATGTACTTTATATGCGGTAATAGAAGAAAGAATAAATCGGAATAAAAATGTAAGTATAAAATGAAATAATAAAAGGATAAAAAACGACAAATAATAATCTGTGTATGATTTAACATCATCGTCTAACAAAATAACAAAGAAGATAATAATAACGCCAATAATTGATGTTAAAAATGTTTGTCCGAATTCGCGTAATCTTGATTTTCTATATATCTTATTGTATGTTGCAAGTAGTAAATAAAGGGATAACCAAAAGATTGGTATTATAAATAATCCTAAATAGAGATTGTTATCTATTAAAATCTGTTCCTTTTGCTGAATAGAATGAAGATCGATACTGACTTTTCTATAATAAAAAAACAAACCCCAAGCTATAAGCGCCGATAAAATATCGGCTATTACATATTTTGCTACTTGGAGTTTTCTATTCATCTCTTAATTATTTTTTATTACTAATTTGAACCATACTCGGCATTAAGAGCTACCGGTTTATTAAAATATATAGGATAACAGAATAACAATTGAAATGTAAAACGTGTTAATAAAATATGCGGGGGGGATATTTTAAAAAATCGTGAATAGAAGTTAATTATTAAATAAGAAAAAGTAAATAAAAGTATTAAAGAGTAAAGTAGAATCATGCCAACATGCTTTATATTATATAACTACATATATACTTATTAACGTAAGTATTTATTATTTATTGTACAATTTTAAATTATTTTACGAAAAAAAATAAAAAAAGTTGTCTTTTCTTACAGCATCATCAATTACAGCATATTAGCACTTAAATTAACTTTTTCTATTATTTGATATGCCACATCCAACGAATTATAACCATCGATAATGGTTACAGGAGGAGTTGAATTATGTTGAATTGCATCGAAGAAGGTTTCGAGTTCTGTTTTTATTGCATTTATAGGGACGATAGATGGTTTTTCGAAAAATATTTTTTTCTTGCCTTTTTCTTTTCCTAAATCAATTACCATATCGAACGGATTAGGCTCTCCATCTATGCCCGACATTCTTACAATCTCGCTTTCTTTTTTTAGAAAGTCAACCGCTATATACGCATCTCGTTGGAAGAACCTTGATTTTCGCATATTTTTTAAGGAGATTCTACTTGCTGTTAAATTTGCTACACATCCATTATCGAACTCTATTCGTGCATTTGCAATATCGGGTGTATCGCTAACAACAGAAACTCCGCTGGCACTTATTTTCTTAATATTTGATTTTACTACCGATAAAACAATATCAATATCATGAATCATTAAATCTAAAATAACCGGCACATCGGTTCCGCGAGGATTAAATTCGGCTAATCGATGTGTTTCAATAAACATAGGGTTTGTAAAGAAAGGCATAACGGCTACAAATGCTGGATTAAATCGTTCTACATGTCCTACCTGTACTTTTACGTTGGCTTCTTTAGCTAAATCTATTAAGGACTTTGCTTCTTTTAGCGTTGTTGTTAGTGGCTTTTCAATAAAAACATGTTTCGATTTTCTAAACGCAATAGAGGCACATTCGTAATGAGAAATAGTAGGCGTAACAATATCAACGGCATCAACAGCATCAATTAATTCGTTAATAGATGAAAAGCATTTAATATTATATTCTTTTTCTACTACCGAGGCAATTTCTTTATCGGGGTCGTAAAAACCGACAAATTCTACATTTTTTATTTCTTTAATACATTTAATATGTATTTTACCTAAATGACCGGCACCTAATACTCCTATTTTTAACATCTTCGTATATTTTTAGCAAAAGTAATTTTTTATGGTCAACTGAAATCATTATTTTCGTAAAATTTTTAACAATTCCCCATGAATAACGCTGATACTTATAAACACAAAGGACTTAGAAAAAGACTTGTAGCAGAAATCAAAGAAAAGGGAATTTATGACATTTCGGTTTTAAATACGATAGAAAAAATTCCACGTCATTTATTTATGGACTCTTCCTTTCTGGAGTTTGCTTATCAAGATAAAGCATTCCCTATAGGAGAAGGACAAACTATTTCGCAGCCCTATACGGTTGCTTTTCAAACGCAACTTCTTCAAATAAAAAAAGGACAAAAAATTCTTGAAATAGGCACCGGTTCCGGATATCAGACATGTGTACTTCTCGAAATAGGGGCAAAAGTATATTCAATAGAACGCATTAAAAATATTTATCAAAAAACAAAACAATTTTTACCTAGCATTGGGTATCAAGCTAATTTATTTTATGGCGACGGCTATAAAGGACTTCCTGCCTTTTCTCCTTTCGATAGAATAATTGTAACTGCCGGGGCTCCATATATTCCCGATCAACTTATTGAACAACTTAAGCCCGAAGGTATTTTGGTTATTCCTATTGGGGAAGGAGATACACAAGTAATGACAACAATAACGAAGATGAGTAATGGAGATATTGAAAAAAAAGAATGGGGTACTTTTCGTTTTGTTCCTATGTTAGATCAGAAAAAATAATTCTTTTTAGCGTTAAATTATACAATGGTAATGACGATGAAATATATGTTATAGTACAATTTGTTGGACTATTACATATATGCTTTCGGTATTAAATGTTAGTTTAATTACGTGTAAGTAGTTTTTAGTTCGTAGTAACACCTTGTAAATTCAAAATTGGAAATTGGTTATTCCTTATTCCCTTTTAACTTTCTACACAACTACTATATAATTCTTAAAATTCAACAGAGATACCTATAGATGGAATAAGCTGACCGGATTTACTTTGTATTAGTTCTGCCTTATATTTAGTGGGGTCTATTTCATCTACCACAATATTATTATTTGCATCTTTTACTACATCTAAAACAGGAGGTTGTGTTGATTTAAAATTGTATGCATTCTGTAAATCAACATAAAACTCGAGGGTTAGTTTTTTCAAAAAAACTTTTTTATCGATACGTAAATCTAACTGATGACTAGCCGGCAAACGTTCGGAGTTTAACAAATCATAATTCGGAACACCCGTTTTGTTTATGTCCCAAACTTGAATAATCCTAGACAAATCGAAATTATACGGAGTATACGGACTACCCAAGCCAAAACGCCATTTCATGCCTACTTCCCAGTTTTTCTTAAATGTTTTGCCAGCGGTAATATTAAAAATATGAATATTATCCCAAGAGGAAACGACCCATTGATTTTTTTTATCCTGAAACTGACTTCTTACAAAAGTGTATGTAAAAATGCCATATAACCCTTTAAAGAGTTTTTGCTGAGCTAAAAGTTCTACTCCGTAACTTCTGCCTTTAGAGGTAGAAACTACTTCGGTATTTCCAATAACGCCAAAACCACCTCCTAAATTAGCCAGTGAAATAGAATCCTTTAAAATAAATGGGTATTGATTATAATATTTGTAAAACCCTTCTAAGGTTACTTTTAAATTATTTTGCGATAAATATTCTAAACCGGCTA
>Ga0116184_10005086_pt1 | contig 10178 bp, 6 predicted proteins | sample AD_JPNNA5_MetaG_FD_89886 | JGI IMG/M metagenome (GOLD analysis project Ga0116184, IMG submission 89886) | Active sludge microbial communities of municipal wastewater-treating anaerobic digesters from Japan - AD_JPNNA5_MetaG | ecosystem: Engineered > Bioreactor > Anaerobic > Digestate | place...
ACGGGCCGAGCCGCGCTCTTCACCTTCCGGCTCCAGGGGGCGCAGGGCGCGGTGCCGGTGATGGCGTGGGCCCGCCGAGACACGGACCCCGCGGGCGTCGAGGCCTACATGGTGCGCGCCATGGCCATCGGGGTGCCCGATGACTGCCTCACCCAGGCCACGGCAGAGATCAGCGGGCTGGTCGACGGCTTCCTCGAGTCATACATTGGCGGTGAGCTCCGCGCGTTCAACGGCGTGTCCGTCCCGCTGCTGTGGCTCGACGGGACCGATGCCAGCCTCCGCCGGCTGGAGTCTTTGCCTCCCCCTCCGTTGGCCCCCCACCGGGCGTCGGCCAGTGACCTGGATGTGATGCTGTCGGGCGGCGTGGGGATGGTCTCCTTTGTGATGACGCGCGATGAGGGTCCCCTGGCGGTCTCGATGCTGCTGGCCCGGGTCGAGGGACGCTGGCACATTCCCGCCGTGGCGGCCGGGCCGCTCGACCGCATCGTGGGCGGCCCCCCGGTGATCCCGGGCGACACCGTGCTGGTGGACGGCATCCCGCCCCTGCTGGGCCGCGATGCCGATGATGCGACGGCCTATGTGGGCTACATCCTCAACCGCAACCTCAGCCGTACCGACCGGGAGCGCTTCCGAGCTGCTCTGGTCCGCGACTTTGCGGGTGCCGATGAGGCGACCCGCCATGGACTGCTGGCTCTGTCCGAAGCCTGGCGTGACATCGCCTCCATGCCCTGGGCGGAGCGGAGCGCGACGAGGCGGACCGAGCTCCAGACAGCGCTCGATGGCGCGCGCACCCACCCGGAGCTTGAATCGGCTCGGGCCCTGCTGGCGTTGTTCGAGCAGAGCCGCGACGTGCTCGTCGCCGGACCGATGCCCCTCACGCACGAGGCCGCGACCGCCTACGCGGGCTTGATGGCCTCGATCACGTCTGTGCTGGCCACGGGGGACATTCAGGCCCCCGAGCCCCAAGTGCGCCAACTGATGGCGGAGCTGGTGCGGGCCTACCACAACATGCCCGACACGGAGAAGGAGCGAGTGGCTCAGGCGCCGGTCACCTGGGCGCGGCTGCAGGCCCTGTGGCAGACGGCTGGGGACGATGAACGGGAGGCGCTGACCGAGTTCCTGGCCCTCCGGTTGCGCGTCACGGCCCACCAGGCATCCCAGGGCGGTGCGTACCTGCCCAAGGACATGGCCCAGCGTCTGGGCGGCGATGAGGCCGTCCGGTACATGGAGCGCCTGTTTCCCGAGCCCGCGGGCGGGGCGCCCCAGCGCTTCAACTTCGATGAGGCGGTGAATCGGGCCTACGACGAGGGGCGTGCCGAGGTCGCGGCCGCCCTCAACGAGACGCGCCACCGGATCACCCAGGAGCTCATCGAGAAGATGATGCCGCCGGTGCGGAAGCCGCCGACGGCCGATCCCTAGCGATCGATCGCTACGTGGGGCGGCTCGGCGACCCCGCGGGCAAGATGCTCCTCGGTCACATAGTGCGGGCACGGGGCGTGACCCGTGAGCTTGGCGACGATGAGCAGTGGGAACTTGCCGACCGTCGTGTTGTACTCGGTGACCGACTCATTGTAGAACCCGCGGGCATAGGCGATCTTCGTCTCGATGGCCGAGAGCTGCTGCTGGAGCTTGAGGAAGTTCGTGTGCGTCCGGAGGCTCGGGTACCGCTCGCCGAGGGCGATGAGGCTGCGGATGTGCCCCGCGAGCTCACCCTGGGCGCTGATCTGGGCCGCGATGCCGGCGGCGGACTCAGCCGAGCCGCGGGCCCGGGTTACGGCTTCGAGCACGGAGCGTTCGTGCTCGGCCGCCGCCTTCACGACCGACACCAGGTTGTCGACGACGTCGTAGCGTGCCCGGAGCTCCACCTCGACCTGGTGCCATGCGTTGAGCACGCGGTTGCGGTAGCTGATGAGCTGGTTGTAAGCGTTCAGCCCCCAGGCGAGGGCGACCAGCGCCTGGGCGGCCACGACCGCGACCACCAGGGCGGCGATGTCACCGGGCCGGAGCGCTCCGGCCGCCGCCGCCGCCAGCAGGCCGGCCCCCACCACCAGAAGTCCGTACCCGAACCCTCTGCAGACGCGCTCGGAGGTCTCCTGCGACCTCACGTAGTCGCCCCGCGAACGGTGCGTAGCGATCAGCGGCACGTTCCCCTGGCGCCCGAGCCACTGCCGCCCCTCGAGCACGGTCCCGACCGCGCTGGCCTGGCCCGGGAACAGCAGCGCCTGCTCCGTGTGGCGCCAGCGGCCGTCGGTGTGGGTGCCGACGCTGACCGGGTCGAACTCCGCCTGCTCCGAGCGGACCCACAGCTGGCCCGAGGCATCGCGGATGGCGAAGTTGACCGAGCGGCTGTAGTTCTCGCGCGTCTCCCAGGTCCAGTAGTGCTGCCGGCGCCCATTGACGACGCGGGTCCGCCGGACTCGCTCCTCGAGTTGATAGTGGAAGAACACACAGCCCAGGTTCGTGAATGGGGTCTCCAGGGGCCCCGGGCACACGATCTCGCCCGAGATCCACACATCGTCGCCCGGGTTGGCATAGCCGGCCGGGAGCGGGACCGCGCGGGCAACGATCCAGTTCACTTCGTCCTTCTTGCGGGCCGTGTACAGCAGGATCAGTGCCCCGATGGCGAGCACTCCGCCCACGATCGCCACGTTCACGACGGCCTCTCCGGTCACCCACCCACCCCATTGGCGGTAACTTGGGGCTCCAGTGGCCCATCAGCCTGGTTGGGGAGGGGCGCCATGGGGGAACCACGCGGGCTTCAGCGTGGTGGGCCCCCAACGCGCCCGATCCGCACGCCCCAACCTCGGGCCGGTCAGGGGCCCCGCGCCCTCTGGGCGCACCCCTGTGCGGCCCCTCCGCAAGACCAGGCGGGCGTTCCGCGCGACCTTCGCGAGACCCAGCCGCCCGGCCAAGCGCCTATGTTACCGCCGATGCCCACCCACCCCTCCCTAACCTTCCGGCGGCGCGTCCAAGGCACCTCCGCCCGCGAACCGGTCCCGGCGCAGGTGCTCTCCGCGCGGCCCTGGAATCCGGTCGCTGTGGCGGGCAGCCGGCGAGCGAGGGCCCGCCCTCGACTTGTGTGACGCGGAGGATGGGCATGGGTAGCGCCGTGACCCGGACCGCATCGGGCCCCGATGTCTTCGCGCCGCTCCGCGCCGTCCTGGAGGGAGTGGTCGACTCCGGTGCGGTGCCGGGCATCGTGGTAGCGACGGGCACCTCGGAGGCGACGCGCTTCCTTCGGGGCCATGGGTGGGCGCAGGTGGTCCCCACCCGTGAGCCCATGCGAGCCTACACGCTGTTCGACCTGGCCTCGCTCACCAAGGTGGTTGTCACCACGAGCCTGGTCGGCATCCTTTGCGCCGAGGGCCGGATCGACATGGAGGGCCGCCTCGACGCGTACCTCACCGACCTCGTGGGCGACGCCAAGGGAGCCGTGACGGTCCATCAGCTCCTGACCCACACGTCCGGCCTCCCGGCGTGGCGCCCCTTCTACCGCCACTGCGCCACGCGGGAGCAGGTGCGGGCCGCGGTGCTTGCCGAGCCTCTGGCCGACACGCCGGGCGCGCGACGGACCTACAGCGATCTGGGCTTCGTCCTCCTCGGCGAGGTGCTCGAGCGCGTCTCGGGGCAGCGCTTGGCCGCGTTGGCGCGTGAACGGCTGTTCCGGCCGCTGGGCATGCTCGACACGGGGTTCGTGCCACCCTCGGGCCTGGCTGCGCGCGCGGCCGCCACCGAAGTCGCGGCCGGGCACGATCTGCCCAAGCGAGGATGTGTCCATGATGAGAACGCGGCGGCCATGGGCGGCGTCAGTGGACACGCCGGCCTGTTCTCCACGGCTTCCGACCTGGCACGTTTCGCCCGGATGATGCTGCGGGGCGGGCGGTTCGAGGGACGGGACATCATCCCCCGGCCGGGCTACGAGGCGCTGTTCGTCCGGGATCCGTCGGGGCCCGCGGGCTGGTGTTGGCGTGGCTGGGTGGGCATCGGGCCCGAGGACGCCGTGGCCCGCGTCTTCTCGACCCGGGCCTTCGGCCACACCGGGTTCACGGGGACGTCGCTGTGGTGCGATCCGGCGCGGGACGCCTTCGTGGTGTGCTTGACGAACGCGGTCCACCCGAGCCGCGAAGGCAACCGGCGCATCTCCGAGGTGCGCATGAGCGTCTATGAGAGCGCCGTCGAGTGCCTCCGGCGACAGTCGGAACCGAGGTGACGCTTCCGATGACCACACAGCGACCTCCGGTGCGCTCGGGCCTCGATGTGCTGATGGCCGACCCGGCCCGTCTGCTGGGCGGACTGCGCGTGGGACTCATCACCAACCACACGGGGCGCGATTCCTCGGGCACGCCGGCGGCCCAGTTGCTGGCGCGCGCGCCCCAAGTGCGGCTGACCGCGCTCTTCGCACCCGAGCATGGCTTCCGTGGCCTCCTCGACGATCGGCTCGCCGATGACGTGGACGCTGACACGGGGCTCACAGTCCACAGCCTCTATGGCCAGACGCTGGAACCGACGCCCGACATGCTCGATGGGCTCGATGCCCTGGTCTTCGACATTCAGGATATCGGAGCGCGCTTCTACACCTACATCTCAACGCTCTCGTATGCCATGGGCGCGGCCGGACGGGCCGGCTTGCGCGTCTACGTCCTCGATCGCCCCAATCCCATCGGAGGGATGGCCGTCGAGGGGCCGGTGCTCGAGCCGGAGCTGAAGTCCTTCGTGGGCCCGCACGAGATCGCGCTGAGGCACGGCATGACCGTGGGCGAGCTCGCGGGCATGTTCCGCGCGTGCTTCGGTGTCGCGTGTGACCTGACCGTGGTGCCGATGGAAGGTTGGAGGCGCTCCATGTACTACGAGGACACCGGCCTCCCGTGGATCCCGCCGTCGCCCGCCATGCCGTCGGTCGACGCGGGCATCTGCTACCCGGGTGTGTGCCTTCTCGAACCCACCAACGTCTCCGTGGGGCGGGGGACCCCTTCCCCCTTCGAGCAGCTGGGTGCGCCATGGATGGACGGGGAGGCCCTCGCCGAGTATCTCAACGCGGCCGGGCTCCCCGCGGTGCGCTTCGAGGCGGTCCGATTCACGCCAGCGGACGGGGCTCGCCACTACCCGGGAGTGGAGTGCGGCGGTGTTCGGGTCCGCGTCAGCGATCGGGACGCGTTCGAGTCCGTCCGCACGGGCCTCCACGTCGTGTGCGCCATTCGGCAGCTGTGGCCGGACCGATTGGAGCTCCCCGCGGACCGAGTCGACCGCCTGTGTGGCCTCCGCGCGGTGCGCGAGGCGATCGAGGCAGGGCAGCCCGCCGCAGAGATCGAACCACTGCTGGCCACGGGCATGGCGAGCTTCCGCTGCCAACGGTCAGCCCATCTGCTCTACGCCGACCCATGAGGTGCCGCGGCCCGGCCGGTACGAGGCGTCTGGGCGGTGGATTGCCGGAGAGGTGAGTCCCTTGGGACACTGGTTGATCCCCTTGCTCTGCCCCGCGCTGATCGCGGGGGCACCCACGTGGTCCTCGACCGGTGGCAAGGTCAAGGTGATCCTGGACACCGACATCGGCGGCGACATCGATGACGCCTTCTGCCTGGCCCTGGCCCTCGTCTGCCCCGAGGTCGAGCTCATCGGGGTGACCACCTCGCAGGGCCCCACCGAGGCCAAGGCCCGCATCGCCTGCCGCATGCTGCACCTGGCGGGGCGCGATGACGTGCCCGTGGCCGTCGGCCGCTCGAGCCCGTCGGACTACTACCCCCAGTGCAAGTGGGGCGAAGGCTTCACGGCCAAGATCCCCATCAACCAGCCGGCGGCGGACTTCATCATCGAGCACGTGCGCCAGGCCCCCGGTGAGGTCGTGCTGGTCGTGGTGGGCCCCGAGACCAACATCATGGACGCTCTGGCGAAGGACCCGGGAATCGCGCCGATGGTCAGAGGCATCGCGACCATGGCGGGCTCCGCGTACGTGGGCTACAACCTGAAGCCGCCACCCGACCCCGAGTTCAACATCAAGATGGATGTGCCGGCCGCCCAGGCCATGTTCACCTCGGGGATCCCCATCCGCATGGCCGGGCTCGACATCACGGCCATGATGCGGCTCGAGGCGGATCAGCGGGCGGTCCTCTTTTCGCAGAAGACGCCACTGACCGACGCGCTGGAGGAGCTGTACCGGCTGTGGGGCAACGAGACGCCCATCCTCTACGATCCCGTCGCCCTGGCCTGGGCCTTCGACCGCCGGTTCTTTGGCGTGAAGCGCAGCCACATCGAGGTGGACGCCGAGGGCTACACGCGTGTGGTGGGTGGACTCCGCCCGAACGCCGAGGTGGGCGTGAGGCCGGATGCCAGGGCGTTCATGCGCTTCTACGTCGATCGAATCGTCACGGGCTGTCGCAACCGGGCGCTGCGCCGTTAGGCCGGTGGGGCGCTAGAGCATCGCGTTCGTGCGGCGCAAGCGCAGGGAGAGCATCCGCGAGATCCGGCGGAGCAGCAGGGCGGCTATCCGGGGCTGGGCTTCCATCAGCGCCTCGAAGTCCTTCCGGCCCAGAACGGCCAGTTTCGTATCCCCCACGGCCAGGGCTGTGGCGGAGCGGGGGCCGCCATCGATGATGGCCATCTCACCGAAAACATGCCCGGACCGAATCCGCTCGATGAGCTGGCGCGTGCCCTGCTGGGTGCGTCGGCAGATCTGGACACTGCCTTCGAGGATGAAGTACATGGCGAGGCCCGGGTCGCCCTCCTGGAAGATCGCCTGTCCTCCCCGGTAGCGCCCAGTGACCAGCCGCTCACGCACCTCGGCGAGCTGACGCCCGTCGAGCTCGCGAAAGGCATCGATGAAGTTGAGGTCCTCCGTCTTGACCATGGCTCCACACCCGCATGACGCACGAACTCGGGGGAGGATTCGCGTCGGCTGCGCCTGAACCTCTTGCCCAGCGCTGATCGTCGGTTCGGCGGCCGATGTTGGCCCTTTCGGCCGGTCTGCTTCGCCCCACACCTCCCCGTGCGCCGGGTTGGGGACATGCGGTAGCCTGCCACGGCCCCCGCCGCCGGCTCGCTCCCCCCGGGAACTGTCAGGGGCAGCGCGGCGTTGACCGCTCAGATGGAGCTCTGGCGGGCTCGTTCGGTGTGCGGGCGAGCGCTTGAGGGAACGCGGGTGAGGCGCTGCCGTGGAGTGGCACGCATCGTGGATCTGGACTGCCGAGGACCCCGCCCTACCCAACCGCTATATGCGCGCGCGGCGTGCGTTCGTGCTCGACGACGTACCCTCCGAAGCCGTCGTACACTGCTGCGCGGACAGCCGCTATTGCTTCTACGTGAATGGTCACTTTGTGGGCCGGGGCCCCGCACGCTATCATGTCTCCACCCCCTCCTATGACACGTACGACATCGCTCCCTACCTGCAGACCGGGGAGAACGTGCTCGCCTTCCTCGTGCACCACCTGGGCTGCCCCGTGTTCAACTTCATGCCCGTCCGCGGAGCGCTGATCGGCCAAGCAGCCGTGCAAGGCGTCGATCTGAGCACCGGACCCGAGTGGCGCGTCTGCCCGGCGGAGGATTACCAGGCTGATGTGCCCCGGCTCTGTGCCCAACAGGGCTATCCCGAGATCCGCGACACGCGCCGGGAGCCCGTGGGCTGGGAGCACCCGGGATACGATGACTCCGGCTGGGAGAGCGCCACGGTCTTGGGACCGGCCGCGCTGGACCCGTGGCAGGAGCTCGAGCCACACGGCATTCCGCACCTCTATGAGATGCCGCTCTACCCCGAGTCGGTGCGCGAGGTCGGCCACTGCGTGGCGCCCGCCGGCATGGACCCAATGGCCCCGGGTTCTGTGGCCCAGCTGGTCGCCTCGGGCCATCACATCGGACTGGGGAGCGAGTCCATACGCCACCGGTGTGCCGCTCTGGCGCCGGACGAGCGCGAGACCATCATCCAGCCCGGCGCGGCCGGTGAAGCGGTCTACATGGTGGTCGACTTCGCTCGCGAGGTGGCCGGCTACCCGGTGCTTGTGATCAACGGAGCCGATGGCGCCATCGTGGACATTGCCTACAGCGAAGCGCTGGTCGATGGCCGTGTGGATTGCTGCCGCCAGCAGCTCAACTACGCCGACCGGGTGATCCTGCGCGATGGGCTCCAGACCTACGAGCCGGTCATGCCCCGGGCGTTCCGGTTCATGCACATCGAGGTCCGCAATGCGTCCAGACCCATCGGCCTACGCGCCGTGTACGTGAGCTTCTGTGGCTATCCCGTCGAGTACTATGGGAGCTTCGAGAGCTCGGACCCGGTGCTGAACCAGATCTGGGACATCGGCACCTACACGACCCAGCTCTGCATGGAGGACGCGTACATCGACTGCCCCTGGCGGGAGCGGGGCCAGTGGTGGGGCGATGCGCGGATCCAGGCGCTCATCACCTACTACGCTTTCGGCGATACCCGGCTGATGCGGCGCGGGCTCCGGCAGATCGCTCAGTCGCAGCGGCCCGACGGGCTCGTCCATGCCTGCTACCCGGCGGCCACCGACCAGCTCATCCCCGATTTCGCCTGCCTGTGGATCATCTCGTTGTGGGAGCACTATCTGTACTCGGGCGATGGCGAGCTCCTGGCCGAGCTCATGCCGGCGGTGGCGCGAGTCGTCGGGTGGTTCGAGTCCCTCATCGACGCTCACGGCGTACTCGGCAACGTGCCTCACTGGGTGTTCATCGACTGGGCCGACGTGGACAAGCGCGGTGAGGTCGCGGCCCTCAACTGCTTCTACCTCGGTGCGCTCCGGCACGCCGAACTCATCGCCTCGGCCACGGGCCGGGGCGAGCAGGCGGCCCACTACCATCACCGGGCACAGGAGCTTCGCCAAGCCATCCGCGAGCGGTTCCTGTGTCCCGAGAGGGGGGCTCTGGTCGACTGCCGTGAGGGCGAGGAATGGAGCGCCAAGATCGGCCAACAGGCCAACGCCCTGGCGGTGCTCTTCGGCGTGTTCGACAATCCCGAAGAGGCGTCGCGCGCGCTCGAAGCCGTTCGCGAACCCTCGCCGGGCGTGGTGCAGGTGGGGTCGCCCTACTTCTCTTTCTACCTCCTGCAGGCCCTATACCAACAGGGGCAGCACGAGGCGGCACTGGACTACATACGGCAGCGCTGGGGGGCCATGCTCGACGCGGGAGCCACCACGTGCTGGGAGACCTGGCGGCCCGTGTGGAGCCTCTGCCACGCGTGGTCCGGCGGGCCCACCTATGACCTGTCGGCCGAGTTTCTGGGCGTCCGTCCCCTTCGCCCGGGCTATGCCACCTTCGCGGTGCGCCCCCGCTGCGCCGGGGTCAGGTGGATGAAGGGCATCGTGCCCTCGCCCCACGGTGAGATCGCCGCCTCGTGGGTGGGCGATCCGGCCGGGGACGCGTTCACGCTCCACTCCACCGTGCCCGAGGGCACCGTGGGACGGTTGTGCATTCCGGAGATCACGCCCAACCATTGGGAGACCATCGAGCTCAACGGAGCTCTGGTCTGGCGAGCTGGCGGGCTGGGCGCCGCCAAGCCCGAGGTGCGGTCGGCCTGGTCCGAGCGGGGCTACATCGTGTTCGAGCTCGAACCCGGGAACCACACGCTCCAGGCCCGCGCCTGACACCACCGCTACTCCGGGGACGACGATGTGGCGCCCTCATCCGCGCCGCGCGGCTCCCACCGGAACGTCTGCCCGAGCAGCTCGGCGATGCGCTCCATGATCGTCCGAGCCACATACTCCAGGTCCTCGCGCTCCCAGTGCCGCTTGTCGTAGAGCGCCTCGAAGGTGATGGGCGCCCCCACCCGGATGCGGAACCGGGCCGGCCGCAGTATGGGCGGCTTGCGCGGCAGCACGCGGTTCGAGCCATCGAGAGCCACCGGCAGGACCGGCGCTCGCGACTTGAGCGCAATCAGCGCCACTCCCAGCTCCGGCTGCAACAGGCGGCCATCGGGGCTCCGCATCCCCTCGGGGAAGATCACCAGACACCGCCCGGCCGCCAGCACCTGGAGGCCCGCACGAAGCGCGCGCAGGTCCGCCGTTCCCCGGCGCACGGGGAAGGCATTCACCCACACGATGAACCGCCCCATCAAGGGGATCCGGAATAGCTCCTCCTTGGCAATGTAGCTGAGAGGCCGCCGGGTGATGCGCGACAGCAAGGGGGGATCGGCATAGCTCTGGTGGTTCGAGGCGATGATCACCGGCCCCGTGGCC
>Ga0116184_10005088_pt1 | contig 10176 bp, 6 predicted proteins | sample AD_JPNNA5_MetaG_FD_89886 | JGI IMG/M metagenome (GOLD analysis project Ga0116184, IMG submission 89886) | Active sludge microbial communities of municipal wastewater-treating anaerobic digesters from Japan - AD_JPNNA5_MetaG | ecosystem: Engineered > Bioreactor > Anaerobic > Digestate | place...
AGCGGCACCGGATACGGTGCGCATTATGCTGACCGGGAACGCGGACCTGAGCACTGCCATCGACGCCGTCAACGAAGGAGCGATCTTCCGCTTCCTCACCAAACCATGCCCCATGGACACTCTGGTGACCACCATCCGCGCGGGGGCGGCGCAGTACCGGCTGGTCACCGCAGAGCGCGAGCTCCTGGAGAAGACCCTTACCGGAAGCATCAAGGTGTTGACCGACGTGCTCTCCCTGGCGAACCCGGCGGCGTTCGGCCGCGCGGCTCGGGTGCGTCGGATCGTGTACTCCGTCGCCGAGGCGATGGGACTCGCCGATGCGTGGCTCTATGGCATCGCTGCCATGCTCTCGCAAGTGGGATGTGTATCCCTCCCCGAGGTCATTCTCCATAAGCTCAACTCCGGCCAGCCCATGGATGCGGAGGAACAGCGGCTGTTCGAGGAGCATCCAGGCATCGGAAGTGAGCTCCTCGCCAACATCCCTCGACTGGAGCCGGTGGCAAAGATCGTCGCCTACCAGGAGAAGAACTACGATGGCACCGGGGTCCCGGCCGACGACGTCAAAGGCGACGAGATACCTCTGGGCGCCCGTGTGCTCCACGCCGCGCTTCATTACGACGCACTCCTGTCGGCCGGCAAGTCGAGTACAGCCGCCGTTGCCGCAATGCAACGGCGCTCAGGGCACTACGATCCTGCCATCGTCTCGGCACTGGCCGAAGTGGCAGGGGCCGAGAGCTCATGGGAGGAGCGGCTGGTGTCGGCCTGGGATCTCGCAGCAGGCATGTCGCTCCTCGATGACGTAACCACACCAACCGGCGCCCTCGTGGTCTGCAGAGGCCAGGAGGTGACCCCGTCGATCCGAGCCCGCCTGATCAGCCTGGTCAGGCGAGCCGCTGTCCGAGAGCCATTTCGGGTGCTCGCGCCAGTCACCCCGATGAGGGGTGGCGATGTCTGAGGCCAGGTCTGAGCCCTGGTTGTCCGACCTCGCGGATCGCCCTGGCACAAGAGAGCCCCTCGGGTCGGAGTGTCTCGCCTCCCTGTTGAAGGGTGAATGGCGCCCCGTCGGCGAGCGCACCGAGTTCCCCGGCGTCTCCATCCGTCACACAGACTCGAGGCGGCCGCCGTTACTCCCCGTACTGCTGGACGCGCTGAAGCTGCTCTCGATGGCGTGGGAAGTCCTGCCGCCCAGGCAGCAGCCCGCCGACGAGACGACCCAGGCGGAGGGCTGACTCGACGGCGCCGCCCTGCTCGCCGCCAGTGCCGACGTCGCCAGGACCGCGCTGCGGCGCGCGAGCCGCGATGGGGGGCGCGGCCGCAGGCTATCTCCGCCAGCCGGCCCGCGAGGCCCGAGGGGCCCGGTCCGCCGCCTCTGCTTGCGCCACGATCTCGAACGGCAACGCAGGCAACACTCCGGCCGCAACCCGTCGTGTTGTTGCCGGCTTGCCGCCCTGGGCCTTGGTCTCGAGTTCCGCGTACAGCTCGACGATCAGATTGTCGACGTACCCGGCCGGCGGGGAGTCACTACCGGCGCTCAGTGTCAGCAGCAGGCCGCCGGGCACTGGCTCGACACCGTCCAGCGCGATCCCCGCCGGCGGCTCGCTCAGCGAGAGCCGAACCATCGACAGAAGCGGCCCGGCCGGCGAGTTCACCCGCACCTGCACACTCCCGCCCGCCGGGACCCGCACCGGCCCCGCGTCAGCCCAGGACACCGTCGGCACCCGCCCCCCCAACCCCGTCGTCGTCGCGAGCAGCTCCATCGAGGGCACCAGGTGCCGGTACGCGAAGGCCTGCATCATGTCTTCAGCCGGAACGGCTTCGTGAATCACCATCTGCCCAGCGATCGCCGCGGTCCCCTGCAGCCGCAGTGACACAGGCCTCCCGAACGGCTGCTTCGGCGCCGAGACCGTGATGCGGATCGAGTCGAGCCCAGCCGGGACGCGCCCTCCCGCCAGCGCGTAGCCGGCTGGGGCATCAGCGAGCGAGACCTCGATCTCACCGTCGAAGCCGTCCTTGCGGATGGCGTGTACCGTCGCCGCGGCCGACCGCCCCGCCGGAATGCTCAGGCTCGAGGGCGTCACCCGCAGTGCGAAGTCGGGTCGGGGCCCGCTCAGACGAAGCCGGTAGCCATAGCGTTCGCCCCCATGCTGCTGAACATCCGACACGCGGACGAAGTACGGGCCATCTGCCGGTAGCTCCGCCCTCACATACGAGTCGGCGTGGTGCGTGATAAGCCCGGCCCCGGGGTCGGGGCTATCGTCGTTCCACGCGATGATCTTGCCGGCGCCGTCCATGAGCCGCACCAGCGAGTCCAGTTCGGAGCCGAGCCGACGAGCACTCACCTCGGCGACGACTGTCTCCCCCGCCCGGCCATCGAAGCGGTACACATCCACATCGCCCGCCCGCTCAATCCGGCCGCTCACACACACAGGCAGACGGACACTCTGCGCACGCTCCAGGCCATCGTTCGGCTCGGCCTCAACGCACTCAGGCAGCTCACCGCCCCAAGGGGCCATCGGGGTCAAGCCTAGCGGCTCGCCACCAGGCGCCGCCTCGGCCACAACCAGCCGGTACACGAAGTCCTCTCGCCCGCGGTAGAGCGCGTCGCGCACCTCGATCTCATACTCGCCATCGCTAGGCACCTCGTACAGCAGCCGAGGGTCCGGATCGAAGCCGTTGTCGTCGCAGAAGGCCACCTCGGTCCCTTTGGGGTCGCGCAGGGCCAGCACCGCCTGGAACCACCCGGGTACCGCGTCGGCCAGATAGGGCATGAGCCGGCGCGCGTGGACTTCGATCTTCAGCCGCTCCCCTTGCCGCGCCGCGAAGCGGACTCGGTCGACATCGCCGGCCAGGACCTGTCCGTTCAGGACGAAGGCGGACTCCGCCGTCTGTTGCCGACTCCCCGGTCGGTCGTTGGGCTCGCTCTCGAGCAGTTCCGGCGCCGCACCAACCTCAAAGCGCAACGGGTTCGACAGCCCCATGGGACCCGCCAGTCGGATCTCGCGGCCGCCGGGCACCGCGTTCGCGTCGATGCGGACCTCGAGCAGCACCGTCTCGGCGATAGCCCGCTGGGGCGGTTGGAGGTTTCGTGGGCTGAAGAACCACCGGGCCAGCTCCACCAACTCCGGCAACGTCTTGCTGTCCAGATCGCGAAGCAACGGGTGATCGGGCAGGTTCAGCGGCTTTGCATCGGGCGCGCGCGGCGGGACCCGGCGCCGCAGGACGCCGAGCGTGTGTGCCGGACCCCGCTGGTCTTCCGGTATCTCGGCAACGCGCTTCTCCGCCGCCTCGGAAAAGTGGCGAGCCACTTCCTCGAGCAGGTCCTTGTTGAGAGGGGTTGGCGGGCCGCTCGGCCGCGCCACCGAAGCCCGTACCCCCGCACCCGACACATGAGCCGCGTTGACCCCGCGCAAGAACTGGCCCCCGACGATCACCCGCACCGTGCCGCCACGCTGCCCGCCCGCTGGGTACAAGTACCCCACGTGGGGCGATCGGATGTCCGCCTGGCCCCAGCACGCACTGGCCCACAGGAGAAGCGCGGACAACGTGGCCCTACATGAGCTCCGCAAGCAGCCCACCCCCCGCGACCCCGGCCGGCGCGGGAAGCAGCGACCCGCCTTCGGCACCGCGCATCGGCATCGGGCCGTCCGGGTCGATCCCCAGCAACGTGTAGATGCTCCGGATGACCTCGCTCGGATGCACCGGCCGCTCCAGAACCTCGGATCCCGTGGCATCCGACTCCCCGACCACCAGCCCGCCCCGGAACCCGCCGCCGGCGACCACCGTCGAGAAGCAGTTGCCGTAATGGCCCCGCCCGCCGTTCCACGGCTCCTCCCACTGCACGCGCGGGGTCCGCCCAAACTCCCCGCCCCACCATACGATGGTGCTGTCGAGTAGCCCCCGCTCCGACAAGTCGCCGATCAGCGCGGCCATGCCCTGATCCATCTGGGGCAGCTTCTGACGCATGGTCTCGAAGTGCCGCTTGTGTGTGTCCCACCCCTGGTAGTTGATGGTCACGTAAGGCACCCCGTGCTCCACCAGCCGCCGCGCCACCAGACACGACTGCCCGAATGTGTTCCGTCCATACCGATCCCGCATCTCGGGCGACTCCTCGCCCAGGTCGAACACCTTCCCCCCCTGCCCGAGGATCAGGTCGTACGCCTTCGCCTCACAGCCGTCGAGCTGCTCGAACAGCTTCTCGCCCGGCATCGCGGCCCCCAGTGAGTCCAGCGAGTGCAGCAAGTCGCGCCGCGCCTGCTGTCGCTCGGCCGTCACGCCCTCGGACACGATCCCCTCGACGGCGAACACCTTCTGGTTGGGGTCGCCACCGGTCGCGAACGGCTTGTACCGGGCGCCGAGGAACCCGGCCTCCGAAAACCGTCCCTGCGACTGGGTGAGCACGATGTAGGGCGGAATCAAGCCCTCATACCCGTGGTCGTAGCCCCTGAACAACGACACGACCGCACCGGCCGACGGATACACGCTCCCGCCGGGCTCGCGTCCCGTCTGGACGATGTACGACGCCGTCTCGTGTGCGTTGACCCTGTGAGTCATGCTGCGGATGATCGAATACTGGTCCGCCAGCCTGGCCAACTGAGGCAAGAGCTCACCGACGAAGACCCCGGGCACGTTCGTCTCTATCGGATGGTCTAGCGGCCCGCAGTAGTCCCGCCCGGCTTCCGGCTTCGGGTCGAAGGTGTCCAGGTGCGATGGCCCCCCCCACATCCAGATCTGGATCACGGACTTGGCCCTGGGAGCCGGCGGCGTCGGCTGCGAACGCGCCCGGCCGGGACCCAACAAGGCCACGCCCGCCGCACCCACCAATCCCCGCCTCAGCAGCTCCCTGCGCGTGAGACCCGCGCCACATCGTTGCCCGTCCATCGGCCCCTCCTCCAACTGCCGTCGGCGCGAGACTGGCCGGCCATACCGAGGACTCGCACGGCGGAGTCCTCCGCCACCCATTGGCGGTAACTGAGGGCTCCAGTGGCCCATCAGCCTGGTTGCGGAGGGGCGCCATGGGGGGAACCACGCGTCTCCCAGCGTGGTGGGCCCCCAACGCGCCCGATCGGCACGCGCCAACGTCGGGCCGGTCAGGGGCCCCGCGCCCTCTGGGCACACCCCTGCGCGGCCCCTCCGAAAGACCAGGCGGGCGTTCCCCGCGACCTTCGCGAGACCCAGCCGCCCGGCCCAGGGCCCTATGTTACCGCCAATGCCTCCGCCACCTCACCGGTGGTCGGACCCTATCCGGCCCGCGCCGGCCGCAAGGCCCATATGGGCAGATCGCCAGCCGCTAATGCCGGCACAGGAACTCCTTCGTGTTGATCAGTGCCCACGCCAGATCCTCGACAGCCTGCTTGGGCGTCCGACCGCCCGCCTCCAAGTAGGCGGATGCGGTCGCGACTTCGGTCGGCGTCGGCGGGCGCGACAGGACCATGTAGTAGACCGCAGTCACCTGATCCCGCCGGTTGCCCCTCCTGAGGGCGATGGCTGCTCTGAGCCGCGGGCTCGTCTCGAGCATCCGCCGGATGTCCGTCGAGTTCAGGGTGTAGAGGCGCTGCGCATCGGTCGGCTGGCCGCTCCGTTCCGAGTCCGTCCCCGTGTCCCGCGCCGGGCGGCCGAACATCTCGAGGAACGAACTCGAAATACTGCCATCCGCCAACTCGATGGCCCGCTCGTCGTCAGGCACGTACGTGAACGGCTCGGGAATCGCGCTAATGTAGTGCTCCGGCTCCGCGCCCAGCCACCGCAACGCATCGTTGAGCACTTCGGCCTCCAACTGCCGCACCGGGTAGTAGGCGAACAGTGCCGCCGCCTCCGGGCCGTCGCTCTGCGGGATCGACGACTGCTGGTAGGTCCGCGATGTCAGAATCAGTCGGTACAGGGCCTTCAGGTCGTAGTGGCTCGCCACAAATGCCTGCTCAAGGTAGGCCAGCAGCTCGGGGTTCGATGGCGGGTTGTCAGGCCGGATGTCATCCGGCTCCTCGACAATCCCACGGCCGAGCAACCAGGCCCACACGCGGTTGACGATAGCTCGCGCGAACCATGGATTGCCATCCGCCAGCAGCCAGTCGGCGAAGACCTGTCGCGGGTCTTGGTCGGCCGCAATATGCACCGCTGTGCCATCCGGGAGAGTGGCGTCGAACGGCCCCAGCGGCGTCGGGTCGAGGCACACGATCTCCTCTTTCCATTCGTCGGTCTTCTTGTACGCCACTCGAGAGAAGAAGCGCGCCAGGTTCTCCCGCTCGGTCTGCGGCCAACTCGCAAGCCGCGTCCCCATGAACGTCAGCGCCACGGCTCCGGCGATGTCCTCGGGCTTCCGGCCCTGCACTGCACGGTAGAAGTTCGCCGGCGGTACCCGGAAAGCGCTGCCACTCGAGGTCAGCAGCTCGCGCGCGAACAGGTCGTAGGGCTTGTTGGTGGCCATGGCCTCGCGGACCCAGCGCTGGTAACACTGAACCGCGTTGGGCCACAGGTTGATGGGAAACTCCGCCTTGACCCGGAGCACATCACACCACTTCATCGCCCAGTAGTCGGCGAACTCCGGGCGCTCCAGCAGCGAGTCGATCAGTCTCGCGCGCTTCTCCGGCCGCCGGTCTTGCAGGAAGGCGCGCACAACCAGGGGCTCCGGCAGCGTGCCGATGATATCCAGGTGTGCCCGGCGCACGAACACCTCGTCGGAGCAGAGGTAGGCCGACTCGATGCCCGCAACCTGCAGCGAGGCACCGACGAGCTCATCAATGCGCGTCGCGGGCACGACCTCATCCGGCCGTTCGAAAGGCGCCACGGCCGGCGCCCGTGCGTCGACCGCGCTCGAGACGGCAATAAACGCCACCGCGCCCCACAAGGCTCCCCTCACGCGTCGAATCCTCCCACTCCCGCCCGAAGGCCTACCACACGCCCTGCGACGACAACACGACGGTTCTCAGCCATACTGCTGCCATCTCCTGTAACCCTCCACAACCCCTACGGGTCTCGCAACCAACCCCGCGCAGTCCTGACGGCACCCATCGGCCATACTTGTCCCGGACGCCAAATCCCCGCCCAGAGGACACACCGGCTCCGAAGCCGAACTCCCCACCCGCCGTGACACCGGGTGCGGTAGCCGACGATAGGACCTCACTCCATGACTTCCCGCGAGCGTGTTCTCACGACCATCGCCCGCCGCGAACCCGATCGCGTGCCCTACAACCTGCGCCCTTCCCACGAGCTACTCCTGCAGTTCCGTGCACACGTGGGCGAGGGCGACTTCGCCGACCACTTCGGCCATGATGTCCGGTATGTGAGCCTGGCACTCCCCGAGAGGCCCGCCCACGTCCCGGAAGACCAGTGGACGCCCACCCCAACGCCCGCTGACATCGCCGCAACAGCCGTCGCCACCGCCCGACTTCACGGTCGCGGGCTGGCCGTCTGCGGGGCCTACGCGTGCGGCGTGTTCGAGCAGGCCAAAGCCTGGCTCGGTGACGAGGGCGCCCTCGTGGCGCCTTTCGAGGACCCCGCCGGCCTTGCGCGAACGCTCGACCGGATCACCGAATGGAAAGCCTCCATCTACGGCGCCTACGCAGAGGCTGGCGTCGACATCGTCTGGATGGGCGATGACCTCGGAAGCCAGCGCTCACTCGTCATGAGCCCCGAGCACTACCGCCAGTGGTACCGTCCACGACACCAGGAGCTCGTCGAGCATATCCGCTGGCGCGGCCCGTCGGCCCAGATCGCCTTCCACTGCTGCGGGCACGTCACGCCGCTGATCCCCGATCTGATCGAGATGGGCATCGACGTGCTCGAAGCGGTCCAGGCCGAGGCCATGGACATCGCTCAACTCAAGCGCGAGTTCGGACGCGACATCAGCTTCTGGGGTGGGGTAGGGGCCCAGAGCATCCTCGCCCGGACCGAGCCCGACGAGGTGATGGCCGGCGTCCGGGATGCCCTGGCCATCATGGCCCCCGGCGGCGGCTACATCGCCGCCCCGTGTCACACCCTCACCGACGAGGTCCCTTGGGCCAGCGTCATCGCGTTCCATGAAGCCGTCGTGCGATTTGGAGGATATGGGTAGATGAGGATTTGGGACTGCCACTGCCACGCCCGAGGCAACGAGACCGCCGACCAGGTCCTGCGCTGGATGGACGACGCCAGGATCGACCGCATCAACCTCTTCGCCCGCTATCCCGGTCCGGTAGACGGCCAGTACCGTCGCGACGACGCTCATGAGTCCATCGACCACATCGCCCAGATCCAGGCCGCCGATCCCGACCGCATCTACGGCCTGATCTGGGCCGAGCCGCGCACACCGGGCATGGTCGAGGAGATCGAGTACGGCATCGTCGAGAAGGGCCTGCGTGGGATCAAGATGATCCCGCGCCACTGGTCGCCCACCGACGAGATGCTCTTCCCCATCTACGAAAAGATGCAGGCCCTCAGGAAGCCGATCCAATTCCACTCGGGCATCCTCTATGGCTTCGAAGACAGCTCGCGCTTCTGCCAACCGGTGCTCTACGAGGTGCTCGTCAACTTCCCCGGCCTGCGGTTCTCCTTGGCCCACATCGGTTGGCCGTGGGTCGATGAGTGCATCGCCGTGTTCGGCCGCTTCCGCGCGGCCGTCGGCTACCAGACCGCCAACTGCCAGATGTGGGTGGACACGTGCCGCGGCACGCCGGACGCTTGGCGCGAAGAGGCCCTCCGCAAGACCATCGCCTTCTGCGGCTCGGAGCACGTGATGTTCGGAGTCGACGCCACGCCGGCAACCTTGGTCGGAAACGCTCCGGTGCACGTGGCCAAGGACTTGGCCCTCTTGCGCGACATCATCGGCCTCAGCGAGACTCAGATCGACCAGTTCTTCTGGGGTGCCTGTGAAGCGTTCTACTCGCCCCAGTAGCCGGCCGCTGCCATCCCGAGCGCGTCGCCTGTACGCCAAGGCCGGCGAATGGCACACGGCGAAAGGATCCGGCGACGTCTCCTGGCGCGGGTTGCGAGCCGCCGCGCCCCCATATCGGAGGTCCCCATGGAGGTCGCTCTCGCTGGTCTGCTCGCCGCCGCTCTGGCGTGGGGCGTCGCGCCGCCCAGTGAAGTGGCCTGCGGGTCGATGGCGCTGGACTTCGACGCCGTCACGGGTCAGTGGTGCGGCTGGTCGGAGAACGGCCGGGAGCTCCTGTCTCCCTCAACTCGACCTGATGTTACCGTGGCCGGCCCGGAACTCGAATGGCCGGCACCCGGCTTGTGGCAGGCCGATGAGCCCGTCGCCATCGTGGAGCAGGGCGTATACCGCGTCTCCGTCCGCCGGCACGCCGGAGACTGGACGCTGACCACCCAGTTCGAGGCATACCCGGACGAGAGGCGCCTGGTCCGAAGCGTCACACTCCGCTGGAATGGGGCGGCCACGCTTCGCACCCACCAGGTAACCTTGCGCGTGCCTGGCCTCAGCCTGGGTGACTCGCAATCCGCCGTCGGCTGCCTACCCGGCGCCTACCCACCCCACGAGTTCCCTCTGGCAATCGACGGGCCGTCGCGGGCCGAACTCGAACCGGGGTGGACGTGGTCTGAGACCGGCTGCGCCTACGTGCGCTCGGACGCCGCCGGCCTTTCGGTGCTCGGCGCTTACCGGCTCGAGGACGACCGCGCGCGCGTGAGCCTCGAGACGGGCCAGGGCGGGCCGGCGCTCGTGCACCATTTCGAGGTGGTGGCCCGGCTCGCGCCGGGCAGCGAGATCACGGTCGGCTCCCAGTGTCTGCAGCTGGCGGAGCCAGACCTGCCAGCGATCCGCGAGGCGGGGGCAAGCCTGTCGGAACGGGTCAACTTCGGACCGCCGCCTGACCGGCCCCAATGGCTCGACGGAGCCGTGCTCTACGAGGTCCACCCCTGGGGCCGACTCGAGGCCTGGGGCGCCGGCGACCGCGGCGACCGGTTCCCAAGTCTCGAAACCCAGTTGCCATACCTGAAGAGCCTGGGCGTCAGCGCCCTCTGGCTCCTGCCCGTGACCGAGAAGCCCCCGTGGGTCTACTACCTGCCGAAGCTGCGGGAGATCGACCCCGACGTGGGCACGCTCGCCGAGCTCGCCTCCATGATCCGCGCCGGCCACGGCCTCGGCATACGCACGCTCATGGACATCGTCACCTACGGCGTCGCGCCCGATAGCCCCGACGTGGCCCATCTGCCCGACACCGTGTGGTGTCTCGATGAGAATGGCGA
>Ga0116184_10005090_pt1 | contig 10173 bp, 8 predicted proteins | sample AD_JPNNA5_MetaG_FD_89886 | JGI IMG/M metagenome (GOLD analysis project Ga0116184, IMG submission 89886) | Active sludge microbial communities of municipal wastewater-treating anaerobic digesters from Japan - AD_JPNNA5_MetaG | ecosystem: Engineered > Bioreactor > Anaerobic > Digestate | place...
GAATTAATTATTGAAATTTGATATTAATTAAATTTGTGTGTGTTTGAAACCCTACCAATTGGTAGTCTTAATATCAAATAATTAACTCACTTTCATCTACCACCTAAAGATGGTAGTTTTCCCGTTCGTTAAAAATTATAATTCTTTTTAATGTTGAAAAATCAATTGAAGGCTTATTAACCAATTGAGGACTAATTATCTCAACTTCTGGAAAACAAGCCTTCAACATTTGAAACACATTATTGCCAGAATGTCCTTGATATCCGTGAACATTTAAAAAATACATTCTCAATCACCCACCTGTCAGAAAGAACGCCTAACAAGACTATACTACCACAAATTTTCCACCATGTCAAGCCTTGTGTTGATACTCTCATCCTAAAGAAATGAGATTCTTGAAAAGTTTGGTTTCGTTTACGAAACCCTTATTTTCAATGGGTATACCAAAATGCCCTTTATCTGATCAGGCAAAATACCAATTCCAGCCTGGAAGTCTTAATATCAAATAATTAACTCACTTTTATCTACCATCTTTGGGTGGTAGTTTTCCAGTTTGATAAAATTATAAAATGGAATGGTAATTTCTTCATTTGATTGTAATGTAATTCCTCTTGAAGAATATTGTGAATCGTAAGTAATTGTATTTAAAGTGTTATTCTTATATTTCATCTAAATTCACCTTTTCAATTAATACACAATAGGATAGATTTCAGAAACTTGTGAAAGAATATTCTTGCAAAAATCAACTTCTCTTTCAAAAGCATCGAACTTTTCTTTTAATGTATCTACTTCTCTAAGCATTGGTTCATCAATGATAAATCTATTCAAAAGATTAATATAAAAAGATTTATTCTTGTTATATTTGTCATCAAATGAAATCGTGACGTAAGTTGCCGCTGGATAATAATTCCACACAAAACCACGTTTCTTATCAAAGACGGCATCCTTAAATCCATTATCTCTAAGAATATCAAGAATCCTTAAAACAACTTCCTTATTAAATACTTTTGGTTCTACACCATCAGACCAATCGGTATCTTTTTGTGTATCATCATTTGTTTCAGTTGGTGGAGATACATTTTTAGGAGTTAATGAAGAATCTTTTGTTTCTGGATTAACAGGATTACTTTCATTCAAATCATCTTCTGATGTAATAACATTGAAAGGATGTCCCATATATTCACCAATGTCGGATACCAATTGCTTTAAATCAATACTAGGTTTTGACATATTTTTCACCTCTAAAGAATTTCATTATAGTTCTATTTTAAGTTTGAAAATATAAAACAAGGGAGGATACTATTTCAATCCTCCCTTTGTTAATTTATCTATTTCTTTCTTGTTTATTTACAGGCACTATATTGGCAAGACCAACAAATTTTGCATCCATCATAATGAGATAGTTCTTTACCACATTCAGGACAAATATCTCCATGAATTGTCAATTCTTCTTGATGTTTAGATTCAATAGTTTCTAATTTCTCTCCAGTTCCAGTAAAATGTTTCTGAATGTCTTCCAACATTCTAGCCAACATATCAGGGATACTATTGACTTCAATTTCTTTTTTGTCAAAAGTATCATAAATCCATCTATCTGTTCCAGACATAAATTTTAATGTTCCAATAACGTCTTGAATATTAGTCCCTGATCTTAAAGCAATTGAAATAATTCTACTCAATGCTTCCATCATTGTTTTAAGCATTTGCCCAGATTTACCAATACTAGAAAAGATTTCAAAAATATTTCCATTTTCATCCAATGTAGTTGTCAAGTAAATAGAGCCATAAGGTTCAACTGCCATTTTGGTTGTAATACTTCTCATAAATTGTGAACGCTCTTTTACTTTGCCAGTATAAATATGTTTGTTATCTTTTACAAGAGTGTCAACATTTTCTTTCTTTTCTTCTTTCTTAGTAGTATCAACAATTGGTTGTGATCCTCTTGAACTATCCCTATAGACAGTCACGCCTTTGATAGAAGAATCAAATGCATCTAAATAAATATTTTTAACATCTTCAACCGTTGCTTCACTAGGAAGATTTATTGTTTTACTGATAGCACTGTCAATATATTTTGAAAGAATTTTCAAAGGTTGCATATGTTTCTCAATTGACAGGTCATTTGCTTTAATATAAACTTCTTCATAATTGTCATCTTTAGAAGTTTTTTGATTCTCATATTCTTCTTTAGTCATATACAAAGGATGTGTATATTGAACAATCTCCCAAACATTATGGCCCTTACTAATTCTCCTATCATATTGATAAGCAAAATTTGGTTCAATTCCTGAAGAAGTGTCAAACAACATTGAAATAGAACCTGTTGGTGCAATGGTAAGTCTTCTACTATTTCTTAGTTTTCCTTCAAGGAACAGTTGTAAATATTTATTTCTACATTCGTCTTTATTTTCTTGTTCATCAAAAATCATTTTAATAGAAGGTGGCAAATCATCATAAGTAAGTTCACTTGTATAATGAGAAATAGCTTCTTTAGCATATTTGAAACTATTAAATTCCATTACTTCACAGAGATCAATACTAGCATACATAGAATGTTTTGCCATAAGTTTACCAATATATTTACAGAATTGATTGAAATTATGACTGCCATATCCCATTTTCAATTTAATAGCTGCATTAGCTAATCCCATAAATCCAAGGCCCAATGGTCTGATATCTTGTGTTCTCTCTTCAATCTTTTTCAGAGGATATGAATTTGCATCAACAACACAGTCTAGATATAAAATTGATCTGTGAATTTGACGAATAAAATCAAAATCGGAAAAATTTTCTTCATTCTCATTCTTATTGACAAAGGCTTCAAGGTTAATAGAGCCAAGGTTGCAGCTCGTATATGCAGAAAGTGGTTGCTCTCCACAATTGACTGATGTTATAAGGAAAATTCGACCTTCGAACGAAAAGTCTTTATTTATTGGTCTTGGTGCAAATAAATAAGTATGATGATTGTCTACAGTTCCATTATAAACAATCTTTTTTCCAATATATTCAATTGAAACAATTTTATGATTATAAACGAAACCTTTTTGTTTTAATTCCTTTGCCATTTGTCGTAATAAAATTGGATGTTTAAAAATTATAATCCAGTCTAAATCATCATTATTTAGTTCTAATTCAGACCGAATTTGATTGATAAAATCAGAATATTTAGTAAATCCAGTTGATCTAAAATTAATATTTTTTTCATTTTTCAAATCTTCAACAAAAGATTTTTTTTGAGGAATAGTATTATATTCACAGATATATTTAGCTAAAAATTCACGAGCTATTTCATAATTCGAATTACGTGCCATTTCACGGATTTTTCTTTGTTTTTGATATCCAATTTCATACCTACAAGAACTACAAAAAGCAACTTCACGCCGATTATAAGGTATTGTGAATTCATTTCCACAATTTTCACAGACTTTCCTTACCATGACTCTATCATTTTCTAGAAAACAAAATAAATCAGTATTTGATTGGGCTTCTGCCAGTTTACTTTCTGGTGTTTTTTTCTTTTTTTCAGATATCTTTTTACAAACTTCATCTGTCATTGATTTCTTGACAGCTAAAGAAAATTTTTCTTTAAATTCTGCATTTTGAAATCTTTCCTTTGTTTTTTGACCAATTAATTTTTTTGTTTCTTCTAATCTTTTTGCTCCAATATGATATTTTTCTCTAATTGATTTTTGAATTTCTGGATTATTAAAAGGATTCTTATCTTGATGATATTTCTTAGTATGTTCTCCCGGAGAACCAGCCAGAATTAAATTTGTAATCTGATTATTGTGAGGATTTTCATCTAGATGATGAATGACAAAATCCATCGGATCATTGACAAAATATTTATAAAAAATTCGATGTTCAAGTTGAGATTTTTTATTTCCTTCAAATTCAGTTAATTTAATATATTTTTCAAAACTTTTTGAATTAACTGTTAAACTTTCATTCAATTTTAAATCTTTGACTTCTACATAACCCCTATTTTTTGTCAAAATTTTATGATTTCCAGTTGCTTCAAAATATGTTTCATCATCTAAACAAATTTTATAAACATCTTCTTCATATCCAGTAATTCGAGGATTTCGCATCATACTAATGGTTGTATTACCATTTTCATCACGACAATAAACAGGAACATCTTTTCCTTCTTTTGCTAGTTCTTCAAAAGAAACAAAATGCCTACCATCAGCAACTGCAATTAAAGTATCCCCAGAAACACAAGGATTTGTGGCTTTGATTTGCCATTCAGGTAAATGTTTCAATAAATTATCTTGATTAATTTTATCACCAAAAATAATTCCCGGTTCACCATTCTTATGAGCACAGGTGCATATTTCATCAAACAATTCATTCGCATCAATTTGTGTTAATTTCATTTCTCTTTTGATGCCATCAGATAAATTAACATCTTTACCAAGTCTAGACTTTAAATAGTAAGGTTTCTTTTGTTTAACTGCATTTATAAATTCATTATCAAGTCTTGTAGAAATATTAAAATATTGTAAATTTCCATCATGTTCTTTAGCATGAATAAATTCTTGAATATCAGGATGATCAATATCCATCATTGACATTATAGCAGAACGTCTTTTTCCACCCTGAACAACTACTTTGCCCATTGTATTCCAAAGTTCCATAAATGATACAGGGCCAGATGAATTGCCAATTGAACCATCTTTGATAGGGGCATTCTTCTCTCTTAAAGAACTCCAATTAATTCCTACTCCCCCACCATGTTTGCTGATAATTGCGGCTTCTTTTACAGAATCAAATATCGAATCTAGATCATCATCCACATCAATAACAAAACAAGCACACATTTGTTGATAAGGAGATTTATTATTAAAAAGATATTCATAATTACTAAAAGTCATATCTTCAACTTTTACATCATAAATAATTCTGCTAGACATTTCTTTTTCAACAAGACCAACACCACTAGAAAATAATGCTGGTGAATTAAAAAGAAATCTTTTTAAACTAATATCTTTTCTAATATTAAATTCAACTATTTTCATTAAAGCTAAAAACTTTTCTTTAAGACAGGTATCATCATAATCAGAAGATTTTATTTTTAACCAATTATTTTGTGTATTAAATTCTCTTACTAATCCAGATGCAACTATTCTTCCTACACGTTTAATCAATTGATCTAATTTAGATTCCTTATTCATTTCATTCGTAGAAGTATCAAAATAAGGAACATAATATCTCTTTGCAAATAGTTCTTTAGCATTATCAGAAAAGTTCTTTTCATTAAGACAATTAGATAAATAATTTTCTGCTTCAGAAGGTAATGGTTCCCAACAATTAAAAGTTTTATCCATTTAAGTAATTCCTCCAATAAGTATTTAATAACATTAACTTTTAAGTTTAAAAGATTATTCTTGCCATTGAAACCATTATATCACAAGTGATTGATTTTGGCAAGAAGAACTTTTCTTTCAGAAAGACTATGCTTATTAAATTATCTTAAAAAAGAGGAACTGTTCATTAAGCAATTTCAATATACAATTTATTCATTAAAAAGAAAATCATTTATTTTAAGCAGGAGTATTTAATTTATTAACATTATTCAATTAAAAAGAATTATTGCTTATTAAATAAACTTGAAAAACAGAGAATCATCTATTCAAGCTATCTTAATATACAATTTATTCATTAAAAGCAATCATTCCCTCTAACGATAGAGAATTTGATTTGCTTAAGCAGGGTATTCAATTGAATTAAATATCTTTGCTTATTAAAATAACTTGAAAATATAGAATTGACTATCAAGCTGCTTTAATAAAGAATTTATTTAAATAGGAACAACTATTTATTATATCAATTCAATTAACTAGAAAGAATGTTTATTTAATCAATTTATCTAGCTTAAAAGGATAATTAATTTATGTTCCTTATTTTATTTTTCTTTTTAAGAGATTCTATTATTTAATAAATGTAAGGAGCTCTCTTTTTCGTCTGCCAACCCCATACGTCAACACCTCCCTGACGGTCGTCGAATCTAACGATTCGGTTGACTATGGAGTTGACAGCCGAAGTGGGAAGCCCACCGCCAACCGCCGGACGGTCGTCTGTGTTCTTCCCACCTTAATTGATTTGAAATGTATAAGTACAAGCTGTACAAGTCCTCTCTGAAGAGAGGAAGTACAAGCTGTACAAGATGTACAAGTCTTTAAAGCAAGTAAATAACTATATATGAAACAATTATTTGATTTTTTATTTTTAGATACAGTTGGGGCTTTAGGGGGGGGAACCAGAATTTAAAAATAATGAAAGAAATTAATTTCTCTTTCATCTTCTGGACAATATTGAAGTATCAATTGATACCCCTATTTCTTTCCTGCCAAATTTTAATCTTTCGGTATGGCACATACCTAAACCTTTATGGTTTCGATCTTAACATTTTTAAAAAGAAAAAGAATAATTATTTTTTAACTCGACTAAATCAGATATCCTAGCATAAGCACTATTGATGACCGTATCATCAGATATCCTAAAATATCGAGCCTTTCATACTTATTGTGAGTATGACGCTAAGTGAAGAGGGAATATGAATCCCCAATCACCTAATTCCAAGCACTAGAAATAGAGTAGCGCCTTTTTCACTAATCAAATTTATTTGATTAACGGGAATCTACTAGCCGATACCAAACTATCGGGAGCCTGCCGTTCAGGTTTCTTATGAACATCAGATAATGAATTTTCTACTCTATGGAATATTCTTCTCCAATGTGCCCGTGAATCATAAAATACGAGGCAATCCTTTCTAGTGTTTCAAAGGTTGTCATATCCCTCACTTCATTAAAATCATTAAGATTTTCAATGGTAGATTATGAATCACCCTGTTTCAGACGTACTTTTCGACTGAGCCGGCGAAAACTTTTATTCTTTTCTTTTTCAAAAGAGGTTAAACTTTTATTGAAATTTAATCACTACTTATTAACTTCTATTTTTGAGCTTCCAGAATTTTCCCAGATGATATAATTATACCATAGATTTTTCCTTTTGGCAAGCCCTCTTTTCAAACTGACATGATTTCAAATTTGGATGTATTTTTCTCATGAGAAGAAGAATATTGAAGATTTTGACAATCCAAAAGTTAAACTCATAGGTTATATTATACCCTACTGATTAAATTTTGGCAAGTGGGAGTTTTTTGATTCTAAAAATTCGGAGGATGATATTTAATGTCAGACATTTTTGTTGGTATTGATGTTGGTTTACGTGGTGCTATTACTGTTTTGAATACGGAAGGGATACCACTTTCTGTATTTAAGATGCCTTTAATTTATGTTGATAGGAAGAAGAATAATAAGAACAATGGAATTCAACAAGAAAAAGAAGAACATGAGATTGATATCAATAGTTTTAAGATCGCTGAATATCGTGATCCAAAGAGGTATGTAAAAAGTCAAATTAAAAAGAGCGAGAAAGTTGTTGAAAAGAAAACTCCTAAAAAGACTGTTTCGAAAACAAAGGTGAAGATAACTGATGAGTGGTATGATGCAGATAAGATATTGGAATATATCAAACAAATCACTAAACTAACAAAAAATATAAACAACGTCCACATTGTTATGGAACTTCAAAACCCTTTCTTTGCAAAAAATCGCGGGGGAAATAAGTTGCTACGTGGTTTCGGATTACTTGAAGGTTTGTTTATTAGTGAGTTTGGGCAAAAATCAATTGAATTGATTTCTCCTATTACTTGGCAAAAGAAATTATTTGCTCATTATCTTGGTGATGATATTATTTCCTCTATTAGAGAAAGGGATATTGTTGCAATTAGTAAATCAGATCAATATTTACAAAATGAGTTTCCTGATATACTTGCAAACATTATCTCATTAATGAAAAAGAAATCTGTTCAACCAACAAAGATTCTTTCTGTCTATTGTTTATATTCAATGTATCGAGATTTACTTGTTCAACAATCTTTCAAAGTCCATTATAAAGAAAAGGAAGGATATAAGATTTACAATGGTTTAAATATGACACCAGATAAAAATGATCTTCTTATGGATATCATATTATATTCAAATGATAATAATATTTCTGATGCATTTTGTCTGGCTGAATATGGTAGAATGTCCTTTCTTAATCAGTTTAAGAAATAAAGGAGAAAAAATGAAAAAAATAATTTATCAAGTTTATAAAGTTGTAAATCAAATTAGAATTTTTATTAGAATATTTTATGATAAGTGGAAATTGTATCAATTGATGAAGCAACCAAAAATTGTTAATTGGTCTTTTGTGCCACAAAAAGGTTCTTCGAATCAAGAATCAAAATGTAGAGAATGGCAATCAAGACAGAAACAATATTTGAATGATCCTGTTTTATGGAATGATGATATTAAATCATATTCTATTTTTGGGGAACAAGTTCAAAAAGAAGTTTTAAAAACCATTCTTTATAAGAAAGATAAAAATTTGTACAATCAAGATGAATATTTGGCAACTACAAATGAAATTCTTGAATCAAAATATGGAGACTGTGAAGATCAAGCCTATGTGATGTTGAAAAAACTACGAGATGAATATAGAATACCAGATAAATATCTTGTTTGCCTATTTGTGGAAGATAAAAATGGTGGCCACGTAATAGGTGGTATTCAGTTTGATGATAATGTTTTACTATTAGATAATGGCCATTATTGGGTAATGCCAGTTTGGGCCAATGAGTTTTTCAACAGAAAACCTGATATAAATATCATTTGTGGATACAATTTTGTGATCACTGGATTTATAATTTTATCAAACTGGAAAACTACCACCCAAAGATGGTAGATAAAAGTGAGTTAATTATATAATGTTTTTTGTAATGGATACTACAAAATGGGCCCTGATATGAAACTTCCATTTAATGATAGGGCATATATTTGGAATCAATATATGGACGTAATAAAAGCACTATATCAGGCAGTGTAGAAGTTAAGGCTTGCCATCTCGGTCAGAGTATGGTATAATTGAACTTAGTTGGAAAAATTTAATGGAATTTTGAAAGGATGATGTAAATGGCTAAGAATGTAGATTTCAATAAGGCAACACTTATCAATGGGGGAAAGTCTCAAGCTCAGCCCAAGATTACTATTGAACAGGTTATCAGACAGTTGATTCAGGAAAATAGGTTCCTTTCTGAACAGTTGCAGCAACTTCTACAACAGAGTAATGCTGTAATTATTGGGCATTATGCTCTTGAAGACCTTCTATTGAAAAAGGGAATTATAACACAAGATGAACGAGATGAAGCTATTCGGAATTTTGTTGAGGAATGTGAGAAGGAAGAATCAGAATCAAATGGAGAAAATCCAACTCCTGAAAATAATGTAGAAACCGTTAATTTCGGACAGAACTAAAGAAGTGTATAAAAGACATGGTGAGAATAAAAACTTGCTATGTCTTCTTTTTTATGATATACTGATGGAATCTAGGACAAGGAAGGGATGGGATTAATATGGGTGAGTATAAAAAGGAAATGGATTTGTTTAAACAAAAAATTCAACAGTCAATAAATTTTTATCTTCAAAATGTTCCCACATCAAATATAGATTTAAATACCCTTGAATGTCTTTTGGTTTTACTGTCTGTGAAAAAGAAGAATGTTTGTTTTGTTTGTGATTTTGAAAATAAAGGAACTAAATGTGCACATTTTAGTAAAGATAATATGGAATTATTTTTAAAATTGATTAATGTAGAAAAGATTTTTCCCATTGGAACAGTATTTTATCCGGTTCAATTGAATAAACTCAAAAAAGATACATCAATTTCTGATCAAGAATGTAAATCAAATGGACTTCTTTTTCTTTCGAAAGAAATAGAATATATTGTCAATAATTATTTGTCTTTAGAGCAAACTATCAATCTTATTACAATTGGTGATAGTGTTGATTCTTTTCAATTGGTTGAAATGTTGGAAAATCTTGGAATTAATTTGAATGTCCTGAATATTAAGAAAGATGATGAATATTCAAAGGTAGTTTCTTTGATCAAAAAGAAATTGAAGTTTCCCGAGGAACCGCTTGCCTAAAATCCGAGCTCGTGGTATACTGGTTTTGTCGGTGAGGGAAACCCGACAACTTCTAAAATAAAAAAGGGGAATGACAAATGGAAAAGGTAAATGAAACTGTCGTGGCAAAGAAGCGAGGGCGTCCTGCTCTTAGTGAA
>Ga0116184_10005098_pt1 | contig 10166 bp, 10 predicted proteins | sample AD_JPNNA5_MetaG_FD_89886 | JGI IMG/M metagenome (GOLD analysis project Ga0116184, IMG submission 89886) | Active sludge microbial communities of municipal wastewater-treating anaerobic digesters from Japan - AD_JPNNA5_MetaG | ecosystem: Engineered > Bioreactor > Anaerobic > Digestate | place...
ACTGGCGACCGAACTGGTATCGGTTTCAACCATCACTTCACCCACTTGAACAAAAGATTGTAATCGGATGTTAAAGGGATTGGCAGGGTAAATTATCACTTCACGAGTGCTGGATATGTCTCCAATACTTGCAGTTACATATGCGGGTTCAATTCCTGGCGTCGTTGTAGCCACAGCTCCAGCATTATAACGAGCATAAGCTCTACCGTTTAAGGTCTTTGAAACGATACTCATACCTAAATTATTTCCACCCTCATCTACAAATTTTCCTTTATTGCAACTAAAGGTTATGAGGGTGTTATCAGGCACCGTCTGTCCCAGAATATTTTTAGCAGTAGCATTAATCTCCGTGGTCTGTATAACAGTCATAGGAAAGGGATTAGCCTGTGATGAGAAATTCAGAGTAACGGATTCCACGGGTGGAACTTCATCAATAAATACTTCTACTCTGGCGGTATCAGCTGAGATTACTGTATTAGTTGTTTCCGATATATTCTGGACTACAGCCATAATAGTGGCTAATCCTTGCTCTCCATCATCCCAGAAAGTGGTTTTTGCGACACCACTACTATCTGTAGGAACACTACGGAGTATTCTTCCAATATTGGCTCGGAAATTAACTATTTTGCCTGGTATGGCAAAACCATCACCATCTTTGACAGTGACACTTATCTGAGAAAAGGTTATGTTATTATCACAGTATATGGTATCTGGTTCAGCTACAATTTTAGTAATTTTTACTACTTCAGAAGGTTTGACTATTCCAATTCCTGTGGGTGGTGGATTGCGTCTATCACAAGAAGTAATGACTAAGAAAAGAGCCAAAACCAGGAAAATAACTATTGGGAATAAGTTATTTAACTTTCTCATTTTATCTCCCCTTATTTTCCTCATTATTATTATTATCATTGTTTACATTTTCATACTGGATTAGACGACGAGTCATTCTCTCATCCAGTTTAGGTTCACCGAGACTCTTAAGTTCCTGAACATTAGGGTCAGGACGATATTGGTCCGCAGTAATTATACGGGGTGTGATTTCAATAATTAAATCGGAGTTATCAATTTGTTCCATTTTATGCTGAAAGAGTTTCCCAATAAAAGGAAGATCTCCAAGTAGGGGAACTTTAGATACTCTATTGGTAATGTTAGAACTGAGTAAACCTCCGACTATAATTTTATGTTCATTTGGAACGGTTACAGTGGAATTGATACGACGGACTCTGGTGCGAGGAACATAACCACCAACTAATTCAGTGACAGAACTTACTTCTGGTGAAATTTGTGCAGTAATGAGTCCTTCATCATTAACTGTAGGAATAACAGTTAGCATAATACCAACTTGTTCACGCTCGACCTGGATTTGTTTTTCATTATCAGTTACAACATAGGGGACCACTTCACCGATATGGATATTAGCTTCGTTACCATTCAGGGCAGTCACTCGTGTATCAGTTAACAACTTTGCCGCATTATTTTCCAGTAGCCAATCTATGGTGATATCAAAAGCGGTTAATTGGCGACTGAAATGACCGATATCATTGAATCCATTAATTCTCTGGAAATACTGTTGATTGGGCAACCGTTCAAAATCAGTAGGATTACCATGGGGTAGATAACCTTCAACATCAGTATAATTATAAGGTAGACCAGTACCCACAGAATTGACTGGGTCTTCAGCAATGATTGTAGTTAAATGATTTAGTCTGCTCCAATCAATACCATATTTTTTAGAATCGGTAAGATTAATTTCAATTAACCGGACCCTAATCTCAATTTGTTTTTGAGGGACATCCATAGATTTAACTAAATTATTAATACCTTCAAAGGTATCAGTATTAGTGTATACCATAATAGCATTTTGACCTTCCACTGGCACAACAGAGACTTGAGTATTTTCTAATGCTTTACTAACTTTTTCAGCATCAAGATAATTTAAATAGATAATGTGGCTTTGTTCACCAGCAGATTCAGAAATATTCTGTAGGGTTCCCACCAGAAAAGTATTATCGCCATAAATTTTATAGGATAATCCTGCTGATTTAGCTACGAGGGATACAGCTGTTTCAATGGGGACTTCTCTGAGATTAAGAGTAACTCTTTTTTGCTCTTTTTCTGCCATACCAGTTTGATCTGTAGCCAGCACAATATTAGTGCCACTAAGTCTTGAAAGGGTATTTAGAACAGAAGATATGGGTTCATCCATACAATTTAGAGTTACGGGTTTACGTAAGTTACTTGTTTGTGCTCCAATACTGAATACAGAACATAGTAATATCATTACCAGGGCACAAAGTATAAAGTGTTTGGACAAGGGATGGTGTATCATATTAACTCCAGCTTGGTTGTATTTTTTCATAGTTAGTAATTTTGTTCCAGGGATTTTTGTCTGGTTTCTTCTAAGGAAAAATCAGGTATTGGAGGACGAGGTTGAATAGGAATAGTTTGAGGACCACCATAATATATGCCAATATTTTGTTCGGTTATCCACATAATTTTTCGTCCTTCTACTACATCACCAACACCAGCAGTATAAATTCTATCCTGATACTCAATGGTAACTAATCTTCTTCCGGTTTCCTCATCAATATAAGTACCTGTGGGACGGAACATATTCCTTACTGCATTTTCAAATTCTTTTTGCATATCAAATCTATCTTTAATGATATTACCCTGTCGTAGAGGGTCATGAGTTACTGAGAACACAAAATTTTTTCTATCTAAGATAGAAGATTCAATGCTCATAATTTGAGCTCTGAGAGTATCAGAAACGGATTCATGCGTATATTTAGACTGAGGAGGAATCTTACGATTTGCTTCATTCAAGGAGATGAGCCTAATAGCGCAAGCAATGAGAGATATGGCAATAAGAGCCATAGCTAAGTCTTTCAGATATCTAAACTGCACTTTAAGCCTCCTTTTTAACCTTATAAATAGAAAGCTCCATAGTTATTTTATAAGTATTTGGAGCATTTGGGTCAGTTTTTCCTGAAACTTGAGTGGGACTCACATCAAGATACTGGATTTTAATGATATAATTCTGAGCTTCCAAATCGGAGATAAATTTTCCCATTTGCTGAAATGTTCCCTCTAATTCAAGGGAATAGGTATGTTCTAATAAGCCAGGTTCGTTGTATTTATTAGTATCTGATATCCTGATTAATTTCAATTTGTTATTATCTCTTAACCTTTCAATCTCTCTCCGAAAATCATTCAGTTCATCTATAGAAAAACGCTCGTTGGTTGTTAAAGTATTATCCAAGATTTCTTTAAACTGGCTTAGCTGAGCATCCATTAACATTGCACTATTAAGTTTTTCCAGAGAGGTTTTTATCCTTTTATCATACCGTTCTATCTCAGTAATATTTTTCTTAAGATTAGTGTTGGCTACCCAGAAGAAGAGGATGGTTACCAGAATCATACCAACGATGAAGAGTAGATATTTTTCTTTCATAGTTGCACCTTCTGTGGTTGTAATGGAGCAGCTTCCCGGCTATAACATTCAATGATAAATTCCAGAATTTCGGTATCCTTAGAAATTTGTCGCATTTGTGGTCCTGCCTTAATTTCGGGGAAATCATTACTTATTTCCGGATTATTCTTTAATCGTTGAATAAAATTGAATATAACATCACCTTCTTGAATATTTTTACTAATTTCAATTATACCATTAAGAGTAAGAACTCCATTACTATAGGTAAATTTTCTAATGGCTAATTGTTTATCAATTTCACGACTTAAAGCTTCCAATTTCTTTGTCCAGAAAATACGGTTATTAAAGGTTTTTGCTAACTTTTCTAAATCCTTTGCAGATAGATATTCACCACTTGACTCTACCGCAGCAAGCTGAGAACTGATTTGATTGTAGAATTTGCGGCGATTATCAACTTTCTTTTTCATATCTTTATTAATATAGAAAAGTCCAACAAACAAAAGAGCCGCACAAATACAGTAAATAATAACAGCATTGCGGAAAGTTTTATTTTCTTTCTCTACTTGTAGTTTTAATTCCCCATATTTGTTTAGATTTATTTTAAAATAAAAGATATTTTCCATAATTACATCCTATTCTAAGCGCATAGCCAAGCCTATAGCTAAGGCAAGTTGCGGATCTTTTTTGTCTTCGAATTTTTCTGGCATCTCCACATTAATAAATGGGTGGAAAACATCAGTAGGGATATTAACTTTTTCTTGAATATATTCTGGTAATCCCCTTAATTTAGCAGTGCCACCCATAAGGTAGACCTTACGAAAATCGCTATTACCTGCTTCTTTGACATAGAAGCGTAGGGAACGCCTCAACTCTTCAACGATGGCGTCTTCAGTTGCTTTTTCAGAAATGTCCAGCATACTAATCGTCTGAGGTCCAGCTCTACTGGGGTCATCAAGTAAGCCCCATTCCATCTTATAGTTTTCTGCCTCTTGCCATTCCATTTGGCGTTTACGCATAATATCACGAGTGAAATTATAGCCTCCATAAGGAATGTCCCGGGCAAAGAACTTGGCTTCAGGTCCCCATATAACCATATTGGTACGATGGGCACCTAAATTTAATAGAATATAAACTCCCTCTTCCACAAATGCATTTAAGATAAAACTATTTGCTACAGCCAAAGAATCTATATCAACAATATTGGGAGTCAACCCGGCTGTAGTTAGAATATTAGTATGTTCATTTAGTAATTCTTTTGAAGTGGCAGCTAACAGGATATTCATATTGTTAGTTTTTTCTTCTACGCTAATAACTTGATAATCCAGTACCATATCGGTTCCACTGATAGGGATATGTTTTTTTGCCTCAAAGAATAAAGCTGATTCCAACTCATCATCAGGGAGGAAAATGGTCTTTATTTGTTTAATGCTGGTATTATCTCCTCCCACAGAAGTGACCAGATGTTGAATTTTTTTAGGGTTGATATGCAGCGTTTTTAGTATTTCTACTATTACAGGAGCAAAACGGTCGGGACGCAGGTCACTGGGAACATATTCTACATCAATTGGTATGGTGGGTCTGATTTCGTAGTTTAATAGTTTGAAGCCTTCATGCAGTCTTTTTAAATGCACTACCTTCACACTGTGACTACCAATATCAATACCCACAGATTCTTTAAACTTGATTGCTTTTGTTTTTTTCATTGTTCCTCTATATTTTTCATTATATATTTAAAGGTATTCTGGAGGACGTTTTATAATCCAGTTAACAGCTGCAAAGGGTGTTTCATCTTTACGATTAACCTGGGGGAAATCAATAGGTGAGGTACGATAAAATCTGTTATCGTAATGATAATTTTTTTCATAGCCCGTGCCAGAACCAGAAGTCCCCGGATAGTTAATATTGGTCAATTGAAAACCGAATACAGGGTCATTATGTTGTACATCTGCGGGTGCACTTGTGGTCCACAGAAATCAATGGGCTGATTCCATTCATTATTGGATGGCCATTCATAATCATAATAACTGCGATGGACGAATCCTCTTCTTCTTTGAGAAACTGAGCCGTAGATATTAATATATCCTCGTTCCAGATAAGGTGTCCTCTCTGGCCACAGAGGATTATACCAGGGATAATCAATTTTCAGATTGCGGGGACCATTACAAGTTGCCCATTTATATGCATTACTCTGTGGAAAATGGTAACGATGAAGGTCTATTTTCGTATATAGAACATTATTATATCTATAATCAGGAACTGAAGGGTGAGGATGTTGATATTCAAAGGTAAATACTCCATCCTGATGGGTATTTCCATGTCCATCTCCTAAAGCAGCCATTGCGGCATAAATCCAGATCCCACCATAACCTGTGTCTGGCCCGCAGGTATCGTGGTGACGTAAAGTATCAACTGGGCTTCTATAACCGTACTTAATAACGATGGATTTCTCGGAAACTAAACCGACAACATCAGTATTATTATTGGCAGGGTCTGAACCTACAGGAGTATTTTCAAGCAAAATATCATCTATCAGAAACATTGTATCAGCACATCCCCAGGTCTGATAGGTGGCAAAAGTTCCGCGAATCCAGAGACGATTGTTTACCCAATTAGATCTATTATTCGCAGTACCACTTGCCCCAAATGTCCAGACAGTATCTCTCACTTGATAAGTATTTGTAAATAAAGGTTCAGTAGCAGTAGGTGGTGGATAAGGATTATAAACATCAGCGCTTTCTAACCGAGGAGATTGTATGTCCCCTTTATAATAAGTAAAAGATGCACCATCTACTTCTACATAAACTATCACATCGGGATTATAATTAAGAGGTCCAACTTTTTGCCCATTTCGTCTAATAAGGGTAGCACTTTCCGGAAAAACAACATAATCATATCCTTCTGAAAGACCTCCAGGGAAAACCTGACTTTCAGAATAACTTCCTGAGTGGGATTGGATTTCACCTGCGGTGGAGACCCAACCATAAAATATTGGCCAACCACCATTAACACCCCCGTAAGTTTGCTTAATCCAGATATCAGTATTGCTATGAACACGACCATATAACATATCAGGACCGTGAAAATAGACATTAGTTCCATTAGGCGATTCATCAGTATCAGTAAAATACATAAATTTAGCAAAAGTCTCAGTTTCTAATGTATAAATTCCATATTTACGAATCATAGAAAATTTAGAATTCATAGCTGCAACTTGTCCGATACCAGTTTTAGATTTAACCAATGATTCAACTATGGTTTGCTGTTTCTGATCACCCATAACAACTTCTTGAGAAGTTAGTAAACGTCCCTTACTAAGTAGCGACTGAATTTTAAAAGTTTTTTTCAGTGCGGAATTGGTTAATTCAATACTTCGCTCAGAAGTACGCACCGGAATTAATATAGTTCCCAGTTTTTGGGCTATTTTTTGTCCTCTATAGGCTTCACTACGTAGGAAAAGAGTACTTTGAAAATTCTCAAAATCATATTGAAAAGCCACTACATCGTTCATAGCCATACTGGATAGACTAAAACCGGACATTACTGCTATCACACTTAATAATAAGGCAATAGCAATATTTCCACTGGGATGTTTGAATATATTAAACATAAAACCTCCTCAAAAGAGGATTACTTCTTTTTATTTTTTTGCCATCTTAGTTTTGAACTTAACCATTTCATATCTATCCGTACCTGTTTTAATTCTTGCGTTCAATTCTACTTGGACTACATAGACATTCGGTTCTGGATTAACCTTAGTAAAAAGAAACTTATCAATTATGATATCGTCAAGATCTTCTTCTTTCGGAAAGATATATATAGGAGAAGCAACTTGAACACCGTGATGAACATAAGTGCAACGCACAGCGCCATTATATAAATAAAAATGAGCATTATCAAATTTATATATATCTGAAGCTGATGGAGGTATTACCTTTAATCCGGTAGAAACATTCGTGGTAGTATTAGTTAGTTCCAAGGTCATCGCATTAATCACACCAATATATTCAGTATCGGTTCCCGTTCCTACTGGAACACCATTTTTAATAAGATTTAAGCAATTTAAAGCATCTTGTTGTAATTTAGTCCAGGCAGTTAATTCTTTATAAGTTCTGAAGAAAGTTCCAATACCTAACCCAGAAATTAATAACAATAATACCGATATCGCCATTACCACAATTAATTCTATTAAGGTTACTCCATTTTGCCGTGCTAATATAGATGATTTATGTTTTTTCATATTATCTAAATAAAGTAATCTTCTCGCATTCTAATAAACCTTTCTTTCTTCGTATCGGGGTCTATCCAGCGAAGTGTGGCTTCCAGATAGATATAGGTCAATAACTGTTCATTAGAGCTTTCTTGTGCAGTTTTTTGTTCTATGGTCATATATCCAACTAAAATATGATTTGGATCTCTATCATCAATGATGTATTCCCTATTAACTTGCAATTCAAAAGGTTTATCATGAACATGCCGATAATATTCCATCTCCAGTTCACCAGTAACTAAAAGTGTTGCTACTCTATCTCTATAATTAATCAGTAATTGTTTTTCTGCATAAACTATGCCTATATAGATAGCCAGGACCATAACGACAATAATGACCATTACGGCTAAGACTTCCAATAAGGTCATGCCCTTTTGTTCCTGTAATAGTTTTGTTGCAGAAAAAGAATGAGCAGAATTTCTGCTATTCATCACACAAATCCTGCTCCTGTAGCAAATTGTTTAGGATTGTCGGCAAATTGTTCTGCTACTGTTCTTTCTATTAAATTATTCATTACCAGATTATATAGAGACTGATCTCGAGTTTGCATTCCTTCTTTTGTGCTAGCCTGGATGACTGAGGGAATCTGATAAGTCTTCTCTTCACGGATTAGATTTCGGACAGCAGTATTGGCAATCATAATTTCAACTGCTGGAACACGACCGGTTCCATCTTTTGTGGGCAAGAGAGTCTGAGATATAACTGCTTCCAGAGATTCTGAAAGCATAGACCTTACTTGTTGCTGTTGTTCCTTGGGGAACATATCTATAATACGGTCTATGGACTTAGTACAGCTTCCTGTATGCAGAGTTGCGAAGACCAGATGTCCAGTTTCTGCTGCTGTCAATGCTAATGACACCGTCTCTAAATCACGCATTTCACCAACCAGTATCACATCAGGATCTTCACGCAAAGCACTTCTTAAAGCAGCTGTAAAACTCCAGGTATCATGCCCTAATTCTCTTTGATTTATCAGACTGTTTTTACTCTGATGAACGAATTCAATAGGGTCTTCAATGGTGATAATATGACAATAACGAGATTCATTAATAGAATCTATCATCGTAGCCAGAGTGGTTGATTTTCCACTTCCGGTTGGACCTGTCACTAAAACGAATCCTTTTTCCTTCTGAGTAAGTCTTTTCAGGATATCCGGTAAATGAAGCTCCTCATAACTTTTAATCTCATTAGGAATGACTCTGAAGGCGCAAGAGATACCATTAATTTGATGAAAAGCATTTACCCGGAAACGAACATCGTTACTTAGTTTGGTAGAGAAGTCAATTTCCAGTTGTTCTTTGAACATATCTTGTTGAACTTCATTCATCACACCAAAAACCAGTGATTCTACTTCTTCTGGGGATAGGATGGGTAGATTAAGACGTTTCATCTTACCATTCACACGAACCATAGGGTGCGCTCCTGCAGCTATATGCAGGTCAGACGCACCCGCTTCCGCTGTGAATTGCAATAATTCATAGATAGTCAACTTACTGCCTCCACTTATTATTTCCCTGTTTCGGTTTCCATTGCCTCCGTCATAGGGTTCGTAAACTCATCTATACCGTAACCATGGAACTTTGCTTCTTGAACATCATACCAGACCTGTTTATCAGGACCGCCAGGAAATTCTTCAGTGGAAGTAGCAATGAATTTCTTCGGTGGATTGCCAACAACTTCAAATTTCCAGTTCTTTAAAGTGCTTTCACCTAAATTGGCATCTTTCATAGCCTTTTCAATGGTGTAGTCCTGGGTGGTTCCTGTGGTTTGACGGTATACATCATAAGTTTTACGAATGGCAGCTATTGCCGTCTGAGCCTCAGTGGAACGAGACTTTTCCACATATCTCAAGTATATGGGAACCGCTAAAGCGGCAAGGATGGCGACAATAATGACCACCACTAATACTTCAATCAGGGTAAATCCCTTTTGTCCTTGAAGTTTATTAAGCATTGTAATTTCCTCCTTATCGGATTTTTCTTATATTTTTTTATATTTGCACAATGCGTGCCAAATCTCAAATTTTATTTAAACCCACAATAGAATCTTATAAATATCTTGACTCTTTTTTGTCTATACTTTTTTTGACTTTTCATATATTAATACTCAATTGAGGAGAAAATAATGCATTTTAAAAAATGGTTTATTGTAACCCTTGTATCTCTCATAGCTATTACTACCCTTTGTGCTGATAATTTAGCCCCTGTAGAGGTTTCTAAACAGAACAGAATAAATGAAACTGATATTTTAGCAGAATTTGATGGAGGAGTTATTACACGGGCTGACCTGGAAAAAAGAATTTCAATGCTTCCACCTAATGTGCAGGGAAGATACAAAACAATGGAAGGACAAAAACAGGTTTTAGATGCGATTGCTATGGAAGAAGTTTTTGCTGCCAAAGCTATGCAACTAAAGCTGAATGAAGACCCCGAAGTCCTCGCTAATATTGAAGCAACAAAAAAACAG
>Ga0116184_10005108_pt1 | contig 10145 bp, 7 predicted proteins | sample AD_JPNNA5_MetaG_FD_89886 | JGI IMG/M metagenome (GOLD analysis project Ga0116184, IMG submission 89886) | Active sludge microbial communities of municipal wastewater-treating anaerobic digesters from Japan - AD_JPNNA5_MetaG | ecosystem: Engineered > Bioreactor > Anaerobic > Digestate | place...
CCGGCGAACACGGTCCGCCCGGTCACCTTCTCGCGGGCCCCGATACGTTCCACAGGCTCACCAACGGCCGCACGAACCGGGCCCGGGCCGGCGCCCAACGTCTCACCCCGCAACACGGCTGCCGCGCGCTGGACGGCGCGGACGATCTGCGTGTAACCCGTACACCGGCAGAGATTGCCGCAGAGCGCGGTGCGAATCTCGTCCTCTGTCGGGTTGGGGACCCGATCGAGCAGCGCCTTGGCCGCCAGCACCATGCCCGGCGTGCAGTAGCCGCACTGCAGCGCCTCCTCGTCCACGAAGGCCTGCTGGATGGGATGGAGCCGGATGCCATCGGCGAGACCCTCGATCGTGATGACATCGGCGCCTTCGGCCTCGGCGGCGGGGATGAGGCAACTGCAGACCGCCTCGCCGTTGAACAGCACCGTGCACGCGCCGCACTCGCCCTCACCGCACCCTCGCTTGGTGCCTGTGAGGCCCAGCCGGTCGCGCAAGACGCAGAGGAGCGTGTCCGTCGGTGTCACCGGGACTTGCCGGAAGACGCCGTTGATGCGGAGATGCAGCACCAAGGTGGCCATCTAGCTTCCCTGCCTCTCCGCCGCCATGGCCCGCTCGGCGGCTTGCTGAAGGACCAGGGGCAACACGCCGCGCACGACCTGTCGTCGGTACTCGGCCGAGGCGCGAATATCCGAGATGGGGTCACACGTCGCCGAAGCGATGCGAGCCGCCTCGGCGAAGCCGGCCGGGAGGGGCGCCTGGCCCAGCAGGCGCGTCTCCGCCTCGGTGACCCGGATGGGGGTGGGCGCCACAGACCCGAGGGCGATCTCGGCGCTCTCAATCCGCCCTGCGGCATCGAGAGCCACCGATGCGGCGAGGATGACCGCTGCGCAGTCCATGGCGCGGCGGGTGCCGACTCGCCGGAAGGCGCTGCCGCTGCGAGGCGAGGGCGGCGGGAACCGAAGAGCCCGGACGATCTGCCCCGGCTTGAGGCACGTGGTGCGCGGCCCGGTGAAGAAGGACACGAGGGGCACATCGAACGCACTGTGGTCATCGACAACCTCGGCAGTCCCGCCGAAGCAGAGAGCGGCCACCGCGCCATCGGCCGCCGGCGAGGCGCTGCACACGTTGCCAACCAGCGTGGCCCGCGCTCGAATCTGCGGCGAACCAATCCGAGTGCATGCCTCGTGAAGCGCAGGGTAAGTCTCGCGGACGGCCGGGTCCGCCGCAATCTGCGCGAGCGTCGTCCGCGCATGCAGGTGAAGCGAGCCATCGTCGGCACGCCAGATCGTCCCCATGGAGGGAATGGCGCGAAGGGACACCAGTCGGCGAGGTGCCGGACTCACCTTGCCCATGAAGGTCCGCGACATCAAGTCGGTCCCGCCCGCCAAGACGGCACTTGTCTCGGGCGACTCCTGCAGCAACAAGGCCGCCTCGGACCAGGACGTTGGAGTCAGGAGCTCCACCGGTGCCATGGCGCACTCCCCCTCGGGCTGCCCTCATACGCGCAGGCACACGGTTCCCTCTGCCCGTCCGATCTCCTGCCGCGTCTGATCGGATGCTCGGCCCGTCGCCACTGCCGCAGGATGCACGGTCGCGTGCGGTGAAAGCTCGGGCCGAGGAGTGGTCATGCGCCCATGGAGCGCCGCGAGATACCTGGCATGCCAGCTCCCTTTGTGCCATGGGTCACCTACGGCATCGTGATGGCGAACGGTTTCGCCTACGCCGTGATGCTGATGGTGCTCGCGACCCGCGGCCCGGCCGGTGTTGAACGTGTCTACATGGCCCTGGGCTTTCGCTTTGGCGAGGGCGTGCCCTGGTACCAGACCCTACTCAGCGCGCTTACGATGATGTGGCTGCACGACGTGAGTCCCCTTCACGTCGCCGGGAACATGCTGATGCTCTACCTCTGCGCCCCAGCCGTGGAGCAGTCTCTCGGGTACGGGCGCTTCCTGACGGTGTACGTGGTCGGCAACATCGGGGCATGCCTCATGCACTACGGCGTTGCTTCCCTGGCGGGATTCGATGCCACGGCGCCCACCGTCGGGTCCTCCGGCGCCGTGTCGGTGGTTCTCGGGATCTTCGCCGTCCGGTTCTACCGAACGCCCCTGCGCCTCTGGGGGCGCCACCGGGTCCAGTTCCCCACCGCCATTCTGCTCGGCTTCTTCATCGGCCGGGAGGTGCGCTCAGGGCTGCTCAACTCATTCACCTCCGCAGGCGTGGACCAGGTGGCCCACTGGGCACACGTCGGCGGGTTCCTCTCCGGTGCACTCATAAGTCTCTTCACCGGCGGACTCGGACAGGCGAAGCGGTCTGTGGTCATCGAGCGCAAGATCCATTCGCAGGCCGAGCGCCATGAGCTGCTAGAGGAGCTCCTGGATATGGTCGAGCAGAACCCCACTGACGGCGAGGCGAACTTCCGCCTGGCCTTCGAGCTGGATCGCGCGTGCAAGTACCCTGAGAAGGCAGCTCGGCATTACGACATGGCCATCCGGAGCCTGTTTGGCGCATGCGACCGCCGGCGCGTTGTGGAGGCCTACGTCGCGTTCTGGAAGGCCCACTCCTTCGATGAGCTTCCGCCGTCCACCCATCTGGCCGTGGCCGCCTGCTACGAAACCATGGGCCAGTACGACGCGGCGATCATGGTATGCCGACAGATCCTGACCCACTATCCCCATGCCGATGCCGAGGTCGAGAGCGCCCTCATGAAGATCGGTGTGACCTGCCTCGAGCACACCGGCGACCACGCTATGGCGAAGGAGGCGTTGGAAGCGTTACTCGCCCGCTTCCCCGGCAGTCCCTGGGCAGCGCAAGCCAAAGCCCTCGTCGGCCAGCTGGCGGGACGCTCGATCGCCGCCCGAAGCTCGAGTCACCGGCCGTTCGGATCCGACGAAGGACTCGCAGGGATCCGTCCTCCGGGACTTCCCGGAGTGATTCCGCCCGGATCCGACGAAGGTCCTCGGGATCGCCCGGCGAACACTGACTGCTCCGGCTGACTGTGGCGGGCCGTGTGAGGCCCCTGTGTGGCATCGCTGGGTCTCGCAGGCAGCGCCCGGATTCCGTGATGAGAGAAGTGAACGACCCATGCAACTTCCCACCCCAGCCGTGGCTCCCCCTCTGGATCCGCGCTTTCGCCCGGCTGCGTTGGCCAACCGCGCTCTGCGGCAGGCCGCCGAAGCCGCAGGCAAGTCCGCACCCTTGGCCATCGCCCTCGAGCGGGGCGATGGATCGATCTCCACGTACCGCACCACGGCCGTTGCTCCGGGCGGGCCCCAGCACGAGGCCAATCTCGAGTACGCCGAGCGCATCGTCAAGACCCTGCTGTGGCAGCGTGGTGGCTGGCGAGTCATCATCGGCGGACCCGACGGCATCGGTGAGCACATCCGCCAGGTCTACTCCCCTTCGGGCCCCCGGGCCTTTGATCACGAGTTCATGGGCGGCGTCTACGAGAAGCCCTTCACCGTCGACGTCACCGACGCCGATCGGGTGCCGGACACCCAGGAGGCCACGGCGCCCCTGGGCCGTCACCTCGAGGGGTGCCGCATCGGCTTCGACCTCGGCGCCAGCGACTACAAGATCGCCGCGGTCATTGATGGCGAGTCCGTCTTCAGTGACGAGATCGTTTGGCATCCGCGCGAGCAGACCGATCCCGACTACCACTACGAGAAGATCATGGAAGGCCTGAAGATGGCCATGGCCCACCTGCCTCGAGTCGACGCCATCGGAGGCAGCTCGGCGGGCGTCTACATCAACAACCGCGTCCGCGTGGCCTCGTTGTTCCGCGGCATACCCAAGGACCTTTTCGATGCGAAGATTGCCGGCATGTTCGTTCGCATCGGACAGGAGCTCGGCGTGCCACTCGAGGTCATCAACGATGGTGAGGTGACGGCCCTGGCGGGCTCGATGTCCCTCGAGGACAACCCGGTGCTCGGCATCGCCATGGGCTCCTCAGAGGCGGGCGGCTACGTCACTCCCGAGGGGAACGTAACCGGCTGGCTTAACGAACTCGCCTTCGTGCCCTTCGACTACCAGCCGGAGGCCGCCGTAGACGAATGGTCCGGGGACCGCGGCGTGGGCAGCCAGTACCTGTGCCAGACGGGTGTAATCCGGCTGGCCCCCGCCGCCGGCATCGACCTCTCGGCCTGGGCCACCCCCGCCGAGAAGCTCAAGGCCGTCCAGGACCTGATGGCGGCGGGCGACGAGCGTGTCCCGCCGATCTACGAGTCCATTGGTTCCTACCTGGGATACGCCATCGCCCACTACGCGGACTTCTACGAACTCAAGCATGTGCTAGTCCTGGGGCGAGTCACCTCAGGTGCGGGCGGTCAGCTCATCATCGACCGCGCCAATCGGGTGTTGGGTGAGGAGTTCCCGGAGCTGGCTGCCCGCATCACGGTCAGCCTTCCGGACGAGCGGAGCCGGCGCGTCGGTCAAGCCATCGCCGCGGCCAGCCTGCCGGCCATTGGTTAAGGGGAGCCACCATGAAGCTACACAACGCAACCGCCGAGATCTTCGTGCCCGACGGACTGCCGGTCGACGCGGCGCTCAAGCGCACCACCCATATGGGCATCGCGGCGCATCAGGATGACCTCGAGATCATGACGTACGACGGCATCCTCAAGTGCTTCGGGCGCGACGACCTGTGGTACTGCGCGATCACCTGCACCAACGGCAGCGGGAGCCCGCGCGATGACCTCTACGCGGACTACACCGACGAGCAGATGCAAGTCGTGCGCCGCAAGGAGCAGAAGAAGGCAGCTGTGGTCGGCGAGTACGGTGCCCAGGCACTGCTTGACTATCCGAGTTCAGGGGTCAAGGATCCCTCCAACCCCGCACTGGTCGAGGACCTGAAGGCCATCATCGATGTGGCCCGACCCCAGGTCATCTACACCCACAACCTGGCCGACAAGCATGATACCCACGTGGGTGTGGCCCTGCGGACGATCCGCGCCCTGCGCGAACTACCCGCCGAGGCCCGGCCTGAGGTCCTCTATGGCTGTGAGGTCTGGCGCGATCTCGACTGGATGGCCGATGCCGACAAGGTCGGCTTCGACGTCAGCGCCCACGAGAACCTCGCCGCGGCGCTGCTGGGGGTGTTCGACTCCCAGATCTGCGGCGGGAAGCGCTATGACCTGGCCACCATGGGCCGCCGTCGCGCCAATGCGACCTACTTCGCGTCGCACGGTGTCGACGAGGCTCTGAGCCTGGCCTTCGGGATGGATCTCACGCCGCTCATCCGCGATGACCAGATGGACCCCGCGGCCCTCCTGGATGAACACATCCAGCGGTTCCGTGCCGAGGTACTCGAGCGGGTCAGGAAGTTCAGCTAGGCAAGCGAGAGCCCGAATACCCTGTGCGCATCAACCAGCGGCCGGATGGAAGGGGCCCGCAGTGCGACGGACACCATCCGGCACGCTGTGCGCGGCCGCGGAACCGGGCCTGGAGCGCCTCCCTGGAGGGCGAACACCATGGTTCTGATCCCCTGGATCACGGCGGCATACACCCCAGTTGCCACATCTTTTGCCGTCGAGATACTGGACCGAGGCGTGGTCTGTGCCGACGCGGGGGCTGGGGGCTACCAGGCGTTCCCCGACGTGGTCCGCCTGGCGGATGGCGACCTGCTGTGCGTCTTCTACGCCGGCTATGACCACATCTCATTTCCACGCGAGAGCCTACCCAAGGGCGCACGCGTCTGTGCCTGCCGCTCGCGTGACGACGGGCGCACCTGGGAACCACCCACCATCGTCGCCGACACGCCATGGGACGACCGCGATCCATCCATCGTCCAGCTGGCCGATGGCACGATCATCTGCAACTGGTTCACATACACCCACGGCCAGGAGAAGCACCGCCAGGGCAACGACGTCAACTACAAGGAGATCTACCTGGCCTTCAGCCACGATGGCGGAGCGACATGGGGCGAGCCACGGCTCATCGAGTCCACCGCGAACGACCACTTCGCGTGCAGCTCACCCATCCGGGTTCTCTCTGACGGGACTCTGCTCATGCCCGTCTACCATGAACTGCTGGACCCGCTGCGCTGCACGAGCTTCGTCATTCGTTCCACCGATGGCGGCGCCAACTGGAGCACGCCCACGCCGGTGGACGCCGCGAACCCGGACAACGATGAGCCCGACCTCATCGAGCTGCCCGGTGGCCGCCTCCTGTGCGCCATGCGGACCAACGCGGGGGCGGAGACCATGATGTGGCAATCGTACTCTGACGACATGGGCCTGAGCTGGACGTCGTCGGCACCCATGGCCTTCACGGGCCACGCGCCATACCTGTTCCGCACGTCCCGGGGGGCGCTGCTCTGTGCTCACCGCGTTCCGGGAACGTCTCTTCATGTGAGTGGCGACGATGGCGCCACGTGGGGCGAGAACGTGGTCATCGACACCTGCATCGGGGCCTACCAGAGCATGTGCGAGCTCCCCGACGGAACCGTGCTGATGGTCTACTACGAGGAAGGCCCCGGTTCAAGGATCCTGTGGGCTCGACTCGATGTCCGGCCGGCGGAGGCGCCGGAGTAGGGGGATGAAAGCGTGGGAACCTACCGCTGCCTGCTGCTGGGCTGTGGTCCGAGAGCCCGCGAGCACATGGTCGTCTACCCCGGGCTGCGCGGCATGCAGATGGTGGCGTGCTGCGACCTCGACGTTGCCCGGCGAGAGGACTTCCAGCGCACGTACGGTATCCCAAAAGCGTACGACGACTTCGAAACGGCCCTGGCCGAAGAACAGCCCGACATCGTCCACGTGGTCACTCAGCCCTCCCGCCGGGAGTGGGAGGCCGACTGTGCCGCTCGGGCCGGTGTGAAGGCCATCATCGTCGAGAAGCCCATGGCGGTGACGCCCTCCGATCTGGAGGGCCTGGTCCGGGTTCACGAGCGAAGCGGCATGGAGATCATCGTCAACTGCCAGAGGCGATACTACCCTCAGTTCCGCGATGGGACCATCCGCGATATCGCTCACAACAAGCTCGGGAACCTCTACCTCATCCGCGCCAGCACCAAGGGGAACATGATGGGCATGGGCCCGCATCTGATGGATCTCCTGATGCTGTTCCTCGATGAAGCACGGCCCGAGGCCGTGTGGGCAACAGCGCACACCATCAACGAGACCGACTATCAGGCCACGCACCGTGCCCCCGAGAGCCTGTTGGCCGAATACTGGTTCCCCGGGGATGTTCGCGTTCTGCTCGACTGCAGCCCAGATGCGGTGGGCACCCCCGGCGAGGACTCCTTCTGGATGCACCTTCACTTCGACTTCTTGGGCACCACAGGCTGGATGCATCTGACCCAGAACCGCGGGTACTGGTACCAGGCCCACGGCATGGCGGAGCCTGTGCGGGGTGCCAGCAGCTGGGACCTTCAGGGCCAAGCAGGGCAGCGCGACTTCACCCAGGCGGTGGCCGACTGGCTCGACGGCGGCCCGCCGCACCTGAACCGTTTCGCCGTGGGCCGCGCGGTCGTCGAGGCGCTCTTTGCGGCACAGAAGTCGGCTCTCTTGGGGAAGAGGATCAGCCTGCCCACGACCTTCACCGACGCCGAGTGGCAGGCCCTGCGCGACCGTCTGGGCGCTTCGGCGTAGGGGCGGGGCCTGCTCCGCCCCGTCGCTCTAATGCGCCGGGCCAGAGCGCGCGACGACGGTGCCAGGACCGGCCTATCCGCGCTTCGCCACTCGCCAGTTGTCATGCCAGATGCTCTCGCTCGGGACGGGCTCATGCTCGCCCCACGCGTCCTGCATGGTGAGGAACGTGTGGAAGACCGGCTGCACCACGGCATCCCACAGCTGCTCCACCTGCTCGAAGGTCCGGAGCGAATGAGCCGGGCGCACTCGGTCGTACTCGTTCAGCAGCTCGCGGGCCCTGGCGCCGAGATAGCGGACCTCGTCGGCCACCATCCGCTCGCCCACGAGCCGACTGGCCTCACGGACGTCGGGCCCCATTGCGAAGTGGGTCCCGGCTTGATCCGCAGGGGGGATGCGAGTCATGTCCACGCACTCCGGGTAGACCGCGGCGAGCAGAGAGGTCTCAATCTTGCCCGCGTGATCGCCCCCGCTTCGGTTGTCGCTGTCGAAGCCAGGCACGTTAGCCTCGAAGTCCGGAAGCGCGTACAGCCGAGTCCCCACCCGCGGCTGGACCAGCTCACACAGGCGGCAGAGGTCCTGCCAGTTCGGCCCGTAATGACCGGTGACCAGCAGAGCCGCCTTGAAGCCATGCACGTCCGCGGTCCGGATGTGATACAGGACGTTGCGGAAGTGCTGCCACGGGGGCATGGCCGTGGCCCAGGTGTGCGGCGGCTCGCCCACGAACTTGCGGGCCCAGATGGCGTAACCACCCAGCTCGTGGATGTGCCAGTAGTCGGCCGGGGCAACGATGCCTCCATGGGCTCGCGCGGCCTCACAGCAGATGGCGTGCGCCTTGAGTGCATCGAGTCCCAGGGCGCACTGCGGCCCATGGGGCTCGCACAGCCCATACGGCAAGTAGAGCACCGGACACTCCGCAAACGCCTCTTCGAGTTGGTCGGGGAACATCCGTTCCCACCGCACCTCGCGCATGGTGCACCTCCGCTTCCCAAGACGTGGTCGACGGTATGGGGCGTCCACTGCCCGCACGGTCACCTCGTGCCTTCCAGGTGCCCGGGCATATTGCCTGCCCACAAGGGTTGTCCACCCACCGTCCCGAAAGGCTGACCGGCGGTGGTCGAGCAGTGGCGAACTTGGGGCACATCCTGGCAATCGACGTCGGCACGGGGGCCGTGCGAGCCGCGCTGTTCGCTGCCGATGGTCGCCTGCTCTCGAGTGTCGCTTCGGTGCCCTACGAGCCGCAGTGGGTGCCCGAGCGTCCGGACTTCTCGCAGGTCGATCCCGCGGCGTGGCTGGACGCGATCGAGACAGCCATCGGCATTCTCCGTGCCGAGAGTAGCCTGGGGTCGGTGGCCGCCGTCGGCGTGAGTGGGCTGTTCCCTGCGCTCATCGCGTTCGACTCGGCCGGTCATCCGCTGGGTCCAGCCATTCTCTACTCCGATCGCCGCAGCCAGACCGAGCTCGAGGCCATTCGGCTGGCGGGGATTGGCGAGGCCATGGAGCAGCTGACTGGCAGTGCCCTGACGCCGGGCACCACCTCGGTCACGAGCCTGCTTTGGCTGCGTAACCACGAGCCGGCAACATTCGCCCGAGCCACCACGGTCGGCCACGTCAACACGCTGATCGGCCACTGGCTCACCGGACAGTGGGGTATGGATCGAAGCAATGCCTCGCTGACGGGGCTCTTTGACACGCGCGCGGGCCATTGGTCTGCCACACTGTGCTCGGCGCTGGGGATTGATCTCGGCCTGCTTCCTCCACTGATCGAGGGCTCCCGGCCTGTTGGCGCGCTGCTAGCGCCAGCCGCGAACCACCTCGGCCTGCCGGAGGGCATCCCCGTCGCCATGGGCGGAGGTGACACGTTGTGCGCCGCCCTGGGGTGCGGCGCCACGGCGCCGGGCGACTTCTACATATCGAGCGGCACCACCGACACTCTCGGGCTGTGCCTCGATCGGTACGCCTATGATCCTCGGCTCTACTGCTGCGGCCATGTCGTCCCGGACCGGTATGTCTCCATCGCGCCCATGACGTACACGGGGGGCTGCCTGAGATGGTTCGTGTCGCAGTTCTGCGGCGAGGCAGACTACGCCGCGCTCGAACGCGCCGCCTCGGACGTACCGCCGGGCTCCGGCGGCCTGGTGTTCCTGCCGTACCTGAAGGGCGAGCGCTCGCCGGTCCACGATCCCGACGCACGCGGCGTCTACTTCGGGCTGACCGATACCACCACGCGTGACGCCATGGGGCGAGCCGTGCTCGAAGGCGTGGCTTACGGGATCCGTCACTGCCTCGAGGCCATGGAGCAGGCTCACAGCGTCCGGGTGGCGGAGCTAGTCGTGGTCGGCAAGCCGGGCCGATCGGGCCTATGGAACCAGATCAAGGCCAACGTGACCGGGCGCCGAGTGCGCGCACTGGGCTTCGACGAACGGTCGCTGCTCGGCGCCGCCGTCACCGGCGCACTGGCGGCCGGGTTGCTCCGCGCCGAGACCGAGGCCGGGGGCCGTCTGGCCGGCCTGGAAGCCTTTCTCGCGCCCCATGCAGCCGCCGAGCGCGTCTACGACCCCGGCGACG
>Ga0116184_10005110_pt1 | contig 10139 bp, 6 predicted proteins | sample AD_JPNNA5_MetaG_FD_89886 | JGI IMG/M metagenome (GOLD analysis project Ga0116184, IMG submission 89886) | Active sludge microbial communities of municipal wastewater-treating anaerobic digesters from Japan - AD_JPNNA5_MetaG | ecosystem: Engineered > Bioreactor > Anaerobic > Digestate | place...
CAGGCATGATCTACCGCCCCTACCGCGAGCGTTCCTTCGGCTCAGTGCTGGAGTCGTTCCGGCAGGGGCTTAAGAGCACGGGCTACGACAACCTGGCCATGATGGCCCTGTCCGCCACGGACCTGAGTTACCTGAACCCCCTCATGGAGTCCATCCACTGCCCGTCCCGGGAGGTCTCGGTGAGCATCCCCTCCCTGCGGGTGGAGGGGATCACCCACAGGGTGGCGGACCTCATCGCCTCGGTAAAGAAGCCCGGGTTCACCATGGCGCCCGAGGCGGCCACGGAACGGCTCCGCTCGGTGATCAACAAGGGGAACACCGAGGAGGACCTGTTCCGCAGCGTTTCCCTCATCAAGGATCTCGGGTGGCGCTCGCTCAAGCTCTACTTCATGGTGGGCCTGCCCACCGAGCAGGACGCGGACATCGAGGCCATCTGCTCCCTGGCCAGGAACCTGGCAAAGGCCTTCCGGGGCAACCTCACCATCAGCATCTCCTGCTTCGTGCCCAAGGCGTTCACCCCCTTCCAGTGGGAGGAGCAGGCCTCCCTGGAGCGCTACCAGGAGGTTCTCTCCCGGCTCCAGGGGAGCATCAGGCACCGGAGCATCACCCTGAAGTGGCACGACCCGAGGCTTTCGTTCCTCGAGGGCGTGTTCTCCCGCGGCGACGAGCGGCTCTCAAAGGTGCTCCTGGCCGCGCATGCCAACGGGGCCTACCTGGACGGGTGGAGCGACACGCTGAGCGAGACGGCCTGGAACAGGGCCTTTGCGGAGCACGGCATCGACCCGGCGGCCTACCTGAAGGAGCGCCCGCGGGAGCAGACCCTGCCGTGGGACTTCCTGGACATGGGCATCGAGAAGGGGTTCCTCCTCCTGGAACGCACGAAAGCCCTGTCGGGAAACACCACCCACGACTGCCGGGAGGGCGACTGCCTGGGGTGCGGGGTCTGCAGGCCAGGCATTGCCAACATCGTGCGCCCCGAGCCCGAACCCATGCCTCTGTTCGATGAGCCGTCGGCCCACGGCGCCTACGCCTACGTGCTATGCCTGACCAAGACGGCCGGCTTGAGGTTTCTCTCGCCCCGGGAGTTCCAGGAGATGATCCGCAGGGCCATCCGCAGGGCCGGCCTGGATGCGGTCTACTCCCAGGGCTTCAGCCCGGTCATGAAGCTGAGCACCTCGCCGCCCACCTCCTACGGTATCGCGTCCCAGTGCGAGTACGTGCAGATAGAACTGAAGAATCCCCTGAACCCTGAGCGCATCGCTTCCCTGCTCGGTGGGCACCTGCCCGCCGGCTCGTCCGTCGTCTCCTGCGCCGAGGGCAAACTCCGACAGGTGCGCGCCTTCACCTATACCACGGCCAGGCCCTTTTCCCTGTCCCTGGAGCCGGAATCGTGCGTCATCAAGGAGGGCAAGCCCCTGCGGGTGGCGGATTACCTGGAATACGAGGATCCCCGCACCCTGCGCATCGCCTTCCGGGACGGCAGGACCATCTCCCCGGTACTCCTCCTGGAGACCTTCAGCCAGGACAGGATCCGCCCGGGGGAGATCGTGAAGACCGGCACCCTGTTCGCGGACGGCCCCTCCCTGCCGCAGGACACGGCCGGTCCGGGCTCCTGAAGGCACCTATGAAGGGCGTATCCTGAAGTGACATGTCCCAAGGAATTCCAGGGCTTGATATCTCCGCACACGACCCTTATTCATGGTATGAGCTGAAAAGGCCAGGGAGATCATATGGACAAGCCGCCTCATAACCCCCTGAACATCCTGGAAAAGGGATCCCTCCCCAAGGGGCCTACGGAGCGCTGCGCGCACTGCAGCCCCCGGCCCGGGGCCAAGGAGTATGTGGACCCGGTGTGCCTGATGCGCACCACGGACCCTGACGCATATCTCCCCTTCAATTACCATGGCACCACCTATTATTTCTGCAACCCGAAATGCCTGGAGAAGTTCAAGGCTGACCCGCTGTCCTACATCCACCGGGAAGATGGACTGCAGCCGCCCACCCCGGCGATACCGGCGCCCTCCCTCGGCGCGCCGGTGAAGTATACCTGTCCCATGGACCCTGAGATCGTCGCGGACGGCCCGGGGATCTGCCCCAAGTGCGGCATGGCCCTGGAGCCCATGGCTCCCTCCCTGGAAGAGGGGGAGAATCCCGAATACACGGACATGCTGAGGCGGTTCGTCGTCGCCCTCGTGCTCACGGCCCCCCTCATGCTCGTTGCCATGCGCCACATGCTGCCCGCAGACCCCCTGCGCGGGATAGTGAACCACCAGGTCCTGCGGTGGCTGGAGCCGGCCCTGGCCGCACCGGTGGTCCTGTGGGCGGGCTGGCCGTTCTTCGTGCGGGCATGGCTGTCCATACGGAGCAGGAGCCTCAACATGTTCACCCTCATCGGCATGGGAGTCCTGGTCTCCTTCTCCTACAGCCTGGCAGGCACCTTCCTGCCGCACCTCTTCCCGGAGGGCCTCAAAGGCGAGGCGGGCATGGTGGGGGTGTACTTCGAGGCATCGGCCATGATCGTCACCCTGGTGCTCCTGGGCCAGGTCCTTGAGCTCAGGGCCCGCGCCCGCACGGGCGATGCCATCCGGTCGCTCCTCGGCCTCGCCCCCCGCACCGCCCGCATCATCAGGGAAACCGGCGTGGAGGAGGACATACCCCTGGACGGTGTCCGCCCGGGCGACCGCCTGCGGGTGAGGCCCGGCGAGAAGGTGCCCGTGGACGGCGTCATCCTCGAGGGCGGCGGCGCCATCGACGAGTCCATGATCACCGGCGAGCCCATCCCGGTGGAGAAGACCGCAGGGGACACGGTGGTGGGCGCCACGGTGAACGGGGCGGGATCGTTCGTCATGGAGGCGCTCAGGGTGGGAAGCGAGACCCTGCTCTCCCAGATCGTGCGCCTCACCGTGGAGGCGAGCAGGAGCAGGGCTCCCATCCAGCGGCTGGCCGACGTGGTGGCCTCGTATTTCGTCCCCGCGGTCTTCGTGGTCGCCGCTGCGGCCTTCGGCGCGTGGATGCTCTTCGGACCCGAGCCCAGGCTGCCGCATGCCGTGGTGTCCGCCGTTGCCGTGCTCATCATCGCCTGCCCCTGCGCCCTGGGGCTCGCCACCCCCATGTCCATCCTGGTGGCCACGGGCATGGGTGCACGCATGGGTGTGCTCTTCAGGGATGCTGAGGCCATCGAGTCCCTGGGCCGGGTGGACACCCTGGTGGTGGACAAGACAGGGACCCTGACCATGGGCAGGCCCGCTCTCAGCGCCGTCATCCCGGCCGGAGAGATCGGCGGGGACCGGCTCCTCTACCTGGCCGAGAGCCTGGGGCAGGGAAGCGAGCACCCGCTGTCGGCAGCCATCGTCCAGGCCGCCCGGGACCGGGGGCTAGAACCCGCCCCGCACACGGAGTTCTCCTCGCACACGGGCAAGGGCATCACCGGCAGGGTGGATGGCAGGATGGTGGCGCTCGGAAACGAACGGCTCATGCAGGACCTCGGCATCGAGCCGGGGTGGCTCCAGCCACAGGCTGAACAGCTCGCGGGGCAGGGCGCCACGGTCATGTACATCGCCGTGGACCGGGTCGCCCAGGGCGTGATCGCGGTGGCCGACACCATGAAGGAAACCACCGCCCCGGCGGTGCGACTGCTCAGAAAAGACGGCCTGCACCTGGTCATGCTCACGGGCGACCGCGAGGCCGCGGCAAAGGTCATAGCGGGCAGTCTCGGCATCCGGGATGTGATGGCCCAGATGCTCCCCGCCGAGAAGGCCCAGGCGGTCAAACAGCTCCAGGCCCAGGGCCGCAGGGTCGCCATGGCAGGCGACGGCATCAACGACGCCCCGGCGCTGGCCCAGGCCGACGTGGGCATTGCCATGGGCACCGGCACGGACATCGCCATCCAGAGCGCCCAGGTCACCCTCATCCGGGGAGACCTGCGGGCCATCGCCAGGGCCCGGCTCCTGAGCAGGGCCGCCATGCGCAACATCCGGCAGAACCTGTTTTTTGCCTTCTTCTACAACATCCTGTGTATCCCCGTTGCAGCAGGCGTCCTCTACCCTGTCTTCGGGATCGTCCTGTCCCCCATGATCGCCGCGGCGGCCATGAGCTTCAGCTCCGTGTCCGTCATCGCCAACGCCATGAGGCTGCGCAGGGTGCGGGTCTGAGGGCGCACCCGCAGGGCAACGGAAAACCTTGTACGCCCGGGCGCTGGGGCATATAATCGAACGAGCACCCGATGCCGCCACCAAGACCATGTGAGAGGCGCGACCATTGAGCGAAGAGAATGCACCTTCCATCCACATGCGCAGACTGCGGGATACCGCCCCGTCTCTTGCCACCGGCCTCCTCATCCTGTGGGCAGGACTGTTCCTGTGGGAGACCTTCGATGTCATGGGTTTCCTGCTCCCCGAGGGGGTTGCCCGCTCCCCTGCCGTTCGGGCGGCCATCCACGGCCTGTTCGTGTGCGCCCTTGCCGGCCCGGCATTCTATCTCGCCGGACGCATCCTGAGGAAGAGCCCGCTGCAGATCACGGTGAAGGATGCCTATTCCCAGGCCTTCCTCAAGACCTCGCCGTCCTTCTTCGTGGCCATCGACAAAGACGGACGCACCCTCATGATGAACGATGCCATGACCGCGGCCCTGGGCTATGACAGGGACGAGGTCACGGGCCTGGACTACCTCACGGCCTTCGTGCCGGAGCACGAGAGGGACGGGGTGTCCCGCGTGTTCACATCCATCATGGCAGGCGGTGGCCCCACGGTGACCGAAAACCACGTGGTGACCAGGAACGGGGAGCGGCGGCTGGTGCAATGGCACGGCAGGGCCTTTTACCGGAAGGGCGGAGAGCTCGACTTCTTCATCGGTGCGGGCATCGACATCACCGAGCGGAAAAAGGCCGAAGATGCCCTGGCGGCCAGCGAGCGGCGCTACCGCCTGTACGCGGAGAACATGCGGGACGTGCTGTGGGTCCTGGACAACGACCTCCGCTACGCCTACATCAGCCCCTCGGTGGAGCAGCTCAGGGGGTACACGGTCCAGGAGGCCATGGACCTGCCCATGGACAGGGTGTTCACCCCGGAATCCCACCGGAAACTCCTCAAGATCATCAGCGAGATCAAGACCCTCATGGCCCGGGGCCAGAGCTTCGACCCGCGTGCCTCCCTCACCCTGGAGCTGGAGCAGTACTGCAAGGACGGGACCGTGCGCTGGTCCGAGGTGATCGCCAGCCTCCTCCGCGACGACGAGGGCGCCCACGTGGGATACCTCGGCATCACCCGCGACATCACGGAGAGGAAGCGGGCCCAGGAATCGCTCCGCCTCAGCGAGGAACGCTACCGCACCATCTTCGAGACAACGGGGAACGCCACGGTCATCCTGAGGGAGGACACGGTCATATCGCTGGCCAACAGCGAGTTCGAGAAGCTCTCGGGCCACCCGAAGCAGGACGTGGAGGGGAAGCGGTCGTGGACCGAGTTCATCGCCAGCGAGGACAAGGTCCGCCTGCTCGGCTACCACCACTCCCGCGGCATCGACCCCTCGGCCGCGCCCCGGAACTTCGAATTCCGCTTCATCACCCGATGGGGCAGCATCAAGGACGTGTCCGCCACTGCCACCATCATCCCGGGCACCACCATGAGCGTGGTGTCCATGGTGGACATCACCGAGCAGAAGCTCTCTGAGGAACGCCTGCGCCTGTCCCGGGAACAGCTCCGGCAGCTCCACATCCACACCCAGGACCTGCGCGAGCAGGAGCGTGCTCGGGTGGCCCGGGAGATCCACGACGAGCTCGGACAGGTGCTCACGGCCCTCAAGATGGACCTCTCCTACCTGGTGCGCAGGCTTCCCGAAGATCAGGCAAAGCTCCAGGCAAAGGCCGCCTCCATGATCAAATCCATCGATACCAGCATCGAGGCGGTGCGCAGGATCATCATGGACCTGAGACCGGGGCTCCTGGACCACCTGGGGCTCGTGCCGGCCATCGAATGGCAGACGGGCGAGTTCCAGAAACGCACGGGCATCCGGGGCGTCCTGAGCTTCACCCCCCAGGAGATCGTGCTGGAGCGCGAGGTCTCCACCACCGTGTTCCGCATCTTCCAGGAGGCGCTCACCAACATCGCCCGCCACGCGCAGGCAACCGCCGTGGACATATCGCTCACCGACGAGGGGGGCCTGCTGACACTGCGCATCCACGACAACGGCGTGGGCATCACGAAAAATCAGATTGATAATCCCCGATCCTTTGGGCTATTGGGAATGAGGGAACGGGCCCTGTTCTGCAACGGGTCCTTCGAGATATTCACCGAAGCCGGGGGTGGGACCACGGTCATCGTGACCATACCGCGCCCGGGCGTGGGGAAGATCCATGATACGGGTACTGGTGGCGGATGACCATCCCATCGTGCGCGAGGGGGTCAAGCAGATCCTCTCCGAGACGAGCGACATCGTGGTGGCCCAGGAGGCGTCCACGGGCCAGGAGGCCATTGACTGCGTCTGGAAGAACGAGTACGACGTGGTGCTCCTGGACATCTCCATGCCCGGCCGCGACGGCCTGGAGACCCTGCGGGAGCTCAAGACCATCCGCCCCAAGACGCCGGTCCTCATCCTGAGCATATACCCGGAGGAGCACTACGCAGTACGGGTCCTGCGTGGGGGCGCTGCGGGATACGTGGCAAAGGCGGGCGCGCCCGACGACCTGATCACGGCCATCCGCAAGGTGGTCGCCGGCGGGAAGTATATCAGCCCCGTGGCGGCTGAGCGGCTCACCTACGAGCTCGACCGTGACTCGAACAAGGCCCCCCACGAGACCCTGTCCGACCGCGAATACCAGGTCATGCGGATGATCGCAGCGGGCAAGGCCATCAAGGAGATCGCCGCAGACCTGTGCCTGAGCATCAAGACCGTGAGCACCTACCGGACCCGCATCTTCGAAAAGCTGGACATCAAGACCAACGCGGCACTGGTCCTGTATGCGGTGCAGAACAACCTCATCGACAGCGGGCAGATCCCTGCCGGGCCTCCCCCTTCGAACACCCTGGACGAGTGACACCACACCCCCCGAGGGATCACCCCCGCCCCGGAAAACCATGTAGGCTTTATCCTACATTTGAACAAGAAAATCTGTCATAGAAATATCAGAAATTTTGCCCTTCCCTTTTGTTGATTAGTATGTCATTAAGACAATCACAACAAGTGTTGTTCTGACCTCCTTTACGCCAGAAGAGGGGACAAGTCCTCTCGTGCTTTGTCCTAACAACCCAAACTTCTTCTGGCTATTTTTTTGTCCAGTGCACGGCGGGAAAGATGCCCGGAGGCCCCTGATCCCCGGGCACGGGGCGGCCTGTGTTCCCGGGAACGCCGACTTTTGGCTTGGACCGCCAGCGGGGCCATGGTAGTATGACGGCCGCTATGGAGCGCCCCGCAACCACCCTGGACATGGCCGGTATCCCCACCGAGGCGGCAGATGCCTTTCGGCCCGTTGCCGAAGACATCACGACACGGCTCCCCTCCCGGATCTCTTCTCTCACCGTGACCGGGAGCTGCCTGACCGGCGACTACATGCCGGGTTTATCGGACATCAATTCCGTGCTCGTCCTCCACAAGGCCGACATGGCGGCGCTTGACACCCTGTCGTCCATGGGAAACCGCTTCCGGAAAACCCGCGTCAGCTGCCCGCTGGTCATGACCGAGGAGTACATCCGCCGCTCACTGGACGTGTTCCCTGTGGAATTCCTCGACATGAAGCTCTTCCACAAGACCGTGCTGGGCACTGATCCATTCGTGGGCCTCGTCATCGACCCGAAGCCCCTTCGCCTGCAGTGCGAGCGGGACCTCAAGGGCAAGCTCATAAACCTGCAGCGGGGGTACGTCTCCTGCGGCGGGAAGGCCGGGGAGGTCGGAGCCCTTGTGCTGGAGGCATTTCCGGGGTATTTCCCCCTGCTCAGGGCCATGCTGTTCATCATGCAGGCGCCGAAGGATCCCCCTGCACACAAGACCGATGTCCTCACCGAGTCCGAGGCGGTTTTTCATGTCTCCCTAGGGGGCCTGCGGGAAATCCTGGCCATGAAGGCGGGGGCCAAGACCTCCCGGGACCAGGCACACGTCAAGTCACTGTTCCAGGAGTTATGCAGGATCACCCATGACCTCTCCCTCGCGATGGATACCCTGGTTCTGTAGCGTTCTCTGCCTGGTTTGCGCGGCCCTGCCCTGGGTAGCGCACGCCGCCCCCGCACAGCCGCTCGGCTACGTGGAGGACCGGGCCGGGATCATCGATGCAGCGGCCAGGACACGTCTTACCGGGCTGCTCCAGGAGCTCGAACAGAAGACCGGCGCCCAGTTCGTCATCCTCACGGTCTTGTCCACGGAAGGCGTGCCCCTGGAGCAGTTCTCCCTGGAGCAGGCCGAGCAGTGGGGCCTCGGGCAGAAGGGCAGGGACAACGGGCTGCTCATGGTCATTGCGGTACAGGACCGCAGATACCGGTTCGAGACGGGGTACGGCCTGGAACAGGTCCTCCCGGACAGCCTGCTCGGAAGCATCGGCAGGACATATCTGGTGCCGGCGTTCAGGCGGCAAGACTACACAAGGGGCGTCATGGACGCTGCATCCGTCGTGGCCCGGACCATCGCCGAGGCCCAGGGCGTGAAGCTCTCCGGCCTGCCCGAGGTGAGCCGGAGCGGAGGCCGGCAGGGATTCCCCCTCGGGCCCCTGCTCGTCTTCCTCGTCGCCTTCATTGCGCTTTCATCCCTGGGGCGGTCCCGGGGCTCGGGCGGGCTCCTCCAGGCGCTCCTCCTCGGCGCGCTGCTGGGTGGCCGGGGCCACGGGGGCTCAGGCGGGTTCGGATCCTTCGGAGGCGGCGGGTTCGGGTCCTTCGGAGGCGGCGGGGGCGGAGGCTTCGGCGGCGGGGGTGCGACCGGGGGCTGGTGAAGACCGGCCTTCCATGGCCACGCTCACGGCATGCGGTATGCGCAGAGGCGGGTACCCTTTTGCGCCTGTTTCATGTAATATACCCACCTATCTCGCACACACAGGAGGTCCTATGGGAAAAACGGCCCGGGTGATCATCGGGATCATTGTCATTGCCATCATCCTCGCGGGGTTTGCCGTCTCCGGGTTCAACAAGGCCCGCAGGCTGAACGTTGCGGTGGAAGCCCAGTGGGCCCAGGTGGAAAACCAGCTGAAGCGGCGCTTCGATCTCATCCCCAACCTGGTGGAGACGGTCAAGGGCTATGCAGCCCAGGAGAAGACCATCTTCCTCGGCGTGGCCGAGGCGAGGAAGGCATACTTCTCGGCACCTGACGTGGCGGGCAAGGCACGCGCCGCGGGCGAGTTGGAAGGGGCGCTGTCCCGGCTGCTCCTGCTCCAGGAGCGCTACCCCGAGCTGAAGTCGAACGAGAACTTCATGAAGCTGCAGGACTCGCTGGAGGGCACGGAGAACCGCATCGCGGTGGAACGCAAGCGGTACAACGACCAGGTGCGGGAGCTCAACACCTATGCCACCACGTTCCCGGGCATGTTCTTCGCCTCGTGGGCCGGCGTGAAGGAGGCACAGTACTTCGAGGTGCCCGAGGCCCAGACCGAGGCACCCCAGGTGAAATTCTAGCCCTGCCCGATCTCCCGGAGGAACCCTGACGGCACCTGGTACATCTCCCGGCCGTACAGTGCCCTCACCCGGGACCAGCTCAGCACCACCTGCCTGCGCGCCCTGGTGATGCCCACGTAGAGGAGCCTGCGCTCCTCCTCGATGTCCTTCGCCTCATCGAAGGACCGGGCATGGGGGAGCAGCCCCTCCTCGCATCCGGCGATGAAGACGTAATCGAACTCGAGGCCCTTGGACATGTGCAGGGTCATGACGCTCACCGTCTCTTTGCCCATGGCGTCCACCGCGGTCATGAGGGCCTTTTCCTGGAGGTATTCGGCCAGGTCCGTGGCTCCTTCGGCGCTCGCGATGAGCTCGCGGACGTTCAGGAGCCGGTCCTCGCCGTCGGGCTCCTGGAGGAGGTATTCCCGGTAGCCCGAGCGCTCCACCACCATGGCCAGGACATCCGACGCGTCACCCCGGGCGGCGGCCTTCATGAGGTCGTCCATGAGGGCCACGAAGGTTCTGATACCCCTGGCCGCGGCGCCCTTCACCACCTTGTGGCCGAGGGCCTCCTCC
>Ga0116184_10005113_pt1 | contig 10137 bp, 21 predicted proteins | sample AD_JPNNA5_MetaG_FD_89886 | JGI IMG/M metagenome (GOLD analysis project Ga0116184, IMG submission 89886) | Active sludge microbial communities of municipal wastewater-treating anaerobic digesters from Japan - AD_JPNNA5_MetaG | ecosystem: Engineered > Bioreactor > Anaerobic > Digestate | place...
AAGAGTGTCAAAACTCTACAACTCAAATTTTAGATTTTCTATGAATTTCTATATTTTGAGAAACTATTCCAAATTGCATCAAAAAAGGAAGATTTAATCTCAATGGAATTCCTGATAGATTTACTTTAGGAGAAGGTCATGTTAAATTTTTCTATAAACGTTTAGGATATTTGAAAGATAGATATCGAAAACTTTATGCTCAATGTAAAGAAAGAAAATTAAATGTTCAAGATTATTCAGATTCTTTCGAAGGGATTCCTGAATACTTTTTCGGAACTTATCAAGAAACTCCAAGAGACAGAGAAATTTTATTAAAAAGATTTTCTGAAAGAGGACATCAATTAAGAAAGGTAGAAAATGCGTAAAAATGATTTGATCAAAATGTTAAATGAAATCGAAGGAAATCCAGAGATTGTTTTATGGAGTAGTCAAGTTGGAGATTGGATGCATATAGAAAAGCCAAAGATTTTTAAATTCAATAGACTAAAGAAATCTTTCAAAATTCATTCTATTAATCTTGAAAGAAAGTTTATACATAATCTTCCAGAACTTACAGAAGAAGAAAAGAAAAATATTAAAAATGACGAGTTTGTAATTGGTGATGGAAACCGTTGGAATAATTTAAAACCAGAAAATTTTGAGCATACTAATAGAATTGTTTTACAAGGAAAGTCTAGAGGAATTAAAACATTCGATAGACTTGGTACTATAGAGTATTAAAGAAAGGTAGAAAAATGAATCAAGATGAATTTATTGCAATGAAAATGTTAACAAGATGGAAAGAAATTCAAAGAGAACAACCAAATATTCTCGAAAAAGAACCCTTGACAAAACCATCCCGAATGATTATCTTAGAATGAATAAAGGAGACTAAAATGAAATGTATGATTTGTGGAAAAGATGTAACAAAAGATCCTCAAAAATGTTTAAACAATTCTGGATTTGTCACAATTGATTTTGGATTCGGATCTAAGTTTGATGGAGATCTTTATGAAGGATATATTCATGATCAATGTTTTGAAAAGATTTCTGAAAATTTAATTAAAACAAGATCTTTAGACGATTTAATGAAGGAATGGGAATGAAGCTACCAGTAATTTATGACGAAATCCATTGGAAAGAACGATGGAAAGTTCGTGAAGAATATGTAAAGCTTCAAGAAGGATTATGTTATCATTGTAAGAAACCTTTATCTGGAGAACCTTCTAAGGAAGTTTTGAAGATGAAAGTTACTCCAAGATTATTTCCGGAAAATTTCTTCAAACATCCAATTCATTTACATCACTCTCACGAAACTGGTTTGACTTTGGGAGCAGTACATAATTTTTGTAATGCAGTTCTTTGGCAACATTTTGGAGAATAGATATGAAAACTTTTGAAAATTATAGAATGTATATATTAGTCAAGGATGAATTTCCAAGTTCTGTTGCAATTAATTCAGCAGCACATGGAGCGATGAATGCTTATATGAAATGGAACGGTGAAGAGGATTTTGATGGATGGTTGAAGAATTCTTTCCGAAAGATTACATGCAAAGTTACTCCAGAGCAATTTAAAACTATAGAAAAGGTTATAGAAAAAACTGGATTAAAGAAAATTGAGCAAACAGAATCAAGACTAGACAAAGCTCATATTCTAACTGTTGTTTATCCATTTGATTCAACACTTCACGAATACAAAGCTTTTAAATTTCTTTCTCTATATAAGGATTAAAAAATGAATCTTGAAAAATACTTAAACGATAATTTTCCTGGACCTTTTGCAGATGATTTCTTAAAGGAACATTTCAAATCTTTTGGAGTAAACATTTCTATTGAAGGAAATAAGTTTCTTTTCAAATATGATATGATCGAAGCTGATTGGAATAATCCTTTAACGCATTTTTGTAGAGGTGCTATTCTAAGATATGAATTTGGAATTGGTTGGGAATATGTTTGCAGACCTTGGAATAAATTTTTCAATAGACAAGAAGGTCGATCAAATTATTCTACAAAAGATGATATCAAAAAGTTACAAAATCATAAAGTAGAATTAGTACAAAAAATGGATGGTTCGTGTGTTACTATTTGGTTTGATGAAGATTTAAATGATTTTAGAGCATCTACTTTAGGATCAATTTCTACAACAAACATTTCAGATTTTGATATGACTTTCTCAGATCTTTTCTGGAAACTTTTTGGAAATGATAAGTCTAGGTTTGTTAAAGGCACTACAAGTCTATTCGAACTCTGTACGGTTTATAATAGGGTTGTGACGGAGTATCCAGAAGACCACATCACTTATCTAGGAACTTACTCAAACACGACTGGAGAGTATCTAGAAGCCCTTTCTGAGCAAATTGGAACAGGACTCAAGAAGCCAATTAGAATTCCTTTTGATTTTTCTTCTTGGAATGAACTTGATCAATTTGTAGAAGATGAATCTAGGAAATCTAGGTATGGAAAAAATTCAGAAGGCTTTGTATGTTATATTGATAATTATCCAGCATTTAAATGTAAGAATGAGAACTATTTAAATTTACATCATTTATTCACTGGTGATAAATTATATGTAAGAAAGAATATAGTAAACTTATTTTTCCAAGGTAAGATGGATGATTTAGAACAAAAGCTTCCAGAAGAATTGAAGAAATTTAAGGATAAACTTTCCAGTAAATATGAACATGTCTTAGACGAAATTTTTATTGGAAAGAATTTGTCAAAGGATTTAAAACAAGATCGGAAAGAATATGCACTAAAAATTCAAGACCTTTCTAAAAAATATAATTTCATAAATGTGTTCCAAGGATATTTTTATGAGCTATTAAAAGGAGATCAAGAATTTTCCGAATGGCTTACATCAAAAAATAAACATGGAAATTATATCTATGAATCTTATATGGACTTTTGGAAGGACGTTTAAGAGCATTTGAAAATTTTTGATAAACTCCCTTGACAAACTTGGGGGTTTTTGTTATTTTAAAGAGACGGAAAGGAGCGTTTATGTACGAAATTTTAAAACATAAATTCTATAAAGATGAATCAGAACATTTTGTAAAGATTGATGGTAAAAATTATATCATCTATTTTAAATTTGATTTAGAAGAAACTTATTCAGATCATTTTAATCCAGGATCTTTTTATGGACATTACGAAAAGTATTCAGGAATGCAACCAGTTGATGTAGTGTTTTTAGAAATTGGTTTGTATGAAAATGGTTATCAAAAGTTAGAAGATTTTAATTCAGAAGACTTTGATAAACTTTTAGAAGAACTTGAGCAATACATTTTGGAGAATTATGATTACGATTGATAAGAATAAAGAAAATTGGCGAGAACAAGTTGTAGAAGATTTTAAAAGAATTGGTTTAGAAATTTGTCATAATAAAAAATATAGTTTGAAAGATGTTTTTGGTTGGGGAGTTTATTTCAAATACGGAAAAAGAAATTTCAAATTTGATGAAGACTTTAAGAAATTTCCGCAACCATTATTGAGAAGAAATATTATAACTGATGAACAATTGGATATTATAGTTTTTCATGAAGATAGATTTCTACAATATATTGCGTCACTTGATGATAAGAAATCTAAACATAATGTAGATAGAAATATTGTTCAATTTGATTCAGAACTTTTTGAGATACGTTTAGATGGTGCTTTGAAAAATATTCACTATTCTTTTAATTCTACTTTCGTTGGTAATACTCTTTCTACAGCAAAGTTTTTCGTCACAAAGTTCGAGTTATATAATCTAAGAATGCAGTTACAATTTAATGGAGGAAAATATACTTTCGAAGATCTTGCTAAAATGGATTTCTTCAAAGAGGATTGGAAACTGTTTATTCAAAATTATGATGGAAACTTTGTTAAAACAGATTCTCTAGAAAATTTAATAGAATACTTATCTACAGAATCTTTTAAGAAATATTATGATCAAAATATAGACGAGTTAGTTTCCAAAGCAGAAAATATTAATAAAGTTTTAGAAGAGATTCAACAAATTAAAAAAGATTTACAATGGAGAGAATCCGAATATGAAAAGTTAGCAAGAGATATTTTAAACAAAAGGATGAGCATTTTTAAACAATTTACTTGAAAGAATTTATATGAAATTTTTCGACATTGGACTAGAAAAAACCCCGCTAACTAAAGTAAAAGATCTTCCTAAAAAAGAATTTATCACATTAAAATCTTCTCATAATTGTATTAATAATCTTTTTGGAGAAGGATGGTTAGAAGGTTCTGTAGTACATATGTCTGGAAGTCCTGGATGTGGAAAGACTACATTTTGGATACAGCTTCTTGAAGACTTTTCTAAAAACTATTCCTGTGCATATATTTCAAATGAAGAATCCCAAGATCAATTGCAAAAGAAATGTCAAAGACTTAATGTAGAAAATGTAGAAATTGCTTATATGAGTTCTTTGGAAGATGTATTAGAAATTATGAAAAGCTATCAAATCGTTGTTGTAGATAGCTTTCAAGGAATCGTTTCTCCATATCAAGAAAAAGAAACGATCTCAAAAATTGTTGCTCAAGCTAAAATGTATAATTGTTGCATAGCTTTGATTGTACATATGACAAAAACTAAAATTGCAAAAGGTGGATCAGAAGTCGCTCATCTTTGTGATCAAGTTATTAGAATGGTTCCAGGAGTTTCAGAATTTTTTTGTATGGATTCTAAATGCGTTATCATAAACTCTGATAAAAATAGAAATGGAAAATCTGGATATCTTGTTTTAGAAAATGGATCTTCTGGATATAATTTTGAATTACCTTGGGATGATGAACTTGTAGATGAACTTGATCCAAAAGCTTTTAAGAAAGTATAAAATATGAAAAATAAAGACACTAGAAAATATATTTCAGAAATTCTTTCAGAAGGAGATCCTGAATTTTTTGATGATTATGAAACGGATCTTAATCCAAAAATTGAGCATGAAAGATGTGGATGTGATTATTGTTTAAGTGAATGGATATGGTGGGAAGAATTTAATAAAGACTAAATATTTAAAACAAATTTCTTCGGAAAGACTCTTCTAAGCTAGTTGAGTCGTTTTAAAATTTTCTCCCCTGACAAACTTAGAGAACCATGCTATATTCTTTTTATAATCCCTTCCAAAGGAGAAAGATGTACACAGAGAACGAAAAAGATATTAGGTCTAGAGAAAATGTAAAAGCTAATGGAGAAGTTTTTACACCAACAGTAATTGTAGAAAAAATGTTAGATCAGCTTCCAGAAAACATTTGGAAAGATCCTGAATATGTTTTTCTAGAACCTACTTGTGGTAATGGACAATTTCTAGTAAAGATTTTTGAAAGACGTATTAAAAATGGTATGTCAATTGAAGTAACTTTAAATACTATAATTGGTATGGACATTACTACAGAAAATATTTTAGAATCTCGTCAAAGACTTTATGAACTTGTTTGTAAAGAACTTTCTAAAGTAAAGCTTGATAAAATTAAACTGAAAGAACTTTGTATTAAATATATTGCAATTATTAGTACAAACATTTTCAAAACCGATTCTTTAAAAGCTATCCAAGAATATTCTGAGAAAAAAGGTAAACTCTATAATTTCAAATTCTTTTTTAATGATCCGACTGGAAATGATTGTACATTAAATGAAAGTGCAAGAGTAAAACAATTGGAAACTATTAAAAAACTATTTGAAACACCTCAAGGAAAAGAACTTTACAAAACATTTCACGAAAGATTAAATCATGTTTAACGAAAATACTTTGAAAATTCCGGCAGCTAGGAAATTTCTTATTGCTCAATTGCACAAAGATGTAGAAGATAATTGGCAAGAAAATGATACTCCATATCATATCGTAAATAAAATGATTGATATTATTCCAAAGGATGCGGAAACTTATGTGGTATTCTTTAATCTAGAATTTATCGAGGTTCTTGTTCATGAAAGAAATATTCCACCAGAAAATATTCTATTTGTTGCTGATGTAAAAATTGAATATCTTTTTGCTAAACGTGGATATAAAGTTAATGCAGTTCTATTCCCAAAACAAACTATCACAAATGAATCGATCGGAAACATTCTAAAAGGAGTCGAAATGAAAATTGGTAAAATGGCAGTTATCGGAAATCCTCCATATAATTCTAATTCTAATGGTAAAGATTCTACACCATTATATCATCTATTTGTAGAAACTATTATTGATAATATTAAGCCGGATTATTTCTCTTTTATTATTCCTTCTCGTTGGATGGTTGGTGGAAAGGGTTTGGATAATCATCGAGAACGAATGATGAATGATTCTCGAATGCAAAAGATTGTTCATATTCCAGATTCATCATCGATTTTTCCAACAGTCGATATTAAAGGCGGAGTAAATTATTTCTTGTGGAATAATAGTTATAATGGGCCTTGTGAATTTGTTGTAGGAAATACATCTACAATGAGAAAGTTAAATCAATATGATATTATTCTTCAAGATAATGATGCAATTTCAATTTTAGAAAAGATTAATTCAAAAACTAATAATTGGATTTCGTCTAATTGTTGTTCTAGAAATCCTTTTGGTGTTAATAGTGATTATAATAATTGGACAGAAACTGGACATGTATGTTTTTCTACACGAATGACTAAGAATTATATTTCCTCAGATAACTTTACTGATAAGAATAATATTTTGAATAAGTGGAAAGTTTGTACAAGTAAAGCTGGGGATGGTGGGTTTAGTAATCCTGATAAAAGTGGAAAATGCTCGGTTGTCGGAAAAACTTTTATCTTAGAACCTGGAGAAATTTGCACTGAAACATATTTAGTAGTCAATTACTTCGACACAAAACATGAATGCGAAAATTTTATCACATTCATGAAAAGTAAAGTACTTAGATTTTTACTGGGATTGAGGGTTTCTACACAAAACATATCTAAGGACTGTTTTTCATGGGTTCCAGATATGATTAATTATAATAAGTCTTGGAATGATTCAGAATTGTATAATATTTTTGAATTAGATTCTAAAGAGATTTCTTATATCGAATCTAAGATTAAGGAAATTTGAAGATGGTGGGATTTAATTTTATAAACGAAGTGATTCTTCAACCAGAAACATTCGCGGTATTTTTATTTACAACCGCTAAAGGAGTTACTGGAGCATTTGAAAAAGTCATGAAACAAAAAGTTAGAATAATAAATCGAAGTATCATATCTACAAAAATTGATAACAATAAAACATTTTGGGAATTTGCGTTTAAAGAAATTTCTGAAAGTCTTTAATAAGAACCCTTCTGGAAAAATCTCCAGAAGGGTTCTTTGTTTTAATTTACTTTAGCAGATGTTCCAATAAGTGTTGCTGAAATTCCAGGAGTGTTATCTATCATACCTCTAGTCAATTTTAAATTTCCAGCAGCATCCACGAACAACACATGATATGAAGAACCGTCAGAATTTACTTGAACGACATTCACATTTTGACCGACCCCAACAACAGTAGCAGAAACTGAATTCATAAAATTTTCCTTTATGAATATTTATGAAAAATCTCCCAGAGTAATTCTAGGAGATTTTTCTTATTTTATCTTTGAATATTCTATCTTTAATTTTTCTCTACCAGCATCATAATTAATCTTTTTATCTAAACCTAATCTAACACTTTCATAAACAATCTCATCTTGTATTTTGTAAACATTTTCTCTAAGTCTCAATGAACAATTTCCTAGCTTCTTTGCTTCAGATATTTTCTTCCAAAGCTCCTTCATCTTCTCTTTCTTTTTTTCTAAATTTGTTTCTAAGGGTTTTTGAAACTGCATGGACCAACCTTTCTAGTTTTCTAATCATCTTCTCAAAAAAATTCTCAGACATTAATTCTAAATGAAGCTCTACAGATTTTGGATCTATCATTTGTGACATATGTGAAGTTCCAGTATAATAAGGAATATATTCACCATAAATTATACAATCCTTTCCAAATGCAAATGATTCATCTTTAGTCGTCATCTTCCTCAACAACATTAATTAATTCTTGATTTAAATCAGTCTTCTTAGAATTTGTAAAGACTCCTAAGAATTTATTTCCATCGCAATGAGTGTCTAAACAAACCATAGTAAACTCTTTGCCTTCATAGATAAACTTTGGAAGAAACCTTTGTTTATAAATTTCAGCAGAGTAACCATTTCCAGAATAGATATCTCCTAAAGATTCTCCATAGTAAATTTCGTCACCATCAATATTCCAAAGATATTCTCTAAAATCTGATAGAGGGATTATTTTCCAATCTTCTTTATAATCAAAATATTCATAGATCTCATTTTGTAATTTAAAATATTCATCCAACAGTTTCATGACATTCTCTTTCGTAAATTTCTTGCATCAATTCTTTTCGATTTCTAAACATATACAAAATACCAATTCCGATATTTGTTTCTTCAAATATATCTGTGCTTTCTAGAAACCATCCTCGATCTCCAGACTTTACAAATAATCCTACAAGTCTTTCTTTCTCTCCATAATGAATTTGAAAATTAAATCTATCAGAAGATTCAAAAAGTTCTGTCCCACTTTTGAAAATCCTCATCAAATATTTTCCAAAATCTATCTTAGAAAATTTTAATTCAATTCCAGGAAGGCCCCAATGTTTTAACATAAGAGACTTTCTTTCAAGATAGTTTTCAAAATCTTTTGTAGAAACCATTAAAAACTCTTTTCGAAAATGATAATATCAACTAGTCTTTGTAATTCAATTCTAGAAAGTTTTGAAACATCTCCAAAAGGACAAACAATTTTCAATCTCTCTTTAATCAATTTTAATTCAGAGTTTTCTAAAATCATATCAACCATTTCATTTTTCTTCATTAATATCTCCTTTAGGAATTTCTGGCAAACCAACCCAATCACCTTTTGGATTATATTTAAAAATTAATCCATCAGATGTTAAAGCATATACAGTGTTATTTGTTGTAGAAATTTGAACAACTTTTCTAATGTCTTCCATTAAAAATCTACTCCTCTATAGTTGCAATCAAAAACATATAATCCTAAATTTCTCCAGTGTTCAACCATCATTTTTCTATCATCGAATACACAAAGAATATTATATTTATTTAGAATATGTTTATTGTAAAGTTCTTCTTTGATAATAGTATCTTTTCTAAAGTCACCAGAAGATCTCATATATAACTTATCATAAGAAAATCCAAATTCTTCTGAAGCATTTTCCAAAAATCTTTCAGTAGGTTCTCTAAACTTATCTTCACGACCTGATAAGAAAATGATTTCATAACCAGATTTAAATAAGCTTTCAAGAACAATTGCTAAAGGTTTACAAACAATGTCACAATCGGCTTTAGAGGCATCGTAAGGGCTTCTCAATTTTAGACCGGACATATATTCGAAAATTGCTAGAGTGCCGTCCAAATCGCATATGAGAGCCTTTGGTAACCCTTCTACATCATCTGTCCAGGGAAGTTTATTTTCAATCAAGTCTAGATCTCCGAGAGAAAGTTTTCCAGAAAAATCATTTATGATAAGTGATTTAACATCTTGCTTAAACGACTTATGCATTTCTCTGATTTTGTTTTCTGGAATGTTTTTACCATCTTTTCTATTAGATCTTTGTTTGATAGATGTTTCAAGATCATTATAAGAAACTTCTATAAACTCTAAAGAATATATGAAATTGTTTAGATTATTATTTTTCAGAAGATAATCTAAGTATTTTTTGATATCAGTGTATTTTAAATTAGTATTATCTACAATTACATTAACACCATTTCTAACATGATTACAAAAGTTTTCAAAGCATTGTTTATGTGCTTCTGATAATTTTGTTGGATCAAAGTTATAATTTCCTTTTGAATCTATCCAGTAAAAATCTGCCGAAACAATTTCTGTATTTGGAGTAGATTCTTTAATAGAGTTTGCTAGTGTAGATTTTCCACAACCCGCAATACCTCTTAAGATATAACACTTTCTATTTTCTTTCATTTTTAATCCTGGTTAATAATTGAGCACATTCTTTTTATATTTGATTCGTGAGGAAGTTCTAAAATTTTATTAATATTATCTCGGATATTTTCTTTTAGAATAAAGTTTCCAAAGATGTCTAAAATTAAATATGGAGATTCACAATAGTTTCTCAAAATATAGAAATTCATAGAAAATCTAAAATTTGAGTTGTAGAGTTTTGA
>Ga0116184_10005115_pt1 | contig 10133 bp, 9 predicted proteins | sample AD_JPNNA5_MetaG_FD_89886 | JGI IMG/M metagenome (GOLD analysis project Ga0116184, IMG submission 89886) | Active sludge microbial communities of municipal wastewater-treating anaerobic digesters from Japan - AD_JPNNA5_MetaG | ecosystem: Engineered > Bioreactor > Anaerobic > Digestate | place...
CCATTACGAAAATACCTTATGGAGAGATACTAAATGCGGGGCACTGCATCTAACAGCGGATAAAAGGGAAATTAAAGATTCCCCCAAATTGCTTTTGGCAACTTCTTTTATCCGCAAAACGTTAGCAGACATTGCAAAAAAAATATACATTATAAACGTAAAAGGATAACATTATGGCAACTTGGAAAACATTTAGAGTAGCTGATGTAGTTACAGAAATTGATGAAGAAGTATTTGTTCTTCCTGTTATACAACGATCACTGGTTTGGGAAGAAGAAAAAATGGAACTTCTTTTTGATACTCTCCTTAAAGGAGACAGTTTTGGTGGTATTATGGTTATTGAAGAAGAAAAAGATACCAAGCCATTATTTAACTATAGGCCATTTACAAAAGACGGCAATTTTATTCCTTCGCGGGAAGTTGAAAAGCTAAAACGACAACAATTTTTTGTAATAGATGGACAACAACGCTTACAAACATTTTACATTGGATTAAAAGGAAGCATTAACGGCAAGGTTTTATACTTTGATTTGTTTAGTGATTATAATTTTGAATATGAATTTAAGTTTGAAAAAGACGAGAATAAATTACCTAAAATATCAAAGGAAAACAATGATAGAAAAATACAAGAGCACTTTTGGTATCCAGTTAAAGAATTATTTAAAAGATTAAAAGATACCAATGATGAAGATCAGGTTGCTGAAGAAATAATTCAGAAAAACAACATAATAGACGTAAACAAGAAAAACCAAATAACAAGAAATATAAAAGCATTTTATAAAAATGTTATAACCGCTGAAACTCTTGGTATATCAAAAGTGGTAATTAATAAAAGTTTACCTGAGATTGAAAATCGTCAAAGAATTGTTGAATTATTCAGGCGGTTAAACGATGGTGGAACACAACTATCTTCTTTTGACCTCGTTGCCTCAATTCTTAAGGGCTTTTCTTGGGAAATGGAAGGTTTCATCAATGAAATGCTTGAGAAATATCAAGACATCGGACTTACACAAGACAATCTAATAAAGTTGATTTTTTTACTTCAAGACAACCATGCCAAAGAAATGGCTTCTATCGAAGCGTCTGATGCAGAGTTTGCTATACAAAATAGAGATAGAATAAAAGCTACCATTAAAGCATTAAAAGATTTTTTAGAATTTTCTAAAACATATGATTATTACAAAGAAGGTAATCGTTCATTTATACCACTATTCTTCATTTCATATCATTTGTTTCATAAGGAAATTGATAATAATACTCTATTGAACTATTTCAACAATTACGAAACAGGCAACACTGACTACCCACTAATGAAAAATTGGTTATATCATTCTTTAATAAATGGCGTTTTTAGAAGCAAAGGAGTGGGATGGATACCTTATAAAACCGGAGTAAGAAAACTTTTAGAAGTAATTAAAAACTATAAGAACAAAGATTTTCCAACAGATGAATTATTTAAAGTTTATATTGAGCACCCAATTACATTCACAACAAAATATTCCAGTGACAATTTAGACCAACTCGACAGTTCATTCGTTTTTTATTTAATGTACGATAGAGCAAGGACAATAAGAGCTAATGATATTGACCATGTAATGCCTAAAAATATTCTTGAAGAAAAAGGTTTTGATTGGAACCTAATAAATAGTATTAAAAATTTTCAACTTCTTGACTACGGAACAAATCGCGGAGAAAAGAATGGTAAGTCATTTAAAGAATGGATTAATACATATGTGAAAGATAAATCTAATTATATAAAGATTCATTTAATTCCATCAGATGAAACATTATGGGAAGAAGACAAGTTTAAAGAATTCATTGAAGAAAGAGCGAAACTAATTATTAGCAAAATAGACCAATATTTTAACTAATTTGCCCTTGCAACGATCCGCTAACAGCGGCTATACGCCATTAAAACGGCGCATAGCCGCGAACCGTTAGGCGACATATTTTTGAAAAATTTGTTAATTGAAATGTTTTTGGTGGACTTTAAGAAATAAGGAATTTGATTTTTTTAATTTTTAAAGAGGGGGGTATAAGGTGTTTTCTCCGCTATCGATCCAAAAACGAATTTTAATTGGAAAAAAGCAAAAAGATTTATATACTTAAATTAGTTTTAACTTATTAAGGAGATAATATGACAATAACAGATATACAGATTCAAGAAAATAAAAAAGGTATTGATATTAAAAATCAATATCATTTAAAGTACTATGATAAAATAAATCTTGGTGCTTTTTATACTCCAACGAAATATGTTGATATAGTATGGGAAATGATAAAACCTTTTATAAATAATAAAAGTATTGTTTTAGATAGCTCTTGTGGATATGGAAATTTTTTTGATTATAAAATTAATTGTCCGAAAAAGGCAAATGATATTGATTATATTGCTACTAATCAAACAAAAGATAATTTCCCTGAAATTGATGTTTATAATAAAAATGCTTTATTAAATGTGAATAGAAAAATGTTTAATATCTCTGATAATAATGAATTAATTATTATTGGAAACCCCCTTATAATGATACTACTTCAATAATAAGAAGAGGTATAAAAAATGATAATTTAGAAATGGATATTGATATAAAAACAAGGGATTATGGAATGTCTTTTTTGTTATCATATGCAAAATTAGATGCAGATATAATTTGTGTTTTACACCCTTTGTCTTATTTGATTAAAAAATCCAATTTTAATTTATTAAAAAATTTTACAAAAAATTATAAACTAGTTAATGGAGTTATTATAGATAGTGGAACATTTAAAGAAACTTCAAAAAGTATTTCTTTCCCAATAATAATAGCTTTATATAAAAAAGAAAAGACTGGAATGGATTATAATTATGTTCAAAATTATAAATTCAAAACAATTGATAATAAAAACTTTTCCTTGAATGATTTTGATTTTATTTCCAATTATATTAATAAATATCCATTAAAAAACATTAAACCAAATGAAAATGATATATTGTTTTGGACAATGAGAGATATAAATGCTTTAAAAAGAAATAGAACTTTTATCCATGAATTTGGGTATAATGCTATTATTGTAGATAAAAATAAATTAGATTATTATATTTATGTAGATGTATTTAAACAATTTAGTCATTTAATTCCATATTATTTTGGGAACTTAGATGTATTTATAAATAATGAAATGTTTAATAAATATAAAGATTATTTCATTTATGAATGTATAATGAGAAATAATTTTTTAAAAAAATATGTTCAATATGATGATAATATTTCTTTAGAAAAGGCAAAGGAAATTATAATAAATTATTTTAAATTTTTAACTGGAGAACACTATGTAGATTAAAAAAATTAATTAGGCAGGTTTCATTTTGATCATTTGTTTATACTGGCGATGGGGTTAAACAGGATTGGTGAGAGGACAATATCAGAACGAGCATTTTATTATATGCGCCGACGTGTTGTTGATTATGAGGAAAAGACAGGGATAAATCTATTTGAGAAAGTATTTGTACATTTGAGGGATGATTATATAAAGAAATTTGGGATTAGTCAGAAAGTCAAGAGGATTGATTCAACGTTAATTGGTTCAAATATTCGCAGACTAAACCGGCTCAAACTGTTTTTAGAGGTGTTGAATTATTTTTTGAAGCATAGTGATGAGAGTATTTTGGAGAGGTTATCGGAAGAGATAAAGGTATATAAGGATATAACACCTGAGAATTACGTATTTTCTCTGACGAATGACGATGCAAGGATGAAAATTCAGGAGATTGCACAGTATCTTTACCGTATCAAGGTGCTATTTGCCCATGATTCTGTGAGTGAAAGCCAGGCATATCGAATACTTGCACGGCTGGTTGATGAGCAGATAGAGATAACAGGGAAAGGGAAAGGGGTAAAGGTAAAAGTTTCAAACGAACTAAGGAGCAGTTGCATACAATCACCGTATGATCCTGATGCGACATATCGGGAAAAAGGGAAGCAGGCAAGTCAGGGGTATTCGGTTTCAATAGTAGAGACATGCGATCCAGACAACAAACTCCAGGTGATTACGCATGTGATAACAGAAAAAAACAATGTTGATGACAGTACAATACTTGAAGACAATTTTGAAGCAATAGTGGGGGAGGACACGGAAGAACTTATTGCCGATGGAGCATATGCAAACAAAAGCGTACAGGACAGGCTATCGGAATCAAAGAAAACTCTTATTACAACAGCAATACGGGGAAGAAAGCCAGACAGCAACAAAGTACGAAGTACTGACTTTGAGATTGAAAACAATCGCATAATACGCTGTCCCTATGGGGAAATTCCGATACATCAGGAATATAATAATGGTGTTATCATAGCACACTATGCTCATGAGAGTTGTTCCTCCTGTCCACTGAAATGTATGATACGGAAAAACAAACGTAAGCCGCATGTGCTTGTGATTACACAAGAGAGATTACAGATGGATAGGCAGCGAGAGAAATACAATGATAGTGAGTATTTGAAAAAATGCGCACTTCGACCGGCAATTGAAGGTACAATGTTTCAGTTCAAGCTGCATTTGAGAAATGGGAAAAGTCGGTATAGAGGGAAAAGTAAGGTAAAATGCAGTTCGATACTGAGAACAATTGCAATAAATTTCAAAAGAGTGTACGCTTACAGGCTTAAGGAAGCCTTATCCTATTTTATTTTAAGAAATAGTATGATAATAAAGTCATTTTTAGCACGAAAAAATATTCTTTGCTGTTTTTCTACTTAAAAACAGTGTGTTTGTGCAGGGGAATCATATATTAATAATTAACTTGTCAAAAATATGTATTTGGATAATACTAAATACCCTTAGGGTTCATGTTTCTGCAACAAAGCAGTTAGTAATTGTAATGGAAAAATATACAATGTTTTCAAATACTGATTTTCATTTTGGACATACATCGATAAATGAAGATATAGCATATTTTTATACAAAAATGAACGATGCTATAATCAACCTTGTTCGTTCTCTTCCAGTATCGGTTCAAACCTCTGCGATGATATTTTTAATGCATAATGCTGGCATTCAGCCTGGACAAAATCTGGATTTTTTCAGCAATTACTATTCGCCTATATGGTCAATCATTCCTCATATCATGATAAGGCATACATGTACACGGATTAAACAGGAGTTTATGTATCTCGCTGCAACAGCTCATGCAATGGTCATGCTTCTTCATTCTTTAGATAATCATATTAACGATGGTCAGGTTGTACCAGATCATTTGACTCTCCTTATTCGAAGTCAGGGATGGAAGCTATTCTGGGATACCATTTCAACTTTTTGTTCACTTATTCATACAGACAAGGAAATAGTGAATAGCTGTCTTGATAGATATTATGCGTGTATAACCACGGATAAAAGCATTGATAATCTGGAAGAATATCTACGTATTTTCAGGGATCAAATGGCTACAGCTCTCATTGTTCCCCTGCTGACTGTACAATTTGTACAGGATATGTCTTTAGACGAAGATATCAGAGCCTTACTTGAATGTTTTGGTTTAGCCTGGCGGATATATGATGATATCCAGGACATGAAGGATGATCTGAATAATGGACGGAATTCTGCAGTAACTCTTAGCCTGCCCAGGGAAGTTCGTTGTCGCTGGAATGAATTTTTAAAAATAGGAACCATCATACCTGAAGGGGAAAATATATCAGAGCGTAAAAATGATAGCATAAATATTCTTGAAGAAATGATACAGACTTCAGGTGTCATCCCTATTCTTACAAAAAGGATTATTAAGGAATTAAAAGCTGCTGCAAAACATGCAGAAGATATTGGCCTTTTTGGCCTTTCAGATGAAATAGTGAAATTACGCATTCATTTTGTTCAGGGGATGAAATGTGATACTGGAGAAGACAATGTCAGTGATTGATTCTATACCATTTGAAATTCTTGAAGCTGTAAAGAAGGAAAACCTTTCAATAGAAGTTACAACACGATGTACCAGCAACTGTACCTATTGCTTTGTACTATCTGATTGTATTGAATATCATGATCTTGATTATGAAACAGTATTCTCAATAATAATGGAAGGTTATGAGATTGGCTATCGACATCTTCACATAACAGGTGGTGAACCGCTATTGTGGGGATATCTTTTTGATATTTTGAATGATGCTATTTCAATAGGTTATGAGGCAATTTTTTTAAATACAAATGGATTTTTATTAGATACTAAAATATTACAGCAGCTTAAATCTATAAAGGGACTGAGCCTTTCAATCAGCTTACTGGGATTTGAAGCAATACATAATGCTTTCCGTGGTAATAATTCATTTATAAAAACAACACAAGCGATTGAAATGGCACTATACAACAATATTCCAGTATACCTTTTCTGCGTGACCGGGAAAAGCCTTTTGCCACATGTGCCACATTTTATACAATGGGCATACCAGAAATTTCCAGGTATAAAGGAAATTACTCTCATACAGCTTATTCGTGTTTCTGAAGATGCAGGTAATGTATGTAATGAGTTGTTATCGCCTGATGATTTTTTATTTTTGGTGCGTATGATTTCTTTGCTGAAAATATATGGGTTCCCGGTTTCATTACTTGAAAATCCTCTTGCTGCAGTAGTAGCTCAATTGTTCCAACTACCATGGTTCCCAAATCCCCTTCACCTTATACGTCCGGGAAAACTTACCATAAAGGCTGATAAAAGTATTACAATTGCCCATTCATCAAGTCAATCGGTTGGCATATACAGCCGTGGTGAACTCCATCGCATCCTTGCTTCTGAAGTTTATTTACGTGGAGTTAAAGAGGATCATAACACCTGTTCTTCCTGCAATCACATAGCAGCATGTCGTAAAGCAGGAATGCAGCGCCCATCAGAGTTTTTCAGGGATATGAATGAAAATATTCCCTATTGTAAACGTGTTCTTGATAGTATATGTTAACAAGCTCTGGATTACTATTTATTATTCAGTATCATAAATATCACAATCAATGTGACAAAAGAAGGGTCAGAGCCTCTGAGTCCAAGATTGCTCCTTTTACACCCACTCAAGTATCATAGAATACTTCTTCCTGTAATATTCCTCATACTGCATAAATCTTGCCACCCTTTTGGCAAACGTTTCCCCGAGCTTCACAAAGTAGTCATGATGGTCTATGGGTACACCTATATTTGCTTCTTCAGTTAAATATGCCTGTATGCTGCTGTAGTGGTATTTTGTAGGGTCAGAGCATAACCTCCTCCGTATGGGATTATATGCCAGATACCACAATAACCACAACAAATAATGAAAGCCATCTTTAGCAAACTGTACGATACTGTCCTTGTACCGTTCATTCCAGAATGGCCCGGTTCTGCCGGTGATTTTATTATACAGTTCAGCAAACCTGGCTTTTATATACTGCACAATACGGGATATAGGAGCACCATCATCAAGTGTATGAATGACAAGATGAATATGGTTATCCATAATACAGAAGGCAATGAGCTTAAAGTGATACTTAGCTTTAGCTTTGTTTAAAACCTGTACAAAGCATGCCTTGAAATAGTCTTCCTGCAGGTAGTTTTTCCATTCAATGCAGCGGGAAGTGATGTGATAGGTTAAACCTGGGAGTTGTACACGTAATTTCCGTGCCATGGTATTCCTCCTTGTATGTAGTAGGTAAGAAAATAAAGCCTTTACTGTATATAACGCTTGTGATTTGAAAATTGAACGGGTATAGTGAAAAATTTTTTAAGATTTTGAAGATTTTTTTATGAATCGAATAGGGTCAGAGCATAATAAGAGATAAGAGATGAATTACAGAAACAAAGGGTCAGAGCCTATTAATTTTAAGATATATCAAGCAATGATTACAAATAATGCTAAGTATGACATAAATACGCAACATCGACAGAACAAGGGATCCAACATGGGGTCAGAGCATAGTAAAGATAGTAAAGGGTAAAGTAAATAGAATGGGGTCAGATCCTTAAAACTTTATATGGAGAAGAATACTGAATGGAGCAGGTGAATTGTAGAGAGGATTGGTAAAAATATGGGGAAAATAGGGGGTCAGAGCATAGTAAAAGTAATCGTGCAAAAGCGTAAAAAGGGGTCAGAGCATAAAGGACCAGGCAATTTACTTTTAATGGCTTATATGGCAGACTCTTTTGCAGGTTTTCAAGTGAAAGATTTAATAGGGGAAGTTATTGAATGAAATTATTAAGTATATATTTTACTTGAAATTTTGTGTATAATATAGGGATACTTCAATATAAGTAGCATGAGTATTTAATTAAATAGAAATAGAAATTAGTTTCATGAAAAGAAAATAAATGACTAAAATGTACAAACGTAAAGTCAGGGAGGTTTTCAATGAAAGCATGTGTTACTGGTGCAACTGGATTTATAGGAGGAAATTTAGTTAAAGCATTGCTGGCAAAAAAACATTCAGTAAAGGCACTGATATTACCCAATGATCCCAAGATACCGGAACTAAAGAAGAATAAAGTAGAGGTTGTGCAGGGCGATATTAGGGATCTTGAAAGTGTAAAAAAAGCAGTAAAGGGGTGCGATGTTATTTTTAACTGTGCTGCTGTAGTGACTGACTGGGCACCGCAAAGACTATTTGAAGAAGTTACCGTTGGTGGTACAAAAAATGTGTGTGAGGCTTCAGTGTGGGCTAAGGTAAAAAGGCTTGTTGATATCTCCACCAATGATGTGTTTGGGTTGCGTGAGGATGTTGTGATGGATGAATCGTTTCCGTTAGAACCTTGGGGCGAACCGTATCCAGATTATAAAATTAAGGCAGAAGAGATAACGTGGCGATACCACCGAGAAAAAAAGCTCCCGGTAACTATGGTTTATCCATGCTGGGTATATGGTGAGGGCGATCAGACATTTGTGCCTCTTCTGGCAGATGCTATTGTTAAACGCGAACTTATTTTCTGGCGTAAGGATGTTATTGTGTGGCCAACCTATGTACACAATCTGGTTGATCTACTGTTGCTTATTGCTGTTGATAAGCGGGCTATAGGCAATGGGTATCTGGTTCATGATGGGGAGTTTGTAACCTTGCAAAAATTTTGCGAGGGGATTGCTAATACATTAGGGGTAAAACCGGTAACCACCCATATCCCGTACTGGGTGGCGTACGCTGCTGCTGTAGTTATGGAATTTTTATGGAAAACATTGAACATTGAAAAGAGGCCTCTTTTGACGACCTACACAGTAAAAAATTTGGGTTCTCGCTTACAATTTAGCATTGATAAGGCAAAACGAGAACTGGGGTGGAAGCCAAAAGTTTCATTTCAGGAAGGCTTTGCACGAACAATGGATTGGTTGAAAACCCTTGATAGTGTGTCATTAAAAACAAAATAATGTAATTGCATGGTGAGGTTAATTATGGAAAATTTTTCTGGAAAAACAGTGTTTATTACCGGTGGGTCAAGCGGGATAGGGTTGGCGGTGGCAAAGGCGTTGTCGCAGGAGGGTGCCAATATTGCCATATTTGCCCGTAATAAGATGCGACTGGCTGAATCATTGATAACTATCGAACAGGTAAAAAGACGCCATGGACAGCGTTTTGCATGGTACCAGTGTGATGTTTCAGATTATACGCAGGTTAAAAAGACTTTTACCCAGGCTTTGCGTCAGTTTGATGGGTGTGATATCCTTATCAACTGTGCAGGCAGGGCATATCCACGATATTTTGAGGATATCTCCATCAAGCAATTTGAAGAGACCATGAAGATTAATATGTTTGGTGTGTGGAATACCTGCTGGTTTTTGGTTCCACACATGAAGGCAAATGGAGGGTACATTGTTAACACATCATCAGTGGCAGGGCTTGTAGGAGTTTTTGGATATACCGATTACAGCGCCTCAAAATTTGCCATCATAGGATTTTCAGAGGCTCTGAAAAGCGAGCTTAAACGGTATAACATCACGGTATCGGTGCTATGCCCCCCTGATACGGATACCCCTGGTTTTGCTGTTGAAAACAAAACAAAACCGGATGAAACAAAAGAGATATCCAAATCAGCTAAATTGTTAACACCGGATGAGGTTGCGGCTGCACTGGTGCAGGGAATGAAGAAAAAAAAGTTTATTATCCTGGCAAATTTTGACAGCAAGTTGACATGGTTTGTAAAACGATATGCGCCCTGGCTTGTTGAG
>Ga0116184_10005116_pt1 | contig 10133 bp, 8 predicted proteins | sample AD_JPNNA5_MetaG_FD_89886 | JGI IMG/M metagenome (GOLD analysis project Ga0116184, IMG submission 89886) | Active sludge microbial communities of municipal wastewater-treating anaerobic digesters from Japan - AD_JPNNA5_MetaG | ecosystem: Engineered > Bioreactor > Anaerobic > Digestate | place...
GAGCGTGGCAGAGCTGTTAAGGATGAATTACCTGCTGGAAAAATACAGTAAAATAAAATAATAAATATAGAATAATTAACTAGTAAGTTTTTGTTGACAGCCCTTGGCGGTCAGCACAGTATAAAAAAATTGAAAAGATAAAAATGAAAGTATTAATGTTTGGCTGGGAATTTCCGCCGCATATCACCGGAGGCCTTGGTACTGCCTGTTTTGGGCTTACCAAAGGGCTTCTTAAAAATGGTGTGGAAGTGCTTTTTGTGGTACCCAGATCATATGGCGACGAAGATCAACAAGCCGTGCGGCTCATCAATGCCAGTGATATTCGCATTGACATTAAGGATAAATTATACCAGGAATATTGGAAACAACTTACCTATATTGAAATTGGCTCCAACCTCATTCCTTATGTTGGCGAAGAAGAATTTCAAAAAATGATTGCGGTGAACACTCCTGATAAAACCGAGGAACATTGCAGCGTGTTTTCGAATCAATATACCTTTTCTGGCAAATATGGCAAAAACCTTATGGAGGAAGTTACCCGTTATGCTTTGGTGGCATCAACGATTGCGGGCTCGCAACAATTCGATGTCATTCATGCTCACGACTGGCTAACCTATCCAGCCGGCATCGCAGCCAAAAAAGTCAGTGGCAAGCCTCTGGTGGTGCATATGCATGCCACGGAATTTGATCGTTCGGGTGATAATATCAACCAGAACGTTTACGATATTGAACGCAAGGGAATGGAGTTTGCCGATGCGGTAATCACTGTAAGCAATTTTACCCGCGATATTGTCATCAACAAGTACGGGATTAACCCCGATAAAGTATTTACTGTTCATAATGCTGTTGATCACAGCGCCGGTGATACCGACCTGGTTATTGAAAGAAATGTAAAGGAAAAAGTGGTTACCTTTCTGGGACGTATTACTTTTCAGAAAGGCCCCGATTATTTTGTCGAAGCAGCCAAACGCGTACTGGATAAAGACCAGAACGTGCGTTTTGTTATGGCCGGTTCGGGAGATATGCTTAACCGTATGATACTGCGGGTCGCCCAGTTGGGCATCTCCACTCATTTTCATTTCACAGGATTTCTACAAGGCACAGAGGTAGATAAGATGTTTTTACTGAGTGATGTCTATGTGATGCCCTCGGTTTCAGAACCTTTTGGTATTTCTCCTCTCGAAGCCATGCGTTCCAACGTCCCGGTGGTAATTTCAAAACAATCGGGAGTTTCGGAAGTATTGAAATATGCCCTCAAAATTGATTTCTGGGATATTGATGCGATGGCAGATGCCATCTATGGCTTGCTGCACTATGACGCACTGTCGGTAATGTTCCGCAAGTACGGCAAAGAAGAAGTGGAGAACCTAAAATGGGAAAGCGCTGCAAGCAAAATCAGAGATGTGTACAATAAAGTAATATTTAAAAATTAACCGATACGATAATGAGATCTATTTGTTTTTATTTCCAGGTTCATCAGCCGTTTCGCCTGAATACATACCGTTTTTTCGATATAGGTGCAAACCATTATTATTTTGATGAATACCGCAACCGTTATATAATGCGGAGAATTGCAGATAAATGTTATCTGCCGATGAACAACCTGCTGTTCGATCTTATCAAAGAGTATGGTTCGGCCTTTAAAGTTAGTTTTTCATTGTCGGGTACTGTCATCGATCAGTTTGAACGTTATGCTCCTGATGTGCTGGAAAGCTATATTAAACTTGCCGAAACAGGGTGTGTGGAATTTCTGGCGGAAACCTATTCACATTCCTTGTCATCGTTGAAAAGCGAACAAGAATTCAATCGCCAGGTAGCTTCGCAGGTTGAGATGGTTACCCGGTATTTTAAAAAAGTACCGACAACCTTTCGTAATACCGAGTTGATTTATTCCGACGAAATAGGGGCTATGGTAGCCAAAATGGGTTATAAAACCATGCTTACCGAAGGCGCCAAACATATTATGGGGTGGAAAAGCCCGAACTACCTGTATTGTAATGCGATCAATCCCAAACTAAAACTTTTGTTGAAGAATTTCCGCCTCAGCGACGATATTGCTTTCAGGTTTTCGCAACAAAGTTGGAACGGCTGGCCCCTGACCACCGAAAAGTTTGTAAATTGGATTCAAGAGATAGATTCCGACCAGGAAACCATCAACCTGTTTATGGATTACGAAACTTTCGGCGAACACCAATGGCCCGAAACCGGCATATTTGAATTTATGAAAGCCTTGCCCGCCACGGTGTTTGCCCGATCTAACTATGGTTTTTACACACCCGCTGAACTTTCGGAAAAATTGCAGCCCCGGGCAGCAATATATGTGCCGCATCCTATTTCATGGGCCGACGAAGAACGGGATCTTACAGCCTGGCTCGGCAACGACCTGCAAAATGATGCTTTCAATAAACTGTATGATCTGGAATATTTGGTAAAAAACACTGCCGACCAACAGATTCAGCTCGACTGGAAATACCTTCAGACCAGCGACCATTTCTACTATATGTGCACCAAATGGTTCTCCGATGGCGATGTTCACAAATATTTTAATCCGTATAACACTCCTTATGAGGCCTATATCAACTTTATGAATATCCTGAGTGATTTTATCATAAGACTAAAAGATATGCACCCCGTTAACCGCGTTGAAATTCAGGATCAGCCGACATCACAGGAAAAATCGAATGATAAAAAAACCGTAAAAACAAAAGTTGTCCGAGTAAAACCTGCCGCAAAAAAAACAACTAAAGCCATTGGCGCTAAAAAAACAAAAACAGCAGGCAAAATTACGGCAGTTAAAACTGTTGTTGCTAATGCCTCTAAAACTAAGTCGTCCAAAATAACTAAAGTTTCCATGAAAGATGTTTTGACGATGAAAAAAACTGATTTGACTAAGCTAGTTAAGAATATCGACCTGAAAACCTTGTATTTTGCCCTTGCAGGAACCGATAATAAGGTGAAAAAGAATCTTATTACTCATCTAGGTAAATTGCAACTGAAAGAGTATAATAAACTCTATACCGAAAATATTACAGTAGCTGAGGCCGATATCGAAAAAGCACAAAAAGTTTTGCTGGCGAGGATAAAACAACTTATGGCATAAGTATTTTTGTTAATGGTTTCCGTTAACCCATACTTTTTTGAAGAAGGGCAGGAGTATGAATTCACGGTGATAAATCGTCTGAATCTGCCTCCCGATGATGATACGTATTTTGTGAGGGTCAGTTCGTTTCAAACCCGACACCTGCTGGCAGAAAAACATTATGTGAATTATAAGATCATGCCGGGGCAGAAAGTGAAATGCCGTATCGACAAAATAAATTGTTCTGGAAAAATTTTTCTGGAGCCCGAACATCCTTGCTACAAAGAGAATGCTGTTTACGATTTTCCGGTGAAGGGCATTGAAGAAATATCCAACTCCGAAGGGAAGTATGAAAAAATGCTGGTGGTGGAAGATTGTTGGAAGAACAAGGTGTGCATTCATATTGATGGCACAGACCATGCCTTTGACGATATAATACAATGCAGGGTGGACAGGATAAAAAAAGGCAAGCTGTACCTGACCCCGGTTTCTCAACCCAGACAATCAATTAGTTATGAACCGGGTAAATATTATGAATTTCGCATACAGGATATCGTTACTCTGGCCGAAGGGGAGGAGTATTATGAGTTGAAGGACGAATCAGATAATTCGCATTACCTGCGGATAAAGTATTACCAGAATTATCAATTTAAGACCGGTGATCTGGTTCGATGCTGTTATGTGGCTGCACCGGCACTTTTCAGGCACTATCTGGAGCCTCTTCATCCTTTTTATCATATAGGCTCTACCTATGAATTTATTTGTACCGGGACAACAAAAGTTAAAAATGTTTCGGGTAGTGAGGTTACACTGATTAATGTCAGTGATGGGTCGGACAAGGATTATTTTGTCACCTGTTCTGATGAGTCAAAACCAAAACCCGAAACAGGAAGTGTTATACGCTGTTTACTGAAGAATATTAAAATGGGCCGGCTGGTTCTGGAATGTGTTTAGTGAGAGAACTATCCATTTGAAGTAAACCGTTTCCTAACCTTATTTACAACTTTAATGTTTTAAAAATCCTTCTACCTTCAGTTGTAATAATGTGCAAATAATAAATACCCGAATTCAGATGTTGTAAGTAAAGTGTCGATTTATATGATGATAAGGTGGATTGAAGAATTATCTGTCCATAAACATCAGATAATAAGATTATTCCGGGTTTGGATTGACATACTATGTTCAGATAGTTCCCGAAGGGATTGGGGAATAATTTTATATCTTCTGTTGATATCTCGCTGATATTGTTGATAATATAATTAAAGGGACTGGACATATTGTTGCATCCGTATTGGTCCGTGATCAAAACAAAATAAATTCCGCTTTGCTGTGGCACATAGTAATTGCTGGTAGCTCCCGGGATTATTCCTGAGTTATCATACCACTGATATGCATATGCGTATGATGAAAACAAACTGTCATTCGACTGTGTTATCAGTGGCGTGGGTGGTAAAGGTAATACTGTAATTGTTTTGCCTGCGGTATCATTATTATTGCCCGAAAAAACAACGAGTTCAACAAGGTGCTGCCCGGCTGTATTGAAAATAATATTTTCCATGGGCATATTTCCGTGATATGTGCCATTTAACAGCCATCTGATACTGTCTTTTGGCAGGGCAGATATGTCGTTAAACATAATGCTTCCGCCTACACAAATGCTGTCTGTATTCATGTTGAACGTAGCTTTTGGGGCATTTTCGGTGTACATCTTTATACAAAGATCAAAAGGATATCCGCTTCCTTGGCCTGTTGGAATCCAGGTTGTACCATTGGTGCTGACCCAGCACGAGTTTGATGAAAGTTGAATTCCAGATGTGTGATTTGCTTCATATTTCTCTATCGGTACGGGGTTATTTTTACCAACTGGTGTTTGATATTGTGCTTTAATATAAATATCGGTTCCAATGGAGTCTGAAGGCAAAGTGAACGAAAAATTATAAAAGCCTTTAAAAGGGCAGGTCAGCGACTGGCTTGTAATCAGACCGGATAATACACCTGCCGAAAAACTTTTATATATGCTGATTATTATTGTCGTATTGTCTTCTACAGCATAAGTCCCAATCCGTTTGATCTGCTGGGCTGAGATGGTGCTCCCGGAAGGCGAAATGGTATATTTGACCAAACCATAGGCTGTATTTGATCCCAAACCAAAATTATCCACCCATCCATAAGTATCATGGAAATATACATTTGATTTGTTTACGGACATTGGGACATTTTGTCTGTTCGGGAAATAAGCCGTTTCAGACAATATGCCGGCATCGTAATACGAAACATAAAAGTATCCCGCCTGTGCCCAGTTTGTTCCGTACGAATCTTTTATTATCCATCCCCCGGCGCCTGGCGCGCCCTGAAATGTCATTGTATCGTTCCATCCGGCGAGTGTAACGCAATGAGGATAAAGCGAATCTGTTGCATCCAACTGATTATCGTAATACTTGTACTTTGCTGAATTATAATTTGCTATATTGAAAAACATGGTAGTGGCTAGAGCCCCGTGATCTATTAATGCTTGTTTCATAATGTTTGTATCCTTTGGTAAAAACCGTATTTCTTCATTATATGATGGCGGGCCGGGAGGGAAAGTTTGAGACAGTGGACAATCCTGAATAGTTGGGGTGTATGCATCATTGGCGTTCAATAATGTCCCGCCATGCCTTGAAAACAGTGCATGAGCCATAAAAAAACTTCCACCATAACATGGAGCTTCATCAAAAGAATGACAATCAATCACATTATCTTCTGATAAGATATAAGTACCATAGCCGGTTTTTTTCCAGTTTGATTCTATGGCGGCTATAGTCGCAAAAGCCCAGCATGAGCCGCAGTTTCCCTGGTCTTTAACGGGCGTTATAAGGTTATTAGTTCTTAAATCATAAACCGGTTGAAATTGTGAATACCCCCATTTGGGCGAAAAATTGAGAAGTACAAGGAAAGGTACAATCAGTTTTAACTTGCTTTTGATCTCTTTTTGTGTTTTCATTTTCTTACTAGTCAATTGAATTATAAATTTAATATAATTTCTTTTGATATCCAAGCATTTACAGAAATTTTAGTCAAATAAAATGAAAAATAAATAATGGCCTGATTTTTGTTTAGAATAATTCTAAATAATAAAAATCATGAAAAATAAATTATTTATATCACCTGCGACAGATATTGGATTACTGATATTGCGCATCGGGATAGGCATAATGTTTATCCTGCATGGATTACCAAAAATGATGGGCGGTACTGAAACATGGCAATTTCTGGGCTCACAGATGAGTGTCATCGGAGTAGGCTTTGGTTTTACGTTTTGGGGATTTATGGCTGCCCTATCCGAAACGCTGGGAGGCCTGTTGTTAATTCCCGGATTGTTTGTTCGCCCTGCTGCGATGCTTATGCTCTTCACCATGATAATTGCGACATTGATGCATTTGTCGGTGGGTGATGGCCTCAAAGGGGCCTCACATGCCATGGAAATGGGCATAGTTTTTCTTTCGGTTATTTTTACCGGTGCCGGCCGTTACAGTTTGGATCATAGGCTATTTGCCGGAAAGAGATAATGCCGGTTAGGAAAATTTGGCATAAAAAAAACGCCGGCTCAATGACCGGCGTTTTTTATGACTTGAATAATAAATTATTCCAACGAATGTACCACAAGCCCGCTACGCAGTTTGGGTTCAAACCACGTAGTTTTCGGGGGCATGATGTTGCCGGTGTCGGCAATGTTTATCAATTGTTCCATAGAAACAGGATATAGTGCAAAAGCAGCTTTCATCTCACCTGAATCAACCCGTTTTTTTAATTCGCCTAATCCACGGATACCTCCAACAAAATCTATCCTTTTATCAGTCCTCAGATCTTTGATACCAATGATATCATCAAGGACGAGTTTCGAAAGTATGGTTACATCCAACACTCCGATAGGATCAGCATCATTGAATGTGCCTTGTCTGGCCGTGAGAGAGTACCATTGTCCATCAATATAAAGACTGAAATTGTGCAGTGTGGTGGGTTTGTAAATTTCGGTTCCTTTAGATTCAACGACGAAAACCTTTTCAATTTTTTTCAGGAATTCTTCCGGTGTCAGGCCATTAAGGTCTTTGATGACCCGGTTATAGTCGATAATGGTCAACTGATTGGCCGGGAAATGTACTGCCAGGAAAAAATTGTATTCTTCAGCGCCTGTGTGGTTGGGGTTATTCTGTTTTTTTTCGTTGCCCACCAGGGCTGCTGCTGCGGTGCGGTGATGGCCGTCGGCAACATAGGTGTAAGGAATCTTTTCGAAAAGTGAAACAATCTTATTGATGGTTTGCTCGTCGTTAATCACCCAAAAATGATGTCCGAAACCGTCGTTGGAAGTAAAGTCATATTCCGCCGGCTGGTTTTTTACAATGTTTCCCACGATATCATCTATTTCTTTTACGGCAGGATAAGTAAAAAACACGGGTTCCATGTTGGCGTTGGTTTTGCGGACATGCTTCATGCGGTCTTCTTCTTTTTCTTTCCTGGTAAGTTCATGCTTTTTGATGATCCCGTTCATGTAATCGGTTACTCCGGCACAACCCACAATGCCATATTGTGTTTTGCCGTTCATGGTCTGTGCATAAATATAAAGGCAGTCTTTTTCATCCTGCACCAGCCATTTGTTTTCCCGGAATTTGATAAGATTTTCTTTTCCTTTATCATATACGGGAGCATCGTGTTCGTCAATATCCGGTGCCAGGTCAATTTCGGGCTTAATGATATGAAGCAGGGAATAGTCGTTGCCGTCGGCTTCGATGCGGGCTTCTTTTGAGTTTAGCACATCATAGGGCCTTGATGCTACCAGGTGTGCAATATTTTTTGGAGGGCGCAACCCTTTAAATGGTTTTAAAATAGCCATGCTTAAAATTTTTGATTAATTAATATTTGTATTCAGTAATAATTTCTATACCAACGCTGGCGAATGGTTGTCAGGAGAGATCGTGGTTGATGTTGCTGGGGTTATCCTCAAAATCATCTTCAGTTTTCTCTTCGGGCTTTTCGGTTCTCTGCAACGAAGCTATCAGGGCACCAATCATTTTGGTCATTTCTATCAGGGCATTTCGCGATTCTTCAACTTCCTGAGTTGACAGGTATTGAAGTTTTTCGGCAATGGTAGTATAAACAATACATTCTCTGATAGAACTTTTTGCCATTTTCAGATAATAGATAAACTGGGTTTTGTTCCTGCTGGAGCCTTCCGATATGTTTATGGCAATGACTTGAGCTGCATTGATAAACCTGTTGGTCATACACAGCCTGCTGCTTTCTGGTACCAGTTGAGTGTGGGAATAAACCCAGTTTACATAATCTATAGCTTTGTTATAGATTCTCAGGTCTTCGAACCTGAAGAAAAGTATGTTCTTTTCGTTTTCCATTCGTTTGAGGTATTATGGTGCGGTGTTGTTACTAGCTTAAAACCTTATTAAAACTTGTTTACCTGGAATTTGGTTATGCCGTTTTTCAGGTATCCCACGATCTGGTTAGCTGCCGCCAATCCGGCGTTGATATTGGCTTCGGATGTTTCGGCACCTTGTTTCTTGGGGGTAGCATAGTAACGGTTTTCATATTTTCCGTTGATTTCTTCATGACAAGCCGGAGCTATATCGGAGCAGTATTTAAAGTCGGGGCGTTCGTTGAGCATTTGTTTTAATGAATCTTCGCAAACAACTTCTTTACGAGCAGTATTTATTATAGTCGCTCCTTTGGGCATTTTCGACATCAGGTCGAAGTTGATGGAGCCTTTTGTTTTTTCATTTGCAGGGATATGCAATGAAATATACTGGCATGTACTGTATAATTCTTCGGCGCTGCCGACGGCTTTTATGCCTTCGCTTTCGATGACAGATTTTTCAATAAAGGGGTCAAAGGCAAAAACTTCCATGCCAAAACCTTTTGCAATAGCAGCAACTAGTTTTCCGACATACCCGTAAGCATGTATTCCCAGTTTTTTACCTTTTAATTCGTTGCCGGAGCCGCCTTTAAATTGCTGGCGGGAGATGAAAACCATCATGCCCATGGCGAGTTCGGCCACTGCGTTGGAGTTTTGCCCCGGAGTATTCATGGCAACTATTTTGCGTTCGCTGGCGGCATTCAAATCAATATTATCGTATCCGGCGCCGGCGCGGACAATTATTTTTAGGTTTTTGGCAGCGTTGATAACTTCGGCAGTGGCTTTGTCGCTCCTGATAATCAATGCATCCACATCAGCAACAGCCTTGATCAGGTCGGCTTTGTCGGTGTATTTTTCAAGCAAGACAGTTTCAAAACCGGCTTCGTCAAAAATTTTCTTTATTCCGTTTACAGCCACCGCTGCAAAAGGTTTTTCAGTAGCTATTAGAACTTTTGCCATGATAAAATTAGTTTTTAGCGTTTATTAATAAATATTTTGATGATGATAAAACAAAAATAATAATTTTTAAACAAAAAAGGATAAAATAATTCGTCGTAACAAACTATTTTATCCTTTTATTTCTGTTTATTATGCCTTGGAGGCTTCAAATTCTTTCATACAATCAACCAGTGCCTGCACACTTTCGATAGGCATGGCATTGTATATGGAAGCTCTGAACCCGCCAACAGAACGATGTCCCTTAATTCCGACCATGCCGTTGGATTTGGCAAAATTCATGAATTCTTCTTCAAGGTTCTGATAATCCGGTTTCATTACAAAGCATACGTTCATCAGTGAACGGGATTCTTTTTCGACGGTACCCACAAAAATCTTGCTGCTGTCGATAGCATCATATAATACGGCAGCTTTCTTTTTGTTCATTTCTTCCACTTTTTTTACTCCGCCAATGGATTTCATCCAGCGCAGTGTTTCCATGATGGTGTATATCGGCAGACAGGGAGGTGTGTTGAACATGGAACCTTCTTTGATATGGGTTCTGTAATCGAGCATCGAAGGAATAACGCGTGATACTTTGCCGAGAATATCTTCGCGAACAACTACAAAGGTAGCGCCTGCGGGGCCGAGATTTTTTTGTGCACCACCGTAAATCAAGGCATATTTAGAAACATCAACCGGACGGCTGAAAATATC
>Ga0116184_10005117_pt1 | contig 10133 bp, 8 predicted proteins | sample AD_JPNNA5_MetaG_FD_89886 | JGI IMG/M metagenome (GOLD analysis project Ga0116184, IMG submission 89886) | Active sludge microbial communities of municipal wastewater-treating anaerobic digesters from Japan - AD_JPNNA5_MetaG | ecosystem: Engineered > Bioreactor > Anaerobic > Digestate | place...
AGAGAGTATCCGGTATAAATCTTCGATGCGAGGTTCGTCTCGATCAAGTTGCCCTGGAAGTCATGGATGTAGAGGAAGTCGGTGACATTCTCGAAAAAGGTGCGGTACTTCTGCTCACTTGCCAGCAGAGCATCCTGCGATCTCTTGTACTCCGTCATGTCATGGAAGATCTGGAGTGCGCCGATGACATTCCCCTCGAGGTCCTGAACTGACCTGGCCCTGGTCTTGAACACCCTCTCCCCGCCCTGAATGCCGGGAAAGGTTTCCTCGGAAGCGAGTGTCTCGCCTTCCTTTCTCCAGGGATGCCCCGACGGCCCTTCGTCAGGGTATTGCGATATCACATGATCTATGAGAAGAGGTCTCCTCGACCCGTAAAAGGGCAGTGCATACTCGTTCTCCGATTTCCCGAGCATCTCTCTTGCAGAAACGCCTGTGAGAACCTCGATCGCCTTATTCCATGCGGTTACCGATCCATCACGATCGATTGCAAAGCACGGGTCCTCGATGCAATCCGCAATCTGGGCAAAGATCGGGACGATCGATTTCGAAGGTCTTCGCAATGTGCTGTTGTACAGCTTTTCCTTTTTCTGACGCATATCTCTCGATGTATACCTGTTCTCAAGGTCCCGATGCTTTATGTTGAGCCCTGTCCCAACACATAGAAAGCTTGTCGGAAAAAAGAAAATGAAACATAACAAAATATAATCCTTTAATTTCCGATATGAATTTTCACCGGGCTTAAAAGGATGCCTCAGCAATCACCTTTTTTCATAATTATGGAGAGAAAATCCGATACTGGTCAATAAATGGGCTGCTCAAGACAAGGACCAGCGCCTTTTTCACAGGTTTTCCTTGCCTTGCGCTTCGGTGCCATGATAAAGGCGGGACATTGAGCTTTATCACTGGCTGGTCTCTTGACGCGATAGGGATGCTTCACCTCTGCTGAGATTTCAGGGGATTTTGAAAATCGCCATGAACACCAGAGAAAAGCGTGCATGACGGAAGGTTCTTTGTGAAGGGCATACGTATTTTCATCGCGATGGTCATGGGGATTTTCATCTCTATCCCTGCGGCGGTCGCTGCAGACTTCACCCAGAATGCCCTCCTCCAGTTCACCGCCCTGTGGGGCGAAACATCCAATGAGACAACATTTCGGGAGGGAAAGAGCCGTCTGGACTGGCCCATGGATATGCAGCTCGCGAGCTTCGCATATTCTGCGGGTTACCGGGATTTCATCGAATTCGATTTCTTCCTGCATGCCTCGCCATGGATGAGCAGCGGAAGCCCCATGAAGGATTTCGACTGGCTCGATGAGTCGTACCATCCCTGGCGCCAGCCACATGACGGAATCGATGTCTATTCCGAAAGTCCGGTGGATTCAAAGGCACTGATCTTCGGTACGGCAATCAGGGCCTATCCGCTGTCTGTCTCCTGTTTCTCGGCCGGAATCCTCGTGGGATATCACAACCAGAAGATGGATTTCAGAGCCTACGACACCAATCAGGTAGGATACGGTTCGTGGCAGAACCAGACAGCCAGCACAACCGGCCGTACATCCACCTATAATGTCAAATACCGCTTCTGGGAAATCGGGCTCACCGGAAGGCTCCATGCAGGCAACGTCCTCAAGGTTACAGCCGACGCATCCGTCATCCCCTATGCCGAGGCCAGCGACGAGGACGATCATATCCGGAGATTCCGTACCTCAACGACGGAATGCACGGGCTATGGAGGAATGATTTCCCTGTCCACGCAGTTTGCCCTGAGCAAAAGGTGGTTCGTATCCTCATCCTGCTCCAGGGTTCACATATCCACAGACGGCCATCAGCGCCAGTACTGGTACGGGAACGACCCCGCGACCGGCTTCGACGATACCGGACAGGTGGTATCGGGCATCGATGCAGAGATCATCCAGGATTCCTTTTCCGTAGGCATCGCCCTGGGCTGCAGTCTTTAAACACCCGGCCCTTTCAAGGCAAATTTCAGCCTGTTTCCCGATATGTCGATAGGTGCCTCTATATGCATGACCAGCAGTCTCTCATACAGAGGAGCATCCATCGCACACGGCATTCCCTGCCGTTTCTCGATCCCTCATTGAGAGACCTGATCACCCTTCTCCCGCTCATGCTTTCCGAAGGGGAGCTTCCCATCGGGATATACGGAAACCCCATATACGGGAGGAGAGAGCTCGAGTTCCTGAAGAAATACCTCGGGAGAAAGCCTCACATCGCCATGCGCAGGCTCCCGTACCGGACCATGGTTGAAAGCCTCATCGTGCTCGTCCGGCCGAGCCTTTCAAGCAGGTATCACTCCACCGTCACCGTCATATGCATCGCGAAAAAAGATGCACCTGTCCGCGAGATCGATTCCAAGCTTGCTGCGATTTCCGATGTGTTCAGAAGCTCTTGCGTTCCTTTTGCCTGGCTGATCTCCAACGGCACGCCCCTCCCTGAGCTCCTCGTCTATGAAATCATGCTCACCGGCATCGTTGCGGGCGGAAAGCAGCCGGCTCAGGCGAGGGGCATGGACCCCGACCTCTATGCGTACATAGGAGATCTGCCCGGCAAGATCACCCGGGCGGACCTTCCCGAAACAGGAGAGTGGAACCCCTTCAGGCATTATCTCGAAGAGCAGATCGAGCAGTTCGTCAGCAAAGAAGACTATCCGTCCGTACTGTCGATCCCCTCTGCCAACCCGTTCATCATTCCCTACCTGCACATCCTGCACCGCCTCGAAGAGAGTATGAACACCGAGCAGGTGGAGAAGATGCGCATGAGCCTCCTCTATCTGTTCTCTGCTTTTCCGCCGACCAGGGATGCAATAAAGGACCTCATGAATACATGGAGAATCCGGAGCTCGTACACCCCCTTAAAAGAGCTGTCTTTCGAGGAGAGCTTGCGGCTCAGGAAATGGCTCGTTCCCCTCGAAGAAAACGAGCTCCCCGTCTTCTCGTTCCCTCCGCCTCCGCACTTCCCGGCCGAGAGGCTTGAGCTGAAGAAGAGAGGCAGTCTCTGGGGCTTCGAGGGGATCAGAACGTTCAGCCACGAGTATCCGTGGGTGGTCCTCGTCTGGGCGGCCGCTGCCGGCCTTATCGGCAGGGGCACGAGAGTCATCGCTCCCCAGGGTCCCATGATGAGGAGAGGCTGGAAGGATCTGCTCCTTCATTCTCTGGAAGCGCTTCGCAGAGGCACCGACATCCTGGTGCCCGATGACCACAGCCAGGGATCGCTTCGCTCCGGAAAGGGGAGGATCTTCTTTCACCCGGCCCCCTTCGCCATCCTCGGGGAAGGGCAAAAGTACAGCCTGGCACTCTTCGAAGATATCAAGAAAAAAACCCTGATTGACGATACCGGCCTCAAAAGGCTTGGATAAGGACAAGCTTTTAAGGAACGAGCTTATGGCCGTAAATCCTCTGGATATATCCATCCTCGTTGTCGGTCCCGATTCCGTCTACCAGAACACCCTGCTTCAGATGCTGGGCAACCTCGGATTCAAGCAGGTCGACGAGGCTCCTGACGGGGCGAAGGCATGGGAGATCATCAAGCGCACCAATCCGCAGATCGTGATCGCCCAGTGGGACATGCCGGAGATCACGGGTCTGGCCCTCTTGCGGCTCATCCGGGCCGATGCCGATTTCAGCGATATGCCGGTCCTGCTGAGCACGAGAGAGATCACCAGGTCCGATGTCGTGAGGGCAGGCGAGGCAGGGGTGAACGCAATCCTCGTTGAGCCGGTCAGCATCGACAACCTCGAATCGAAGCTGCGGATCATCCTCGAGTTCGAGATGAGCCCGACGACCAAGAAGGCAAAAGAGTACATGACCAAGGGCGAGCTCTACCTGAAGCAGGGAAGGCTCGAGCCCGCCCTCAAGGAATACGAGAAGGTTCTCGGCATCCTCGAGTCGGCCGAGGTCTATTATAACATCGGCTACATAAAGACTTCGCGCGGAGAATATGACGAGGCCCTGGCAGCCTTCAGGAAGGCCACCCAGATCAACCAGATGTTCGCCAAGGCATACAAGGCCATGGCCGATGTCTATATCAAGATGGGCAAAAAGGACATGGCAGAGAAATACCTGCAGATGGCGGGCGACATCTTCCTCGAGAGGGAGATGCACGAGAACGCGGAGAGCATCTTCAACGAGATCCTCAAGCTCAATCCGGAAACGATCAACGTCTACAACAGCCTCGGAATCCTCTACCGGAGGCAGAACAGGGTCGAAGACGCCATCAGGCTCTATGAAAAGGCAATCAAGATCAATCCGAACGACGAGAACGTGCACTTCAATCTGGGCAGGGCCTATCTGGAGCTGAAAGACGCTCAGACGGCAAAAAAGTGTTTCCTGAAGGCCCTCAAGATCAATCCTCGGTTCGACACGGCAAGAGGGATGCTCGTGGCCATCGAGTCCACGGAGAAGAACGCCCTGTAGGCCTTTCCCTTTACTGGTATTTCATCAATTCGAACAGCTTTCTGTCCTGGGTGGCTACGATGTGGTAGAGCTTGTCCTGGGGAATGTAGATGTAGGGGACATCCTCCTGGCGCCGGTAGAGAAAATGGGAGAGGATCATCCGGTTGACGGCCCGGTGTCCGACGATCATGATGTTGTCCGGCTTCATGTTCAGGTAGAAGGCCTTCTTGATCCCGATCTTGATCCGCTCTTTCATGGTGTTGTACCCCTCACCCCCGGGATACTCGTAGTTGTATTTATCCGCCTTGCGCGCGGAATAGACCTCGGGCATGAGCCGCTGGATCTCGTCGTAGCTCATTCCCTCGCATATGCCGCTGTCGATCTCGTTGAACTCCTTCAAATGCACGATGGTGCAGTCCTGCTGGAGGCTGCGGATGGCCTCGGCTGTCTGGATCGTACGCTTTTTTTCACTGGTGAAAATGTAGGAGATCCTTTTCCTCTGGAAGAATCTCGCCAGGGCCCTGGCCTGCTCCATGCCCTTGGCGGTGAGCTCGGCATCACCCCCGATCCGGTCTTCCACGTTGTAGTATGTTTCCGTATGGCGGATGAGGAAGAGGCTCTTCACGACATCCGTCACCAGGCAGTCGCGTATGCGTGAGTAGAGGGGGAGCTGGTCCGTGAGCTTCTCGTTGATGATCTTGTTGTGCAGCGAATTCATGCGGATATAGTTTCTCTCTCTGCTCAAGGGCGTCTGGATCATGCGGTAGTACTCGATCCTTTTCTTGAATTCATTGGTGGCTTCCTGCTCGGAAAGGCCGGCAAACTCGCGGGTTTTTATCTTCTGGCGGATGCTCATGTCCACGATCTCACTGTCATCGTTGATGCACTCGATGAAGAGGATGGGGTGATCGTTGAGGCTCTCTTCGATGAGTCTCCGCCTCTCGGCGCTGACATTCGTGGCATCGAGAATGGCCACCTGACCTGTCGTGTTCACATATTTCTGAGCCCGTTTGATGTTGATCTGGGCAAAGCGCTTCCTGAGCTTCACCGCCTCGATATTCGCAGGGTTGAAAAACTCGGACGCCCAGGTGTTTCTCGCTCGGGCATACTGCCGCCTGATCTGCCCGTTGTTGAATATCCTCGTGGGGATGTCGTTCTTGGCGAAGATGTCCTTGAGGCGATAAGCCACCGTGGATTTTCCCTGGGAGGGTAGTCCCACCATAACTATATAGAGTTTTTCATCCTTTGTGCTCATAAAGATCATGCATATCACCTGTGTATCGTCCGGACAAGATCCGTTTTCATCCACCTTGAAAATGCTTGACAAGTCCCCTACCCAATGGATAGAAGGTCATAAGTCAGTTGGTGGGGGATCGTTCAACGGTAGGACAGCGGACTCTGACTCCGTCGATCTAGGTTCGAATCCTAGTCCCCCAGCCAGTGAAATGTGAGATACGGTCCCATCGTCTAGTGGCCTAGGACACTGGCCTCTCACGCCGGAGACAGGGGTTCGACTCCCCTTGGGACTACCAAACGATGAGCCCAGGAAATCCGCTGATTTCCTGGGTTTTTTCTTTGTCCTGGACCATTTTCCCGATACCGGAAAATGCCCGGAAAATACCCGAAATGTCCCCTTATTTTGGTACTATTTTAGTACTGGCGAAAATCTTTAGTAAGAGACGCCCTGGGCGCCCTGGGGAGCCGGGCCTGCGGTGATACGTCCGGAGAATCGAGCCCGGCATCAAGAAGGGAGACATCATCGGGGGGAGATGATCACGGGTCGATCTGAAAGACAGGCCGACCGTCATCATATCCGAAACCGCTGGATGCCCACATCTGAGCAGCCTGGAGATTTGTTTCTGCGATATACTTCTGCAGGGAAAGCCTCTTGTAATCCTGATACTGCCTTTCGTTCCCCACATAGACGCAGTTGCAGTTGTAATGGTCGGGATACACGTAGATGGTCTCGCCGTCTTTCTGCGTTCTCATCATCCTGAGGGGTTTCATGCTGTTGAAACAGCTCCAGGCCTCGGGGGAATCGGGCGTCTTGCTCGTAAATCCCACAGCGGAGAGGATGTCTGCAGTATTCGCCGCCTCTTTTGCCTTCATTCCGGCGCAGCCTGCGAACAGGAAAGAACATCCCAGCAGGAGCACTGCAATCCAGAAAACGGTCTTCGCATCCATCTCTTGTCCTCCTTATCGTACATGCACCCGGATATGCCCTGCCTGCCTGCTCTCGTGGTTTATGGCAATCAGATGCAGCAAGCGCGGCATATCCCTGCCCTTAAGGATTCATCAATACTGATTATACGGGCGTCCCCCGTCATATCAAACAGGCTGACACGACTGCCCTTCTGCCCTGCGCGATGCCCGTGCAGGAGATCGTCAACTTGCCCTTCTCCGCCACCAGGCTTTTACTTCGGTGCCATGATGAAATTCAATCCTGCCACCGATACGGATGAGTTCGAAGACCAGAGGGAACGGCTTGAACGGATCATGGCGGCCGGACTCAAGGGCAAGCTGGCGCACAAGCTGGAGGATAGGACACAACCTCTCCGGCATACCCATGAAAGGGTCGTCGTGGGCTTCGGGTAATGATCGATATTCTGCCGGAAGGGCCTCAAACCCTTTCTTCTGCCGGATTTGCATCAGGACCCGTTCCGCTCCGGCACCGGGGTTCAGGTGCCTGGAGCCGGTCCCTCTGATGCGGTCCCTTCTTCGAACACGGGAAGCAGAATGGTGAAGGTGCTCCCTTTGCCCGGCCTGCTCTTGACCGTAATGGCGCCCTGGTGGCCTTTGATTATTCCGTGCACCACGGCAAGTCCCATTCCCGATCCTTCCTCCTTCCTTTTCGTCGTGAAGAAAGGCTCGAAGATGCGCTTTCTGACCTCTTCAGTCATGCCTTCTCCGGTGTCGCGCACTACGACCTGGATGTACGAGCCCCGGGCGAGATCGGGGGAGATCTTCGAAGCCTCCTTTGCACTCAGGATCGTTCTGGATATCAATATGTTCAGGAGCCCGCTCTTTTTTCTCATGGCATACCCGGCATTGCTTGCAAGGTTGATGAGCACCTGCTTTATCTGGATGGGATCTGCCAGAATCATGTCCCTGTTTGAATCCAGGTTGTGGCGGATGATTATCGCAGAGGGAAGAGTGGACCGTATGAAGCTCAGTGCCTCTTTGATGACGATCGAGAGAACGACGGGGCTCTTCTCGTATGCTTCCGGATGGTTGAAGGTAAGGATCTGATCCACCAGATCGAGTCCGTGGTGGGCCGCCTGGAGGATCTCTCCCAGGATGGGATAGGCCGGATCATCCGTGTGCACGTTTTCCAGCATCAGCCTGCTGTTGATGAGAATCGGGGTGAAGGTGTTCTTCAGGTCATGGGCAATCCCGCCGGCCAGGGTGCCCAGGGCTTCGATCTTCTGAACCTGGGCGATGTGCTGCTGGAGCTTCATCTCCTGAGTGACGTCCCGGGCAACCGTTACGAAATAGTCGAGCTTGCCTGTTTTGTCACGGATGGGAGCAATGGTCAGGTTCAGATCCATGATCTCCCCGTTCCTGCGCCCCCTCTTCTGGAGGCCGCTCCATATCTTGCCCTCGGCTCCTATCTGATCGATCCATTCCTTATAGCGATCGTTTGCGAGATAGTCCGGGAAGTTCATAAGATTCTTGCCGATCACCTCCTGGAGTTTGTATCCGGCAATCTTTTCAAAGGCAGGGTTGAAATAGTGGATCTCCATCTCCCGACCGAGAAGGGCGATTCCCTCGCCGGCATGCTCCACGGCAGATGCCAGGCGCATGAGGTCTGCCTCCATGGCTTTCCTGGAGGTAATATCCACACCGATTCCGACCTGGGTGCCGTCCGAGAACCGGACGTTGGCCCATGAGCTGGGCAAAGATACGCCGGACCGGGTCATGATCTCGAAGTCACGCCATATGCCCTTTGCCGCCATCATGAAATCCCAGGCCTTCCGGCGATACTCCGGGTCGGGGAAGCAGGCCTCCATGAGGTCCATGCTCTTGATTTCCTCCAGCGACCACCCGATGAGCCGCTCGAATTCCGGATTTATGTAACTCACCCTTTTCAGGGAGTCGTGGAAGATGAGCATTATGGGGATCTTGTCAAATACCTTCTGCAGAACCTCTTTCTGCTCTTCCAGCTCCACCGCGATCTTCCGGAGATTCTCCGTCCTCCGGTGGACCTTGTTCTCCAGCTCTTCGTTGGCAGTCCTCAGGGCTTCCTGAGTGTTTCTCAGTTCGGTTACGTCGAAGAACATGACGAGAATCGAGGGAGAGCCTCTGTAGCTTATGGGCTCGAGCGATACGACCGCGCTATGCTTATCGCCCGACCTGTCTATCACGTCCACCTCATAATCTCTGAGCGAACCCTTGATGAAGAATTCATTCAGGATCCTGTCGGCCTCGGGAGAGAGCAACCGATCCATCTCGGCAGCGGTGCGGCCGATCAGGTCTTCACGCGCATACCCGTAGACATCGAGGAAACGCTGGTTGACCTCGAGGACCTGCCCATCCATCGTGACTATGCCCATGCATGCGGGATTGCGATGGAACATCTGGAAGAAGATGCTCTCTCCATCGGGAAGGGTTTCATTCCCGCGCACTGTCCCGGCATTTTCCTTGTTCGCACCATCTCCATCGGCACCGCAGTCAACCGGAACACCGGTTCCCTTGTGCGTATTCTTTCCAGAGGGGTCCTGTCTCATAACCTCTCCCAAAGTGCTCGATGGAATGATCAGAGAGCATCGAGCCCTTGAAATGAGCCTCTCTGTCTCTCAAGAAGACGGCAATCGCATGGTGCTGAGAAGCATTCCAAAAAATAATCACTCTCTGTGAGTATATCCTGTTTGATAAAGTCTGCTATACCTCATGTCAAGGAATAATTGTGGAGCAATTATAAACAGATATGCCATATTATACCGGGCAGGTCGGCGAATATGGGCAGCCGGAGCAGACGGATGAGCATGGCGGTAAGTTTTCAGCAGCGAAAGCTCAGGAACGCTTTTCGACGGTCCATATGCGTTTGAATCTTTTCTTTTCGTTGTCCCACCAGAAGATCGAGTCGGAGCAGCCTGCCTTGTAGTATCGTATACCCGGGAGCTTCAGGCGGAACAGCTCGGTTTCTCCCGGCCCGCAGTCGAAATACAGCGTGCCGCATGCCGAGATGTATTCGCCCGGAACGGCAACGTTGATGCCGACGTCGTCGAGCCACCAGGTTTCTTCCAGATCGTCGAGCTTGCACGACTTATAGCCGTTCTCCTGCGATACGAAGACAAAAAGGGCGGCACCCCGGTCCTTTTCCTTCACGAGCACCATTGCCTCGTCTTCGATCCCATCTCCGTTGAAGTCGGTGGTGATCCTGAAGAAAGAGGGCTGCCTTCCCAAGAGAGAGTCCCGGTGGAGCTCCTTCTCTGCCGGAAGGCGCCACCCTTGCGGAAGCGGTGCCGCCGCCATGCACAGTGCCGCCCAGAGAAGAACGAGCACATGCGGCATGCGCACCGGTGATGTTCCTTGTATGAACAATGGCTTCATCCGATCTCTCATGTATGCACCCTGTCTGCTGTCGTACATCGTGTTCCTTCAATCCCGGATTCCATTCTTTTTATCGTCCCGGCAGGGTCTGTTTAATAAATCATAAAATGGAAGGACTGATCTCCTTCGGGGCGCATTCGATCACCGGTCAGATACAGTCCGCCGTCTCGTG
>Ga0116184_10005118_pt1 | contig 10132 bp, 5 predicted proteins | sample AD_JPNNA5_MetaG_FD_89886 | JGI IMG/M metagenome (GOLD analysis project Ga0116184, IMG submission 89886) | Active sludge microbial communities of municipal wastewater-treating anaerobic digesters from Japan - AD_JPNNA5_MetaG | ecosystem: Engineered > Bioreactor > Anaerobic > Digestate | place...
GACGCGGCAATCTGCAGTTCATCCTTGATTGTGCCGGCCTCCCGGCCGCGCACGCGATCTGACCGCCAGGTCTCCAGTTGATAATAGACGCCTACGGCGAGATGCTGTGCTCGGGCAGAGCCCGGCACAATCACGAGTTGAAAATTGTAACTCCCGTCTTTGCGAGGAGCGCAGTAACGCGGCAATCTGCAGTTCATCCTTGATCGTGCCGGTGTCCACACCGAGCATGTGATCTGACCGTCAGGTCTCCAGTTGATAATAGACGCCTGCGGCGAGATGCTGTGCTCGGGCAGAGCCCGGCACAATCACGAGTTGAAAAGCGTAACTCCCGTTTTTGCGACTGCTTGCGTACAGAGTAGGAGCGCAGCGACGCGGCAATCTGCAGATTGTTTTCTTGGTCGAAAAAGGCAGATCGCCTCGCAACAGATGCTCGCGATGGCGGAAAATATTACGTAGGGCTGGGCCATGGTTCAGCCGCTTATCTCGCGCATGCATTTGATGCGGAGGGAGTAAACCCCCTCCGTACGGCTTTCGGTTTCCTGGCATTTATGGGGGTTTTTACACTTTTTCCACTATTTCCGCTGTTTTTTGATAGTGCAGGATGGCTGTTTGCGTGTAAAAACTGGGCGGTTGTTAAGGTGCAAGATTTGATGTGCGTGAAGATAATAGCACATTTGTTCTATAAGGCAAGGGAAAACGTTGCATTTACACCTCCTCTCCAGAGGGGAATTAAAGGGGGTGGATCGGATTCGCCAAGCAATTCGCTAACCTCTCAGTGCTCCTTAGGATTTATATTGGTACAATATCAAGGACAAGGGAATAGTTAGTGGTTAGAATAAGATAATTAATCAAGAGGAGGGTTCGTGAGTATCAATCAAATCAATATCATTGCTCCTGCACTTGATTTGCTAAGTCAAAATCTAGACCATGTTATGCCTGCGGTTGGCGGTGCCATGGAGGACTTAGAACATCCTGATGTTGAGGAACTCGATGACATCTTAATAAACGCAGAATCTCGGGAAATTACCAGTTTTTTGGAGACACCAACCCCCGATGTTTATAATTTGTATCGAGAAACACCCCCAATCTTTCGAGAAGAAAATAATTTTTACAGGTTTTTTATAGATGGAAGTATACGCACATACTACCTTGCCACCGGAATAGAAGGAACACGCACCTTTCCTATCGAACTTGCTCAAATCGGAGCTGCTGTTATAGAAAGGGATAAAAAAGGTAACGTCCATCCACTTGAAGTAAAGCACAGGTTGCTTCTACTTCTCCCCAAAGGGGCTTTTGGGGTTTCGGACACGGTGTGGGCAGAATTAAAGAAACTAAATAGAGTAGATAGATTTTTTGAAGTCATTGACACAACTGAGAAAAATGCATTTGCCCCACAAGAAGCAACTATGGAAAATTTGCGGACTCGTTCGGGCGGCATTGCTAGAAACCGGATGCATAAGCTTGAAATCGAGGTTATTGACGCAACAGATCCTTATAGAAATGAAAACAACTGGTTGGTAATAGATGGCGCTGTAAAGCTTGATGAATTCATAAAGACAGAAAACATGATCGGAGTCGCAAAAAATTACCGAAAAGACCCACTTTTTAAATTTGGGAGAAGCGCTGCTTCGAGAATTGATATTTCCACTCTTTTGGCAAATCTGCCGTATGCGCATAGGACTGCAGTGTTTAGTTCTCATGGCGGGAAAGTTGCGTTTTGGTATGTACGTTTGAGGAAACAGGGGGAAGTAGATTACCCTTTGATGGGCGTTGTAAAGGTGGAATTACCAAGACCAGATGAAACTCCCGTTGAATCCGAACTGGCAGATCTAATCACCAGGACATTAATAGCGGAAAGAAATGTAACACCATATGGTCTAGATCGCCGCTGGCATTGCCACCTATATCCAATTTACCAGGCAGAGCAAGCTATCAAGAATCGTTTTTACTCAAAAGATGTGTTAATGGGCATGATCCGTTGGCCACACCACCGATAATTTAGGAGGTTATGATGACTGAAGAACAAACAGAAGTTAAGAAAGCTTTAGGTAGAACGTCTGCAACAGAAAGAGAACCGATCACATCTGACAAATTCGCTTTTTGGCTTTCAAATGAGATTATTGTTAATCCATTTGATATTGTGGCTGTAAAACAAGTCAACCAACCAGGAGAAGAAGACAGTGATACTTTTGGTCTTGTTACGAACCTCGAACATCGAACAGATGCGCCCAATCATTTGGCAAACTTTATCTCCAGCAATTTTGGAGAAACTGATGAAGAACCAAACACGAACCGGCAGGGAACAACCGTAGCATTTGCCAATGTGCTCAGCAACAGCGATGATATCTACATGCCAGTTCCGAGTGAAAAAATTGTGCATTTTGCTGAACCGGATGATATCCAGAAAGCATTAGGAACAGATCTGTTAATCAAGGAACGGAAGAAAGATGCAATACCAGCTGGATTAATCAAGATGAGCAATGGTGCGTCCACTGTAGCCTACCTGGATAAACGATACGTTTTAGGACCTGAATCAGCACATGTCAACATCTCAGGTATCTCTGGCCTAGCAACCAAAACCTCTTATGCGATGTTTTTATTGCAGTCTATTTTGCAAACAACCGAAGATAAAGAAGATATTGCAGTAATTATATTAAATGTGAAACAGGCAGACCTGCTTCAGGTAGACAAAAGAGGACCTGAATTAAAACCAGAGCAAAAAGCAATGTGGGAGGCCATGGGGTTAGAACCAAAACCATTTGAAAATGTAAGATACCTACTTCCCAGAGGCCCTTCTGGTGGTCCTAATTCATACCAACCCATTCCATCTATATACTCTACATATGCTTATGATCTGCCAGGAACAGTGGATAAATTGGATCTGCTGTTCAGTAATGTAGCAGATTCAAGCGGAACAATAGAGGGGATCTATGCTGAGATTGCTTCGGGAATTCAAGGAAACGAGTCTGATTTTGCAAATGTTCAGAGTTGGGAACAACTCCTTGAGTTCCTCAGAATAAAGATGCAGGACAAAGGAAGGTGGCGAGGTTTATTCGCAGGATCTTCGTTAGGCATGTTTAGAAGGCACTTAAGAAGAGCAGTCCAAACCAGACAGACCGGAATTTTTGTTGGCAGCAGAGCAAGGAATGAAAAATTACTTCGAAATGAACTGATCAATATTAAGGGTGGTAATACTTATGTGATCGATATTGCTAAGTTAGCGGATGATGAACAAACGCTCGTTTTCGGTGACATCTTGAGAACGATTTATTCGGTCAAAGCAGAAGACTTGGAGGAAAGAACAGAAGAAACAGACGTGCCGGGGAAAATCATAATTTTTGTGGACGAACTGAATAAATACGCACCAACTGGTAGCGGCAGTCCGATTACCCAACAAGTATTAGATGTGGCAGAAAGAGGACGAAGTTTAGGAGTGATCCTGATCTCAGCACAGCAATTTATGAGCGCGGTACATCCAAGAGTGACCGGCAACAGTGCGTCAAAAATCATAGGTAGAACAGGTTCATCTGAGGTGAATGCACCAGATTACCGGTTTTTGGACCAGGATATTCGTGGGGCGGTGACAAGGCTCACGAAAGGTGAATTATTGATCAGCCACGCAATTTACCGCCAGCCAGTAAAAATCATCTTTCCAATGCCCGCCTACGAACAGGAACAACACTAATGCCACAATTTGACCCGGTAAAATTAGAATCTTTTGTTCAAATACGCGCACCACAAATCGCTAAAGACATTCAAACGGCAGCTGCGAAGGCACACAATGAAGCGGATCTTGTGGCAGAAACTGAAAAGATTTTGGAAAAATTCGCCACAAATTTCGACATTCAACTTAATTTACAACGTGAGCGAACTCTCATTAATGGTCGTGCAGATGCGGTCTATAATCGATTTGTTATCGAATATGAACCTCCGAGATCTCTCACCAAATCTAACACCCACCGCAACAACAAGCACGCAATCGAACAAGTCCAAAATTATATGGCAGGCTTGGAAAGACTCGACCGACAGAAGAAAGAGCGCCTGGCGGGTGTAGCGCTTGACGGCTCGTATTACATCTTTATACGCTATCGTGATGATCATTGGAATATCGATGATCCAATACCTGTTAATAGCCACAGCTCAGAAAAATTTCTTCGGTATTTATTAGCACTTTCAACCGAATTGGCTTTAACCCCTGAAAATTTGGTGCGCGATTTTGGAGAGAATAGCAATGTTGCCAGGCGGGTTGTGCCTGCTCTATACAGGGCAATCACCACTACACAAAACAAAAAAGCTGATGTGCTATTCCGCCAATGGTTGCATCAGTTTAGAGAAGTTTCCGGTTACGATCCTGAAGGCAGCCAATTGAATACCCGGGAATTGGGAAGACTTTATGCCGTCAATGAAAAGCACATTGATCTGGAAAAGTTGTTTTTCTCTATTCACACTTACTACGCGGCTTTCATTAAGTTACTTGCCCTTCAAGTTGCTTATTACTACCTAATGCCCAAAATGGGGAGTGGGTTAAGAGGGGCAGCAAACGAAACAGAGGAAAAGTTATGCAAATTTCTGCAGAATATGGAACGGGGAGGACTATTTGCGGAATTAGGCATAAAAAACTTCTTGGAAGGCGACTTCTTCGGATGGTACCTGGATATTTGGGATGAAAACCTATACGTGGCTTTTCAGCGTTTAGTTGGAGACCTGGCAAATTATTCATTAGTAACATTAGATGTTGACCCAGAGGAAACCAGGGACCTTCTCAAGCAACTTTACCAGAACCTGGTTCCCAGAGAATTAAGGCATGCCTTGGGAGAATATTACACGCCAGATTGGTTGGCGGAGCGCTTGCTTAACCAATTAGGTTACGACGGAGACCCGAAAATAAGGTTACTAGATCCTGCCTGTGGATCAGGCACCTTTTTGGTGCTTGCGATTAAACGGGTGCATGCCTATGCTGATGAGAAAATGCTGCCTCCAGCGCAAGTTTTAGATCAGGTTCTGCAGAATATTGTCGGTTTTGATTTAAACCCCCTGGCTGTAATCAGCAGCCGAACCAACTACCTGCTTGCGCTTGGTGATTTACTGCAGCACCGTAACGGCGATATTACAATACCAGTTTATCTGGCTGATTCAATCTTAACCCCAACCCAAGGAACAGACTTATTTACACAGAATGCCTACAGTTTTTCAACCGCTGTAGGTAAGTTCTCAGTCCCCCGCGTGCTTGTACAGGCAAATTACATCAGCCAATTGGCAGATCTACTGGAAGAATGTGTGCATGTCAACCTTGACCCCACATTATTTGAACAGCGATTAATCAACATGTTCGGAATGAAAAGGCCTGATGATGAAAATGCAATTTCGGTTACTTTAACGCTTTACAACCAATTAATTGAACTCGAGAAGCAAGGCATTAATGGCATTTGGGCGAGGATTATCAAGAACGCCTTTGCTCCAATTTTTCAACCCAAGTTTGACTTGATTGCTGGCAACCCTCCCTGGGTAAATTGGGAAAACTTACCTGAAGATTACCGTCAGGAGACAATACCACTTTGGGAATTTTATGGTTTATTTCCACATAAAGGAATGGATGCTATTCTAGGTAAAGGCAAAAAAGATATATCGATGTTGATGACCTATGTGGCAATTGACAAATACCTAAAAGACAATGGTAAACTAGGATTTGTAATAACACAGACTGTTTTTAAATCCACTGGTGCTGGTCAAGGTTTTAGAAGATTTAAATTAGCTGATGGAACACCGATCAAAATCGTTGGTGTTGATGATATGGCTTTTATTAAACCATTTAAAGATGCTTCAAATAGAACTTCAATAGTGATTATGGTTAAAAACCAAGTAATGACATATCCTTTAAATTCTTATTTACTCTGGTATAAACCAGATGGGGGACTAACAATTAATGAAACAATTACATTGGAATACATCGTAAAAAATAAAGTTGCTTCATATAGGCAATTTCTGGCTGAACCAGTGGATGAAAATGACAAAACATCTTCATGGTTAACTGCACCTAGAGCCGCATTCAAATCCATTAGAACAATATTAGGGAAATCAGAATATGAAGCCCACTTAGGAGTAAATGCTGGAGGGGCAAGTGGCATATACTGGTTAGACCTAATATCAACTAACCCTGACGGAACACTGTTAGTAAGTAACAAAACTGAATGCTCAAAAAAGAAACTTGATTCGGTTCAGGTTAGATTAGAACCTGAGCTAGTTTACCCACTAGTTAGGGAAAGAGGAATTAAGAAATGGCACTATATTCAAAATGATTATCTATTATTCGTCCAAGATCCTGATCGTAGGAAAGGATACGATGAAAGATGGCTGTCAACTAACTATCCTAAGACCTATGGGTACCTGAAATATTTTGAGGAATTCTTAAGAGATAGGCCAGCCTACAACCGATATTATTCCACAAAAGATCCATTTTATTCAATGTTTAATGTTGGTAACTATACAATGTCAGATTATAAGGTTGCATGGAGCAGATTAGAAAAAACCATCAATGCTTGTGTAATTTCGAAAGACAACAACGGAAAACTAATTATTCCGCAAGAGACAATTTCTTTCATTGCTTGTGACAGTAAGGATGAAGCAGACTATTTATGTGGGATATTAAATAGTGCAATGTTTAATTTCGCTGTGCAATCTTATTCAATGACTGGAGGCAAAAGTTTTGGCACACCGAATATTTTAGAAAACATAAACGTACCAAAATTTGACCCTTCAAATGAAAAGCATATGGAAATAGTAAATCTGTCAAGGAAAGCACAAGAGCTAACTTCACAAAACGATACAGAAAATTTAGAAATCATCGAAAATCAAATTGACCGAGTAACTGGGGAAGTGTGGAATATGAATGAAAACGACATAAAAGAATTGAAGGAAATACAAGTAACAATTTATTAAGATAGCATACTCTTTTATCTCATGATCGGAAATGTGTAACAAAGTAAAAACATCTAAAGGAGATATTTTTGACAAAAGTTTTTAGAAATTTTCCAACACCTATAACAAATGGAAAAAGAAAAGTGGCCTTATTAATATCTCCACCGATCTATGATACGCAATATTGGTCGCAGTGGTCGCAGCCATATGGCTTGCTTAGAATTGCTGCTTTGCTGAAAAAGTATCAATATAAACGGATTGAGTTATTTGATTTCTTAGAAGTAAGAGAGAGTGAAAAAATTCATCAACATCGGATCAATCCTTTTGAGGAGTTTTCTACTAAAGATCAACCTCACCGACCAATAAAACCACATCGGATTCAAAAAGGTGATCTTGATGGTCATATTGATCTATTCAACCATCATTTTGGAAAGACCTGGAGGGAATTTGATGATTGGTTAGATGGGAAAGGATTTACAAAAGCAAACCCTCCGGACGAGATTTGGATTTCAGCAGTGATGACATATTGGTGGGAATCAAGCAGAGACCTGATAGCCCGGTTGAGAGCAAGGTTTGGCAATAAGTCGCTAATTATTTTGGGCGGTATCTACCCCACTTTGGTACCGCAGCATGCGGCAGAGTTTTGTAAACCAGATATTGTGGTTGTTGGGGAGATCGCTGAGGCAAACAACCTTTGGACAGACCTCTCATTGTATGAGAAGGCCCCCAATTATGCGATTATCACTCCCAGCAGGGGCTGCCCCTATAATTGCGCTTATTGTGCCCAAAAGACGATCAACAACGGGCGAAAAACAGTCGATTGTCGGTTGGTTGAAGATGTTTATGCCGAAATGATGGACAAATGGGAACGATTTGGTATAAGGGATTTTTGTTTTTATGCCGATTTCTTGCTTTGGAGGCCTGAAGAAAATTTTATACCCCTGCTGGAAAAAATCAGCCAAACTAAAAGTGTAAAATTCCGACTATATGCACCTGAAGGATTGGATGTAAAGTACCTTTCGCGATCACAAAAACTGGTGGATTTGCTCAAAGCTGCCAACATGCAAAAGATTTATCTGCCCTGTGAGAATATCGATGATCAATACCTAAAAACCCTCAACAGAAAACATGTCCAATTAGATGATTTTGTAAAAGCAGCCCGTATGTGTGAGAAGGCAGGCTTCAAGCTGCGCAATATGGATGTGAATTCATTCATCTTATATGGTTTACCAGGAGAGAGAATAGATGATATTGTAAAGACCACTCTCTTTGTGAGTGAAATCGTGGGCTCGATCATCCCAATGCTTTTCACACCGGTACCAACCACCCGGATCTATAACGATTACTTGCCATATATTCAGGAAAGAGGGTGGGACCAACAGCTGCAGATGCTAAATGGTAAGTTATTCCCCTTCAGAGATTTAAATGAAGGCACAATCGATGATTATGTTGATCTGCAAAGATTGATGTTCTCTCTAAATGCCCACTACAGAAATCAATCATTTAAGGTATTTGGCGACACAAAAGTCTCACAAGCTCTAAGGGACAATATAGGAAATGGTTTTAGTGAGTTCGTAGGAAGATATAAAGACATTAGTGTACAAGATGAGCAAATAAGTAATCTTCCGGAACAGGACATAATAGAGGGCAATAAAAAATAATCAAGTACCGAAAAAATCAAGCTGAGTCTTACTGTAATCTATAAGCGTTGGAGTGAGGGGAAGCCCAAGGGCCCTTTTATCACCCATCACTATCACCTACCAACCCCTTGAAAACTTAGAACAAACGTGCCATTATATATTCGCGTGTTTCTATTTGCAATCTGGCACATTAACAAAATGCAAATTTGCAGCAAACTGCCTTGTTTCAGTTTGATTTGCAATAAAAGCACCCTTCTGTACTATCAAAAAACGTTGCTATTTTTGCAATTCTTGCAATTTGTTTTCTCAGCTTTGTACTTGGGGGAAGGCTTGGCGTGCCAAGCCCCTACATTTGGGGTGTAGGGTAGGGCTGGGCCTTGGTCCAGCCGCTTATCTCGCGCATGCATATGATGAGGAGGGAGCAAGCCCCCTCCGTACGGACTGACAGCTTGCGATGGATGAAGGGTACATGAGGTTTCATGGTTTTCCCTCTTCAGTCTCCCGTCCGTTTCACGGCGGGATCCAGCTTCCCCCAGGGGAAGCCCAGGACTGCATACGGGCTTGGCACGCCAAGCCCCTACATCAAGGGGTGTGCAGGCTAAGGCTGGAGTTTGTGGTGATGCAGTGCTCTATCCCTTCGATGATCTCCTGCAGGTGCGAGGGATTGTTGACGAAGTCAAAAAGCAAGCTGTTGACCGTCAGGACGGGGCTTTCGGCGTATTCAGACGACCACTGCTGGTAGTAGCTGTCGAGCAGGCGCAGGTAATCCAAGTCAATCGTATCTTCAATCGACCGGGCACGCTGTTGGATCCTTTCAACCAGGGTTTCAACCGGCGTAACCAGGCGGATCAGCAGGGAGGGCTTGGGCAGCTTCCTGAGGACCAGGTCATACAATTTGAAATAGGCTTGGTAGTCCCGGTCCGAGAGATTGTTCATCTCATGCAGCGCGCGCACAAAAATGTGAGCATCCTCGTAAATGCTACGATCCATGATGGCAGAGCGACCAGAGCTCAGCAGGGTTTCGATCTCCTGGGCGCGATGACCCAAAAAATACATTTGAAGATGAAATGCCCAGGTGTGCATATCGGCGTAGAAATCGGCCAAATAGGGGTTGTTGTCAACCGACTCATAGGATGCCTGCCAACCAATGTGCTGGCTGAGCTGCTGGGTGAGGGATGTTTTGCCGCTGCCAATATTTCCTGCCAGGACAATCAGACACTGCTCGTTTTTAAGAGTTTGATTCATATTATTCTCTCCAACCTGTCCGTAAAAAATATAGGGCAACCTGCTTGGTTGATAATAGACTTTATATGCATAAAATGACAATTACCAAGGTAATAAACTGCGAATAATGTTACCACCTGCGGGATGATGCGGGAGAGTCTTCCGGGGATAATTTTTCGAATTACGTCAATTCCTTGATCGGGAGAGTGCACAAAAAATGGAGCGGGGCGCCATTTTGCATCGTGCTTGTTCTGCGGAGCAAAGCCTATATTATCTATAGTCTTCCCTTGTGAGAGGGTGTAGACTAAAAGCGTTCAATGTCGTAAACATTCTCAAGGAGATACAATGCCTAA
>Ga0116184_10005123_pt1 | contig 10128 bp, 14 predicted proteins | sample AD_JPNNA5_MetaG_FD_89886 | JGI IMG/M metagenome (GOLD analysis project Ga0116184, IMG submission 89886) | Active sludge microbial communities of municipal wastewater-treating anaerobic digesters from Japan - AD_JPNNA5_MetaG | ecosystem: Engineered > Bioreactor > Anaerobic > Digestate | place...
AAAAGTTAAATACGAAGAGCTTGGCGATGTATTTAAAAATTACAAAGTATTGTCCCTTTCGTTGGTTCAAAACTGGATAATAGGACCAGTGCTGATGTTTGCACTTGCTATAATTTTTTTCAAATTATTCCCCGGTGAAAACAATTCCAACCTGCCATACATGTATGGTATTATTATGATTGGCCTTGCCCGATGTATTGCCATGGTAATTGTTTGGAATGATTTAGCAAAAGGCGATACACAATATGCTGCGGGCTTAGTCGCATTTAACAGTATTTTTCAAGTGATTTTCTTTTCCGTATATGCCTATTTCTTTATTGCTATATTACCCGCTTGGTTTGGTATTCCAACAAACAAAGCTGTTGAAAATATTACCATCAGTCAGATTGCTGAAAGTGTTTTTATTTATCTCGGTATTCCCTTTATAGCCGGTTTTCTTACTCGCTTTATATTAATCCGTGTTAAAAGTAAAGAATGGTATCATACTAAATTTATTCCTAAAATAAGTCCTATAACGCTTATTGCGCTTCTGTTTACGATTATAGTCATGTTTTCATTAAAAGGGGAATATATTGTTAAAATTCCACTCGATGTAGTATTAATAGCTATCCCACTACTTATTTATTTCGTAATTATGTTTGTGCTTTCTTTTTTTATGAGCAAAAAAGTCGGAGCTAATTACGGACAATCGGTTACCCTTTCATTTACTGCTGCCAGTAACAACTTTGAATTAGCCATTGCAGTAGCTATTGCCATTTTTGGAATGAATTCAGGGGAGGCTTTTGCAGCAGTGATAGGTCCTTTAGTGGAAGTGCCTGTAATGATTGCATTAGTTAATGTCGCATTTTGGTTTAAGAAAAAATATTTTAAAGAAATTGAATAGTATGAAAAAAGAAAAATTTTGGTGTAGTTCTTGTAAACATCTTTTCGATGCTTCAGGAATAAAAAAAGAATGGACAGATCCGATTTACGGCCCTTGTATGAAATTTGTCGCACCCTGTCCGAAATGTAAAACAGAATGCGATGAATACCGTGACCCGAATGCACAGAAAAAACAAAGTCAGTCTCAAAACATGGGATGCAGTGGATGTTGTAACAGTTGCGATTTTAATCATTAAAAACAACACTTAAAATAATAATTTAATAACATTATAAAATGGAAAACGAAAACAAATCAAAATCAGGTTGTGGATGTGGTAGCACCGATTGTTGCACTCCTAAGAAAAGTAGTTCATGGATGAAATTTATATTTATTGCTATTGTTGCTGCGGCTATTACCATTGTTGTCATTAAATTTTTATCATAAAAAGATTTTTTGCTTAATTAAATCCTTCTAAAAAAGGAATTAAGTATGTAGGAGGTATTTTACTTCTTGCAATAGGTTTTTATTATTTAATTACTGTTTAAATTATGATAAATAATTTTATCATTGGTAAGTATAAAACTATAGCTGGCACAGTATCGCAAGTATCTACGCGTTGGACATTTCAAGATGTTCTCCAAACCATTAAAGTTCGCTGGTCTATTGGACGAATGGATTACAAGGTAAAACAAGGCTTATATGCAGTTGGCAGTCCTGATGAGCATTCTTCTATTTTTGTTTCCGCCAATTTTAAACTAAGCTTCGACCATTTACGAAGAGCCTTAAACGGACTAAATGCATGGGTTTTGGTACTCGACACTAAAGGCGTAAATGTATGGTGTGCCGCAGGAAAAGGGACTTTCGGCACCAAAGAATTAGTATATCGGATTAAAGCACATGAACTTGAAAAAATAGTTTCACACCGTACCATAATTGTCCCACAGCTAGGCGCTCCGGGTGTTTCAGCACATGAAGTAAAGAATAAAACGGGGTTTCATGTTATTTACGGACCTGTTCGGGCGAATGATATTAAACAATTTGTTGATTCGGGTTTTAAAGCAAGCCCCCAAATGCGAAAAGTGGAATTCCCGCTAGTAGAAAGATTAAAATTAATTCCCGTTGAAATTACTTACGGTAAATATTATTTGATTATAGTCCCTGCCCTATTTTTTATTTTGGCCGGATTAAATATTCATGGTTACAATATTGATCTGGCTTGGCAGAATGGAGGCAAAGCGATTATCAACTTATTATCGGCCTATATTTCCGGATGTGTATCAACCCCCATATTCCTACCCTGGCTTCCTTTTAAACGGTTTTCATTAAAAGGTCTTATTGCAGGATGGAGCATCGGAATAATTTTAACTTATTTTCACTTTTTCGGAAATACGCTTTATGAAATTATTTCCTGGTTTTTAATTTCAGGAAGTATTGCATCGTTTCTAGCCATGAATTTTACAGGTTCTTCTACATATACTTCTCTTAGTGGTGTTCAAAAAGAAATGAAAACAGCATTACCTATTCAAATTGGTGCTGCTGCTATTGGACTATTAACTTGGTTAATTACACGATTTATATAACTCATCTTTTACAAGAAATAATATGACTGAAATTAAGTAACAATGTAAAGATTAAGATATATTACAAAAAATAATGTTCTTTTTTTTAATCGAAGTGAAAAAAATAAGAATGGCATTCAGGAAATTTTGTCACAAAACAAGGTTCTGTTTTGTGTTGACGGGCTTGCGCTAAGAAAACGCCAATTTACGAATTCAAAATTCTGAAATGATGAGTTTGGTTTCGGGGAGAAAACAGAACCGTAGTTTTGAAGAAATTTTCTGACAGCCTTGACTTTTTGTAACTTTTTGGTCAAGCAAAAAGTTATAAAATAAAATTATGCAAAACTTAAGTTGCTTAATATGAAAAGATTTACGTATTTAAAAAATGTAGTCACACTTAAACTCGACCAGCAGAAATGTAGCGGGTGTAAGATGTGTACTATTGTTTGTCCACATGAAGTATTTGTTGTAAAAGACAGAAAAGCATTTATCAATAAAAAAGATTCATGCATGGAATGTGGAGCTTGTGAAAAGAATTGTCCGGAAGGTGCTATTAGCGTTCGTTCCGGCGTAGGTTGTGCAGCAGGAATAATAAATGGAATATTAAGAGGAACCGAACCAAGTTGCGATTGCGACTCTTCTAAAGGGAAGTGTTGTTGAGTTTATTGGGATAAGGGTATAGGGTATAAGGGATTTTGTTATGGTTTTAAACCAATATTCACTTATACCATATTTCCATATACCTATATAATTATAACATTTAAAATTATATTTATTCTTATGAAAATTCTAATAATCTGTACAGGGAATACATGTAGAAGTCAGATGGCAGAAGGATTTCTGAAATCGTTTGATAAAAAATTAGAAGTATTTTCTGCAGGAACAAGAGCTGAAAAGCTCGTTAATCCCTATGCTATTAAAGTAATGGCTGAAAAAGGGATTGACATATCTACCCAGTTTCCTAAAAATGTTGACTTATTTACAAAAGAATCTTTCGATTATGTTATAACTGTTTGCGATGGGGCGAAAGAAATTTGTCCGGTATTTACAGGCAATGTAAAACACCGATTGCACATTGGCTTTGAAGACCCTGCTAATGCTAAAGGCAGCGACGAAGAAAAATTACTTGTTTACCGAAAAGTAAGAGATGAAATTGAAAGGGAGTTTAGGGAATTCTATGAAAATATTAATAAATATTAACAGCTATTATTTATTTTAATCTTTTTATTTATTTTTGAAATTGAATATTTCAATTTTTTATGGCAAAGAAAAATAATAAAATCATTCAATTACCTCTTTCCCCTGAAAATTATATAAAAACAAGGGTTCGTAATCTTCCTTTAGGCAAGTGTTATATTAATAAAGACTGGTACGAAATGGGAATGGCTAACATTTTTGTTACACGCGAACATTCCAATGGAAATAAAACAATTGGGATGTATCTTGTTGACACATACTGTCTTGGGGTAAAAGACACTCATTATTTATTCAATATTTCCGATAAAGAATTTGAAGAAATAAAAGAACAAACTTCAGAACAACTTGAACTTATTGACGAAAAATATGAACTGATACATAATATTATTTTTGGAGGAATTGATTATGCCGAAGAATATGGTTTTAAGCCGCATAAGGATTTTAAATTAACTAAATACATTCTCGATGATGATGAAAACGTTGAATTAATAGACATCGAATTCGGGCTTAAAGGTAAACCTGCTGTTTTTGTAGGAAAAGAAAAACATCCTTCAAACATTATTTCGCAATTAGAAAAAGTTGTGGGGAATGATAATTTTTCAATAATACGAGAAGATGAATTTGAAGATTTTTATTCAGACAAGGAAGAACCCGATGATGATAATTATATTGATAAACCTATTTCAGAATGGACAGAACAAGATTTAGATGATATATTAAATGAGAAAAAGAATGCCAGTAATACTCAAACACTTCAATTGATTATTGCAATGTATATGAAATCTCTAAAAAAGAAAGAGATAAAAATCATTGAAAATAAATCAGAAGAATATTTAATATGGAATATCGTTGATGAGGATGAATCCGAAAACAAGCCATTTAAAAATAAGGAAGAAAAAGAAGAGTATGAATTTCTTTATGATAAATGTGATAAGCCCTATGAAAATGCTCTTCCCGAAATTGAATCAGCTATAAAAAAATATCCGCAATCATACAATTTCTGGAATCTTAAAGGGGTATACCTCTCTAAGGTAGCAACACCTGATGAATTATATCAATTTTTTAAAGAAACATATATAAAATTTCCTGATAAAGTAATAGCATTCTGCAATTATTTAAATATACTGTATATAACCGATAGGCAAGAAGAAGCAGACAGGCTTATTAGTACAAAAGGTGGTTTACCTACCCTATTTCCTTCAAGAAATGATTTCACTATTTACGAATTTATATCTTTTATGAAGCATCTGGCTGATTACTATATAAGACAAAATGATATTCCCATGTCTATTGCTTGTACTTTGCCATTATATGAATATAATTTTTACGAGGAGGAAAAAATTATTGTAGAAAATATTTTCATGAACGTAACAGAAACACTGATGAATCATTTGCAAAAGAAATTCAACCTAAAACCAGAAGATTTTAAATTTTAGTTTACCGATTTTCTAAGCCTCAGAAATTTTTGAAGTTAAGGCTGGCAACAATGTAAAAAAATTAATTGTTTACGGAAAGAAAGAGAGGATATTGAGAAAGAGTTTAGGGAGTTTTATGAAGGAAATTTAACCTTATGAATACTCCAATAATCATAGGTATTAAGAAGTTCAATATTTCCTTCTCCTGAATAAATTTGTATTTCGCCGCTACCTTCAATTGCTCCCGAAAAATTAATTTCAAAGATTACTTTAGCTTTTTCTTCATCAAAATTTATTTCTTGAATTTCAAAATGATGAAGTGAAAATGAGGTGAAAGCATCACGGAAATTTTTTAGTTCAATGTTATTCTCGGCTTCCTTTGTTAGCATATATGTATAGAAGTCATTTTCTTTATCCAAAAACGAATTGATAAATTCCAGGCTGTGGTTTCGTATATCGTATTCATGATTTGGATGAAACTCCTCGTAAATAAAATTATACGACATTCCCTCAATCCTTACATCATCGGTTTCATGAAGAAATAATTCTTCGGTAATAAAACGGTAAAGTACGGGGTCTTCAACTTCGCAAAGCGTATCAAGATAAATTCCGCTTTCATTCATCAGATTAATCATTTTTCCCAATTCAGCATTTATTTCTTCATTTGGAATATCATCTGTTTTCCTGAATTCAGGTTTTCCGATAAAATCGTATATGGAAATTTGTTTGCAATTATTGTAAGCTTTTTCAAACTGTTCAATATTATCTAAGAACTGCGCTTCTATATGCGGGTTCAATTCACTATTTTCAGAAGGTTTTGAAAAAGTGGCGCCATATTCAAGCGTAAGTTTTATTTTTTTTATTTCGTTTTCGATACGGAGATTTTCAATTTCCTCTTCGTTTTGGTTTGGTTCCTGCGACATAGGTTTATGAATTTCTGTTTGAACTAGAATCAAAGGTAGGAGAATTTTTATTAACTTTCCAAGTTTTTGAAACTTGAAAAGTTTAAGTTGGCAGCGACAAAGAAAAATTAATTGTTTACCGTAAAGTAAGAGATGAAATTGAAAGGGAGTTTAGGGAGTTTTATTCACACTTATAAATTCAATTTTGTTTTATATTCTGCTTTAGGCTCTGCACATAAGAATAGATCCAATTCCTTTTTATTATTAAATCCTTTTATCTTCTCCTTATATTTTGCTGCAATTGTTTTGTTTTCTATTTCAATTTTTCTTTTTTTACTTATTTGCAAATATTCTTCTTCTTGGTCAATTCCGAGGAACCTTCTATTTGATAGATTTGCAGCAATACCTGTTGTACTGCTTCCTGTAAATGGATCTAATATCCAAGCATTAGGTTGAGTAGAAGCTAGAATTAATCTTGTTAATACTGATAAAGGTTTTTGCGTAGGATGTTTACCGCATGATTTTTCCCAAGGTGCAATTGCAGGTAATTTCCAAACATCTTTCATTTGCTTGTCACCATTAAGTTGTTTCATTAATTCGTAATTGAAGTAATGAGGAACTTTTTCATTTTTGCGAGCCCAGATAATTTGCTCTGTTGAATGTGTAAAATATCGACATGAAAAATTAGGCGGAGGATTATTTTTTTCCCATGTAATAATATTAAGTATTTTAAAATTTAATTCTGTAAGTATTTGACCTATTGAAAATATATTGTGCATAGTACCACTAATCCAAATAGTAGCATCCTCTTTCATTTTTTCACGCACTAATGAAAGCCATTTTTTATTGAAATTATTTATGTAATTAAAACCATGTGATTTGTCCCATTTGCCTTTATTAACGCTTACTACTTTCCCACTATTTATTGTTAATCCGTTATTTGAAAGAAAATATGGAGGGTCGGCAAATATCATATCAAACTTATGTTCGAATTTAGGTAATAACTCGAAAGTATCTCCGTGAAGAAGATAATATGATTTATCAGTAGAAATATAAAAAGGTTTAATCATTCTTCTAACATATCAGCTAAAAAGTGCAACAATATACTTAAATTATGCTTTCCTTCAACGAAGCCATATTTTTCACAACCATCAGGTATTAATAATTTCTCTTTTATCATATCCGTATCTGAAGATACAAGTCTTAATGCATCAACTAATACTTGAATTTTATAATTCCTTCTCGTAAGGAGTGGTGAATTATTTAATAGTTTATAAGGTTTTAACGTAGATGATATTATGTCGTTCATATATGTCTTTTTAGTTTTACAAATATATAAATAAAAATTAAATGATACTATTTGTATGTAGACTTTTTGTATATAAACTCTCATTTTTGCAAAATGAAAAAAGATATTGTTAAACAGTTTGGAATAAAAATTAGAAATCTAAGAACTGAAGCAGGGTGGAGTCAAGAAGAACTTGCTGATAAAACAGGTTTTCATAGAACTTACATTGGGATGATTGAAAGAGGTGAAAGAAATTTGTCCTTAAGAAATATTGAAACTTTTGCTAAAGCCTTTAACTTAAGTATTTCTAAATTATTAAATTTTGCATAGATGGCTAACTATAAAGAAGTTTTTGGAAAAATAAAAAAAATAAAATTTGAAACACCAACTGTTTTCCATAGAGACCAAGGAATAGAAATATTTGTGGTAAGACCAAACAAAGAGTTTAAGAATTATGATATTAAGAAAAACTTCCAGATTTTTATAAAAGAAGGAGAGAGGGAGTTTAGACCCAATCATCTTAGAGTTATGATTGATTTACATTTAAGAGTTCGTTCAAGGCCCGATTTAAAGAATAAACTGTTAATGGCATTTGATAAAATATTTTATCATGAAGATCCTATCGCTGCTATTAGATCGTTGCGAAAAGAAGAATTTGAACATGAGCTAAACCCAATATCAATAATTGCAGTACTAAGTCAATTATTTATAATAGAGCAAGATTATAATTATATAGGCGAAAGTCATTATGACCCACCTACATTATTTTATCAGGGCTGGATTAGACAGTTTATTGATAGTTCAAAAGAAATTGATAATTTATGTCTGAGTGTTTGCAGTAGACAACCTCCCGCAGCTAAATATACCAATTACGAAAACAAAAAACATAAAAAATTTAAAGAGGTTAATTCCCTTTTATGGTATTTGAATTAAGCAAGTTCAAACTACAGAAAACGATAACATATTAATTAGTATTAGAAAAAATAAGCATTTCTTATAAATATAGGAAAAATAAAATACTATTTAGAGTAACTATCTATTACACCGTTTTGATATCCTAGCGCATAAGCTACATGAGTGCTTTTATGGCGATGTATACCTGCTTGACTTTCTTCTAAAGAATCAAAAAGAATTGAGAGGTTTATTACCTCTTTTCTTTCTAAACCATCTATATATCCCTTATCATAGGCGCAAGATGCACATTTATGTCTTCCAACACCGCCTTGGTCTATTGGAATATTTCTCATATGTTCATCTGCAATTGAATGATTTTTTTTACAAGCCATCTTATTTTAAATTAGATTTTTCCATTAATTCATTATATAAATCTGATTGGCCTTTGCCTCCTGGCAAGTAATTTTCAGTAGTGAAACTTTTATCCTTAATATCTATTTTTTTAATAAGATTATAAAAAGTTTCTTTAGAGATTATTTCATCTTCTCTTGTTCTTAAATGTATGTATACATTTCTGAAAAATTTCATCAAAGCAATATAACCTGTAGATTTATTTAGAATATTATTATTTATTACATTTTTCCAAGAATACTCCCATTTACTTTGCACAGCTTGGAAATAATTTATCATTAATTGGGTTATACCGCTATCTGTTTCATCATCAATAAATAGTTTTCTTAAAATTAACTTATTTTTGTCTTTTTCATTAGCATATGCAGGCTTTTTACTTCCTAGAAACAATCTATTGTGTTTATAAATTTGTCTATCAGCTTGAGGGTCTTTAGAAATATATTGCATTATGCCTTTTACGAAAGTATCTTGTGTGATAGTTTCTTTCTCAGCATTATTTGCTGTTCCCAATATTTTAATTTTATTATAAAAAGGACTATTTTCTTCCTGATCTAAAACACGAGCAATAGTATGACAGGTTTTCTGAGGACTTCTTGATTTAGCAAATTCAAATAGATCTGCTGCCAAAGATTTACTTACAGGTTTTTGCTCAGTATTAATTGTTGCAAAAACTATTGCCTGATCTTCGAGTTCCATATCAATATAAATTGTTACAATGCATTGAAACGAACTCCCAGACTTTTCATAATGATTTAGTCCTGCAATACGATGTTGACCATCTAATACTTTAGCAACATCTTGTTTATAAAGAATAGTTAATGTTTTATCCTTTGAGTTGTAAGAAACATTTTCAGACGACATTTCAAGTATAATACTATTTGGAAAAGTAGCATCAATCAAATTTACATATTTCCCAATTTCTTTTTCTCTTTTTAAACTTAATTTTCTTTGAATACCTGTATATTCTTCAACCTCTCTATTTTCTTTTAATCGTCTTACATCAACCATAGAAATATATTCCAAAACGTCAGCATCAATAATGGAAATGTACATATTACCTATGGGCTGCTTAGCTTCTAAGCATGGAAATGTCAAATATTGATTATTTTCTTTAATTATCATTTAATTACTTATTAAAATTTAGATGCTTAATAATTTTTTTTTGATTATTTATATCTGATTTATTCAAATCTAATATAATTAAATGTTGATGGTACTGTGTAATAGCAAAAGCAATTGAAACTAAAATTATTGATATTATTGAACCGTATTTTGTGAAATTTGTAGTTGAGTTTTGGAAGTTAATTAATTGTGAATATGAAATTGCGCATATTGTAATTAAAATCATTACAAAATATTTTCCAAAAAGTTTATCCTTTTTATGCAAATAGTAAATTAAAGACGAGCTAAAAAGTGAAATTGCGTATAAGAAAAAATTACCCTGACTATATAATTTTTCAAAATTAATATTTTCTCCATTATCAATAGTGTCCTAAATAATTTTTCAGGAAAACGAAAATATGCTATTTCCTTGAATAATTCAAAAAAAAACTAGCTTTTTAAAAAAGAACCCCTTGTGCATATTTTGGGGGCGAACTAT
>Ga0116184_10005130_pt1 | contig 10120 bp, 6 predicted proteins | sample AD_JPNNA5_MetaG_FD_89886 | JGI IMG/M metagenome (GOLD analysis project Ga0116184, IMG submission 89886) | Active sludge microbial communities of municipal wastewater-treating anaerobic digesters from Japan - AD_JPNNA5_MetaG | ecosystem: Engineered > Bioreactor > Anaerobic > Digestate | place...
AGGCCATGCCATCACAAACAGTCCTATGACAGTCAGGATTCCCAGAACAAATTGTTCCTTGTTGCGTCACAGGAACCTGCGTGCATGTTTTAACCTGGCAAATACTATGGACACAACTATTTGGATTTACTGTACACTGAGGATCACCCTTGCCACTTACATATTGGCACGAATAAGGATAAGTTATTCCACAGGCAAGATGTTTGCATATATTACCAGGAGTTTTATTCACGCATCGCGTATAATCAACTGCAGTGCCATCGGCGGTATTTGCACAAGTAAAATTACCGCCTGCGGTTCCGGTCACAGTACACCCTGCGTCTTCTATATTGTTTATTCTTGTTCCTGTACGCAAAACACAATTTGACGTACTGGCGCTTTCGCAAGCTATATACTGACAATCTCCGCTTGGTTTGCTATTGCTGTCTACAGTACATGTATCCGTGCTCTGACCAACTGTTTTTTCACAAACATTTCCCTTGCATTCAAGGTGATAACATTTAGGTAGATTTGCTGACCTGGAATCTGTTCCATATTTGCATTGGTCTCGCTCTGTAGCAGAAGTTTTTGGAGTTAATTTACATTCGGTGCTTTCACATTTTGTAACCTGGCAATCACGGCTTTTTGTATTAGCTCCGGCGTTATCTGTACAGGAGATTGTAAGTTTTGTATCTTCTACTGGCACATATATACACATTTCACGCTTTGACTCTCCCCCGCACATAGACTTTTTACAAACATTTGGCGTATCTCCCTCGTTACTGTTATTGGGACAAAGCGTGTCTTTTAGAGGGTCCAGTTTATCTCTACTAATTTTTACGCATTTCATATCTCTGCAAACCATCACATAACAATCAAACAAGCCCGCCGAGGGGTCGTTTGCATCTCCATATTTGCATTGATCTCTATCTAAAATAGATGTCTTGGTGGCAAGTTCGCAAGTGGGCGCATTATTGCTGTCGCCACCAGAGCTTACGCACCTTGTAAATTGGCAATCTCTGCTCGCTTGCCCCGTGCCGGCCTCTTTGGTACAAGGAATTGTCAAAGTTTTATCTTCTACTGCTACGTATATACATTTTTTGCTATCTAATCCAGTGCCACACATTGGCTTTTTACATATGTCTAATTCTTGACCTTCCTGATTAGAAGAACAAGCAACATCTGTTGAAGAAACTTTTGAGTTTGCTACTTTTGTACATTTTTTATCTCTACAAACAAATTTATAACAATCTTGTAGATTGGCCGATGGCGCGTCCTGAGAACCATATTTGCATTGGTTTCTATCGGTGACAGTGCTCTTTGAAGAAAAAATACAGTTCATACTACTACAATTTGTATAAACACAATCTCTGTTTGTGCCGCAATATAAAGCACTGGTATTAGTTTTTGGAACTAACTCGCAGGCTGCAGGAAATTTTAGGTTTGGGTCAAAAGGACTCACAGAATTATTTGAGGTGCAACCCCATCTGTAACACTCGTTACTTTTTGAACCAGGTGTTTCTGCTGTACATCTTAAAGGATCATTTGGATCCGGAGCTCCCAACATCCACAAACACTCTGCGTAAGCTCCGCTATAGTTACCATTAATTACACAACCAAAATGGCAACCTGCTATGCTTGTATCTGCAACACAAGAAGCGGTACCAACCGTTGACCCTTCTCTGCACACGTGCTTGCATTGAATATTGGTTGCGTCACAGTACGCCCAGGAGCTTTCATGTTTTACCCATTCTCCTTCAGGATAAGTTGAGGATGATGAACAATAATAACAATAACTTCTGATCTTACCTGTAAAACCGTCGCACTCCGTTGACCAATCACCAGGATTAACGCTACATTCCACTCCACCTGCAGGTAAAGGATTTGAGCAGCTTACAGCCTGAGCAAAACAAAAATTACTATTGCTAATAAAATAAAAAACAGCAAAAAATAACCCGGCAAAAATTTTTGCAAAAAGCAATAAGTTATTTTTTTTCATTCAGATTAGTTTATTTTGATAATAAAACTCCGGCAACTCCGTTTATTTGACCGTCTTTGTTTATCTCTAAATTAACACTAATATCTTGGCCCTCTTTTAAAATATCTATTCCCGCAACTTTTTGAGAAGGAGCAGAAAGACCATTACCCAAATCTACAGAAGAATCAAAAACATATACAGGGGCGCTGTTTTCCATTTTTATGTTTAGTAATTCTTCTCCATTACTCAAAACCATATCATTTCCGTTTATTGACGATATTCTGCCATAAGCTGTAATTGTTGGAATTAAATTAGAAGTTAAAATTTTGTATACAGGCGTTTCTTCAAGTGGCTGTTGTTTTTTAAAAGACTCATAAGACAAAAATCCGGTTCCTCCACCAACAGCAAAAAATACCAAAGCCACTATTATATAAGAAACTACTTTTTTAATTTCCATATTATTTTTGCAAAATAATTACCATTTGACCTTCAATTTGGCCGTCTTCGGCAACTTTTAAATTAACATTTACGTTGTCCCCCACTTTTATATCTTTAAATTCTGCTGTTTTTTGCGCCGAAGCCGTTCCGTTTGCGTTTGCAGACATTGCAGGAATAAAAACAAAAGCGTCGTCTTTTATTTTTATTTTCATTGTTTCTCCGTTAAAATTTAGCGTAATGTCTCTGCCATCTATGCTTTCAACTTGGCCATAAGCAGTTATAGAAGGCACCACAGAAGAAGCCAACTCTTTTATGGCCAAAATTCTTGAATCATTTTTTAAATCAGCTGCTGTTTTTATTTGCTGATAAAAAATTCCCAAGCTTCCGCCCAAAATCAAAAATATAATTGCAATAGCAATTAGCAACATTAAATTTTTATTTTCCATTTTTATTTTTTAATTAATTCTATTTATTCATTTTACTATTTTTAAAAAACACAAGCAAATATATCTCCCTGTGGATAACTTTATTTTAAAACTTGACATAATGCTTTATTTTATTGTATGGTTAAGGTAGCATAGCACCTTGACAGGCTACTACTTTGTTTGTTTACTATTTTCCGCGTTTTTGCGTATCACCCAACGTCTCAAGAAAGGACGTAACCATGAAGACCATCGCCGTTATCGTCACCCTGCTCGTTGCCCTCTTCTGCTGTGGCAATTGTCTGGCAGACCAAGAAGACTCCGTGGGAGTTGCATACTCCACCGGAAACAACTTGGTTTGCTACAATTTTGCCACCAAGGAGAAGACGAGCTTGCTCGCCAACAACGAGCAAGTGCCCGCTGGCCCGTTCTCGGTTTCTGAAGACGGAACCAGGGCCGTGTTCCTGTTTGAGAACAGGATCTACGTCAAAAGCTTGCCCGTGGGCAAGGCCGTCTACCTCAAGTGGGCGGGAAAAACCAAGGGCAGAGCGTTTGTAGAAGGGCCCGACTTCCTGGTCAACGGGGTTCAAAACCTAAACTACCCGTTGCAAAAAGGAACCGGCATTATTGGGGGATCCTTTTTCCCCAATAATGCCAAGAACTTGCAGATCTCCCCCAACGGGAAAACCCTATCTTGCGAGGTTGAAGGAACTGGCGTGTCTTACCCCAGGTCCTCCTCGGGGCAGGGGTGTGTCAAAACCATTGACACCTGCAACCACGTCCTTGTCATGGCCGTGGAGGGCGGAAACGTTGTGCAGAACTTTGCCCACATCAGCAAGTTTGGAAACTTGGCCGTGTTCTCCGGCCTCCCCTTTGTGGACGGGGACGGATCGGTAAGTCTGATAAAGTCCACGCCCAACTACGGTTGCTCGGGCTTAACCCTGACGCCGGCCGATGCCCTGCAGAGGTTCTCGTTCAAGAGAAACGCCTTTTTTGGGGCGTTCTCCAAAGATGGAAATATGTTTGCCGTGATCTACCAAACGCCCAACGGATGGGGCCCCATTGAGATCAGAGATCTCAAGGTTATGCTACCCCCTCTCTATCTGGGCAGAAACCAGTATCACAGCAAGGTGACTGGCGTCTACGAGATACCCGTTCAGCTGCCAAACTGCCAAGGATTGGCATGGAAACCCGATGGCTCGCTAACCTGTTTGTCTGGGGGGAGACTCGTCTCCTTCAACGGCAAGCAGATGGCGCAAGCCATTCAAGGCAGCGGATGGGCTCCAAACCCAGACCCAAGTTGCTACGTCCCTGTTCCGGTAAACAATATACTCCAAGTTACCCCCGCGCTGGTGGCGCAAGGAATTATGGGGTATAAGGTTTACTGGATAAGCGACGCTTGCTTCTTCTTCAGGGGCAGCGATAGAGGGATCTATCGCTGGAAATCTGGGGTAACGCAGAAGGTTACGGACAACAGCCCCAACGAGTACTCCTACGTCAACACGTCGGGGTCAAGCTCAAACACCCAAGAAGAGACACAGGGAAGTGTCACTTGGTACAAGGGCCAGGCCAACTATTTACGTGAGGGGTACCACAAAGGACTTTTCACGTACTTCTACCTCGGAGAGATGAAACTGGCGTGGTCAAGCGCTGATGCAGATGGCAAGGTGTATCTTCTCTACATACTTGTCCCAGGTCAGAAAGGTCTTGACTGGTGTGTTCTCGGCCCAACCGAAGACATCAGCAAGATAGACTTGGCCTCTTGCAAGTTTCACTCTGGGGGGCAACTCAAGAAAGGAAGGAAACCCCAGGTTGACAGCAGAAGTGGGGAAATCAACCCCAAGAATATCGAGGGCGGACCGGCAATAATCAGATGCCCAGTCGGTTCGACAGTTCTCTTGAAGCTCGATAACAAAATCTGCTCGGCCCTCAAAGCCACAAAGATCGAGTTTTCGGGCTCCAACGCCGTAAATGGTACGGCAATTATGAACTACGAGTGGGCTCCCCTGCTCCCCAAGGGAGCAGAAAAAAACAACCAAAGAGTGGCCATCAGAAGATAGGCCTTCACGGAACACCGCGCGACGGATCGCGCGGATGCACAGCCATGATGGCCTTTTTCTTTTCCAAAAATTTTATAAAATTATTACTTAAAAAATAATTAATACGTATTATAATAAGGCAGTTCTATAAAAAATTTCGAGCCCTTTCCCTTGCCGGCTGATTCGGCTCGTATCGTTCCATTGTGAGCCTCAATAATTTTTGCAGAAATATAAAGGCCAATTCCCCTACCCGAAGCAAAAAGCGTTTTAGCGTCATCTCCACGCTCAAAAGTTTTAGAAAATATATTATCTAGCTCGCCTTCTGGTATGCCAATTCCGGTGTCTTTTACGGCAATTAAAATCTTTTTGCCTTCTAAAATTTCCAGCTCTGCTTCTATTTTACCTTTTTCTGTATATTTTACCGCGTTATCTAAAATATTAAGCAGGGCTGCTTTCAACTTACTTTCATCCGCTGAAACTTTTTTATTTTTACCGCTAAATTTAAAATTTATTTTTATTCCTTTTTCCTCAGCCTCCGGCTCAACACTTCTTATCGTCTGTTCCAACATCTTTTTTATATCAACTCCGGGCTTTAAAGATATTATATTGGCGCCAAGCTGGAGCTGGGAAACATCCAAAATATCATTAACTATTTTTATACCGTCCAAAACAGATTCTTTCATTTTGCCTATAATTTCTTTCGATTTTAAAGGAATTTTTCCGTATCTTCCAGACATAAGCAAATCTACATACCAGCTAACAGCAGTCAACGGAGTTCTTAAATGATGGTTTGCAAGCACCAAAAATTGGTTTTTTGCCTCGTCTATTTTTTTTAATTCATCGTGAGCTTGCTTTTCAACTTCGTAGGCTTTTTTGATGTTTTTTGTTTGCTCATCAACTTTTTGCTGCAAAGTTTTATTAAAATCTTGCAATTGACTGTAAAGCCTGGCATTATCAACTGCAATAGCAGCCTGCTTTGACAGCGTGCTTAACAAATTTAAATCATCGCTGGTATAAGCATCTCCAGAGACTTTTGCCCCCAGCACAATTATTCCAATCAGTTTATTTGAGATTATCATGGGCAAACAAAGCGACGCTTCAATATGTTCCATATTTTCTGCAAGCTGATTTAGTTTTTGCTTTTCTGCTGAAGCGCTCAAATCTTTTAAAACCATCTGTAATTCGTCTCTTACCAAGGGCCTTTGGTTTTTTTCAAGATGTCTGGTCAAAAAATTATCCTGCACTAGGCTTATGCCGTTATTTTCGTTAAAGCCAATAACCTTTGCAATTTTATATTTTATTGCTTCTCCATCTTGGTCAGTCAGCAAAATTCCCGCCCTGTCCAATTGCATTGCGTCTTTTATGTTGTTTACAATTGAACCAACAATTTTGCTCAAGTCAATTGAGCCAGTTAACTCATCTGTCAAATTTGCCATTGTTTCCTGGCTATTATACAAACTGAAAAAAAGATATTTATTGGCTATATTCCTTATTTTTTCGTTTATCCAAACAAACAGCAAAACAAACAAAGGAGCAATAATTAAGCCAAGCATATACGCTCCGTTGGCATAAATTCCTCCAAAAATTTTGTTGTACAACCAAGATGTCAAGTAAAACATTCCATACACAAATCCTGCCGAGATAATATAAATAAAAGTTTTTCTGATAATTACTCTTATGTCCATTAAACGGTATCTCAATATTGCATAAGTAGTAAAGGCCACCATTATACAAGTAAATACTTGTCCGAGCCAATTCAAATAAAAATATCCAATCCATGGCATTATTAAATTAGTCACAAATGCAAGATTTGCGGCCAGAGAGTAGCCTGTTACAAGATAAATTATTTGCAAACGCTCTATCCCCTTGCTTCTAAAATATTTTATAAAAAGCCTAAAAAATCCAAAAGAAAAAAACAAAAGGGTATAAAAAAAATAAAACCAATAATATGCCGTAAAAATTATTTGGTTTTCCAAACCTGCTCTAACATTGACCTCTTTTATTATTAGTCCCGGCCAGATTACCATTAATATCAAAACAAAATTAATGCCAAAAATTAAGAGGGTTCGCCACCAGATATATTTTTCTTTTTGCGAGGGGAATATATAAGTAAAATATAAAAAACTGCTTGCAATTAAAGTTGGTGTTACATACAAAATTGTGCACCAAAGCATATTAAATTCTGGCGGAGACGAACGATAAAAAAACATTGCCATTATCCAACTGATAATCGCAACTATATTTAAACTGTAAACTATGTTTATTTTTTTATTTTTTCCGCTAATAAAAATCAACACTCCCAAAAGAAAATTAAGAAGGGCTGTTATAATCAACAAAACATTAATCGCATCAAAAAGAAAATAAAACATATTATTTTATTATACAATAAAAATCAAACAAAGAAAAAAGGGCGATGTCATTCATTGACAAAGCCCCTAAGCGATTCTCTTGAACAGAGCCTCCATGTCTCTGGACTGCCACGCGGCGCAACAGGGAATTCCTCCCTGATAGCCACCCGGGAACGAGGGCCACGCCCTGGCCTTCACACCAACAATGTGATAACAGTGGCAACCAATGTCTCTTAGTTGCTCTGCCACCTCGTCAGAAGGCTCGGGGTAAACCTCGTTTACAACCACAACTTCCGGCCACAACAGCGGGATGTACTGGCTCAACGCAGAGTTAACGCTGATGTTGACAAGCAACACTTGCTTACCCTGCAGATGAGACGGCCAGTGGTCATGGCCATTGTTGCCGGCAATGTCCACGCTATGGACAGTACCGGCCGGCAGCGAGACAACCACCTTGCGGCCAATGAATCCGCGGCCACCAAGCACAATAACCGGCGTGTCTCTACTCAATCCTTCAAGCAACTTCACCTTGCCAATTACCTGCTTAACAACCTCAACGGTCACGTCGGCCTCAGGGGTTTCTCTTACCAAACGGCGCATGAAGAGAATTCCAGGGAGAATTCCCGCAAAGGTCTTGTGCTTTGCGTAGAAAAGTTCCCTAAGCCTCTCCATTCTTTCAACAAGCCGGCGGAGTTTGTCCTTGTTGGCCGGATCGCTGAATTGGCCATTGTCAGCCGAGATGGCAAACTTCACGCCAATCTTTCCGTTTTGGCGAAAAAACCCAATAGGCTTTGGATTCCATTCCATTGTCTTAGCTCTCCAGCGATACGTATACGCGTCGCTGTAATCCTTGTTGGCCGGATAGGCCAGAAATACCGACCCCATCACACCGACTCTCTTGTTTACCAACCCAACCAGCCAGAAAAGCCAGTTGTAGTTGAAAAACAGGTTCAGAAACTCGGTAAACAGCCTCCTGATGTGAGACTTAAAAAATCCCCCATCTGGCTTGCCTGTATCAGTAGCGTGAACTCTCTTTTTAGGGAGAGTCACGCCAGTTCGCAAAGTCGCAGTAGCGAACTTTTGCATGACTCTCCCCTTCTTTGTTCAAGAGTATTAAATTTTCATGGCTGGAAACACTCCAGCGTGCTGACTCTACTATACCAAACAAATAAATGATTGTCAAATCTTTAGCGTATGTTATAAAATAATACAAAAAAAGAGACCAAGCTATGAAATGCCTGGTCTATGAGAACAATGAGGGAGCACGACGGGACTCGAACCCGCAACCACTAGAGCCACAATCTAGAGCTCTAACCAATTGAGCTACGTGCTCCACATTGTTTTGGGAACTGCCTACATATTAGCAAAATGCAGGCAATTGTCAAGTCTTGGCTACCTTCCCATTATCCAAGACAAACAATCGAGAAATCCCTCCGTGAACGTCTTTTGAGAAACGAACTTAGCTGCCTTTTTGATTTTGGACGAAGCATTGGCAACAGCGCAGTGAGTGATGCGGTTACTCCCTATAATATCCGCATCTCCGTCGCCTATCATGAAAAACTCGGCGGACGGGTATTTCTGCAACAAGAATTCGTATCCGCTGGTTTTAGACACGCCGGCTGCATCCATTATGACTATGCCGTAAGTGTCATTGAAATCGCTGGCAACAATGCCAGCTGGAAGCGGAATCCTTTTTACAATCCGACACCCTGCCTTAAACCATGCATCGTCGCGAAGCGCCACGCCATAACTGTCAGTTGTGCGCAAATAGAAGCCTATGCTCTGCCTGCGCAAGTCATCGATTATGAGCATTCTGCGGTTGGGCGCGAAGATTTTTTGATCTCTCACCCAGGTAGCAGAGTCGCCCACTGCCACGTCGCAATCTTGGCCGGCAAAAGCTTGCTTAAGTCTTTTAAGATAGCTTTGCAAACCGCTGATGTTATTGAACGTGTAGAGCTTGCCGCAGAAAGAAACTACTGCTCCCCTTTCACCTATAATTATTTCCGGACGGATTCCTGCCGCCCAGAAAAAATTATTAGATATCCGCTCCACAGGTGTATCTGAATTTGGAACAAGAACGATGCCTTTCGGAAGCCTTTGCAGAAAGTTCCCGATTGCAACCGTAGTCTTGTAACCCCTGTCGAGCAGGACTCCGTCCTGATCTGTCATGACTATCTTCACGGTTTTGTTCTCCCGTTAAAAATGGTTTATGTAAAAGAGCCCTGATTTAGTTTATAACCAAATCCAAAGCTGTAAGTATGGCCCTGTCAATACCATATTTTGCATTTGGATCTTCTATCAATTGATAGACCAAATCAGGATTCTTTTCAACTTCATCTAACGGCTCTGTTGTGTTGACTGCTAAAACCGCAGCCGCCTTAAGTCCCCTTAACCTGGCGATAAGAAATATTGCGCTGCATTCCATCTCTGAACTAATAGCTTCAGAACCTTTCAATTTCAAAAAATTTTCAATAGGCTCATAAAAGGCATCGTGAGTTCTATTGACCCCCATCCAATATCTATAATTTTTAGATTTTGCCGAAAATTCTAGTTTTGAAACTAATTCCGTATCCGCAACTGCTGGAACTTCCCGGCCAACATAAGCGCCCGTAGTTCCTTCCTCCCTGATAGCTGAAGTTGGTATAATAATATCTCCTGGATTTATTTCTTTTTTTAAAGCGCCGCAGGTTCCAATTCTGATAAGCCTTTTAGCTCCAATGTTTGCCAGCTCCTCTACTACTATTGCTGCTGACGGACATCCCATACCAGTTGAAGCAACAGAGACTGGAACTCCTTTATATATCCCCCTCCAAACAGGTAATCCGCGGTTATCTGCAACCCTCTCTGCTTTTTCCCAATATTTTACAACTAAATCAATCCTGCCCGGGTCTCCAACCAGAAAGACTATATCTGTTA
>Ga0116184_10005138_pt1 | contig 10115 bp, 9 predicted proteins | sample AD_JPNNA5_MetaG_FD_89886 | JGI IMG/M metagenome (GOLD analysis project Ga0116184, IMG submission 89886) | Active sludge microbial communities of municipal wastewater-treating anaerobic digesters from Japan - AD_JPNNA5_MetaG | ecosystem: Engineered > Bioreactor > Anaerobic > Digestate | place...
AGAATAAAAAAATCCTGCAACATAATCTCCCGAACCATCAAAACCATCTTTAATATCACAAAGTAAAAAATCTACCATACCATCACCATCATAATTTGGTGGGTTACCAAAATATTCATTATCGATAGCTACAATACCTTTATTAGGATTGCGAGAAGCTAGAGGAGTAGAATTTTCAAGATCGTTTAATATTGCATTTATTTCTGTCATGGTGATATGTTCGTTAGTCATTTCTGTTGTATCAACCCATATATTTACTAATTTCCCTTTTGCCTTTAAAGTAGCTTTAATTGATTCGAATCTTGAATTAGTAATATTAAGAACAAAAAAATCTTTTTTATCTCCTATGAGATAATTTATTTTGTTAGTTTTCTGTAATTGGTAAGAAACCATTTCCTGATATAATTCTGGGCTATAGATTTTAGTATTTTCTAAAACCTCTTTTTGATAGTCAGGATTATTTATTTTATCATTTATACAAATTCTTTTGATATTATAAGGTATATTCTCTTTAGTTAAATCTGCTCTTTGAGAATACGAAGAAATAACAAAAGTAAATAGTAATAAGAAAAGAAATATTTTTTTCATAAAATCACTTAATTAGTTTAAAATTTAAAGATAGACATAAATATAATAATAAAAGTTTAAAAATTAAATAAAGCATTTAAAACAAAATTACTATTAATAACTTTATTATATAAACCAAAAATTAAGCTATAAACACAATAAATATTAGTTAACTATTATAAGAAAGCCAAAATTACGGAATAAACTTATCAAATAATTTTCTTACTTGCTTTAATTCAGAATTGTAAAAGAAACCTAAAAGATAAAGAACAATCAAAAATAATATTAATAAAAATAACTTAATTATTATTTCAAGATATAAATTAAACTTATTATCTATTAACAAAAAAGCAAAAAATATAATTCCAGTAACAACAAATATTTTAAGCAATCTATTGTATTCATATTTTATGGGGTACACTTTTTGATTTAGATAATACATACCAAAAGCCATAATAACATAACTGAAAAGTGTTGCTATAGCAGCACCTGTCATTTGAAATAAAGGTATTAAAACCAAATTAGCTACAATATTTGATATAGCTCCTATCCCAGTAATATAAGGTAAATATTTCGTTTTTTTCTCAATATACACACCAACTATAAAATTCAAGTACAAACCATTAAATAAATAACTAAGTAAAATTATTGGAACAATGTTTAAACCTCCCCAATAGGCTTTACCAATTAAATAACCCCTTCCTGGTAAAGGAATTTTTACAATTTCTTCAATAAAGAATGAAACCGAAAGTAAAATGAAGGAAGAAAACAAAGTAAAATAAGTTAAAACACGAGCAAAAATTTCTTTTGCATTTTCCTCTTTTGCATTAGATAAGAAAAAGGGTCTCCATGCATATTCAAACATGGAAACAATCAACATCATAAAAATCCCAAGTCTATAATTAGCTTGAAATATACCAACTGCTTCATAGCTCATCATTTTTTCAAGCATTGGTCTATTAATTACTTGAATAATCATTACAGACAAACCAGATGGTATATAAGGCAATCCAAAAGCTAGAAGATTTCTGTATAATCTATCAGGAAAACTAAATACAAAATGGGATTTAATTGTAGGTAATAACAAGATAAAAGTAAACAAAGAAGCTGCTACTCCACTAATAAAAATACCCTTAATACCTGTTCTAAATAAAAGCAATAAAATAATGTTTAAAGTGACATTTACTATTATATTAGATAATTTGATTAAAGCAAATTTTCTTGCTTTATTTTCCAACCTAAGAGTAGCAAAAGGTATAACACATAATGAATCAAAAAAAAGCATCCAAGCTGAATACTTTATTAACGAAGTATCACCACCAGATACCAAAACCGCAATATCAGGAGAAAAATAATATAATAGCATAGTAAAAATTGAAGAAGTAGCAAAAATTGAAATAAATGGTGTACTAAAATTTTCTTTTTTATTACCTATCTCTAAGGTTGACGCATACTTAAAATATGCTGATTCAAGCCCATATACATAAATTACATTTAAAAAAGCAATATAAGCATAAATTGTAGTCATTATGCCATAAACAGAAGGCTTGAGAACATTAGTATAAAAGGGAACTAAAATAAAATTGAGGAACCTGCCAATTATTGTACTTACTCCATATATAGCAGTTTCTGTGGTGAGTTGTTTAATTTTTGAAAGCATTAAGGTTATTATTTTTTATCAATTAGCAATGATAAATCAAATGCTTTTACAGAATGAGTAAGTGCACCTATAGAAATTCTATCAACCCCTGTTTCTGCTATTTTTCTTAAATTTTCGAATGTAATACCTCCGGAAGCTTCCACTTCACATCTATTGTTAACTATTTCAACTGCTTTTTTCATATCATCAATTTCAAAATTATCAATTAAAATTAAATCAGCTTTACCATTATCTAAAACTTCCTTTAACTCTTCTAAATTAGTAACTTCAATTTCAATTTTATAATTTAAACCTTCATCTTTTCTATAATCATAACAGAGATTAATTGCTTTTGAGATTGAACCAGCAGAAGCTATATGATTTTCTTTAATTAAAAACATATCATATAAACCCAGTCGATGATTTTCACCTCCACCAATTTTTACTGAATATTTATCCAATAAACGTAATCCTGGAACAGTTTTTCTAGTATCGTAAATTTTAGCTCTTGTTCCTGCTACTTCTTTTACATACTTATTAGTTAAAGATGCAATACCACTCATTCTTTGCATGAAATTCAAGACTGTTCTTTCAGCCATTAAAATACTTTTAATGTTTCCATGAATATGAATTATTTCGTCTCCAATATTAACTTCATCACCATCTTTAAACTTTGAGATAAATTCCAAATCTTCATCAACAAGGCCAAAAAGTATTTCAGCAACCTTTACTCCAGCAATTATACCCTTTTCTTTAGATATTATTTTTGCATTTCCAATTGAGCCATCAGTTAAAATTGCATCTGTTGTTATATCCCCTTCTCCAACATCTTCCATTAAACAAGATTCTAGAAATTCTATTAAATCTTCTCTCTCAAAAATGTTAATCATTTTTATCCTTTATTTCTTCTTCATCTAGAAGCATAATTGGAATATCATCTTTTACATCATAAACTCTACCGCATAATTTACAAGTCAATTTATTCTTTTCAGAATCATATTCGAGATCACCTTGATCTTTTGGACAACATAAAATTTCTAATAATTCCTTACTAAGCATCTCTTCTCCAAAAATATTATGACATTACTTTTATAAAGTGATTTGGTGCTTTTGTTGCTCTAAAACTCTCTTTCTTCACAAAAGCATGAACAGTATAACCAGTACATATTAGAATATTGTCAACAAAAATTTCATAATTAATTTTTAGTCTTACCTTAAAATCTTCATTAACAAATGCTCTTACTTTCAAAACATCATCATATTTAGCTTGCTTTTTGAAATTAATATGAGCTTCAACTAAAGGTAATAAAAAACCAGATTCTTCAAATTCTTTATATGTATAACCTCTACTTCTAAAAAGTTCAGTTCTCGCAATTTCAAAATATTCAAAATATCTTGAATGATGTACCCCCATCATTTGATCAGTATGTGCATAAGTAACCCTAATTTCGGTAGTATGTTCTAACAATTTTTCACCTATTCGTTATAAAATCCCATTTTACCAAACTTTTTGATTCTATTCTCAAATAACGTGCGAGGATCGACATCTTTTATAGCATCCAATTCTTCAATAAGAATATTTTTCAATATTGCTGCAGCTTTTTCTCTGCTCTTATGAGCTCCTCCGAGGGGTTCAGGAATAATTCTATCAATTACTCCCTGTTCTAATAAATCAGTAGCAGTTAATTTAAGAGCTTCAGCTGCCTGTTCTTTATAATCCCAGCTTCTCCATAAAATACTTGAACAAGATTCTGGACTTATTACTGCATACCATGTATTTTCCATCATTAATATTCTATCACCAACACCAATACCTAAAGCACCACCAGAAGCACCTTCTCCAATAATAACAACAATAATTGGCACTTTAAGTCTCGACATTTCTAATAAATTCTTCGCAATTGCTTCAGCTTGTCCACGTTCTTCAGCTCCTAAACCTGGATAAGCACCAGGGGTATCAAGAAAAGTAATTACAGGTATAGAATACTTTTCTGCCAATTTCATTAAACGTAAAGCTTTTCTATAACCTTCAGGACCCATCATTCCAAAATTTCGATAAATATTTGTTTTAGTATCCCTGCCTTTTTGCTGCCCAATCATCATAACCGATCTACCTTCTAGATTAGCAAAGCCACCAACAAGAGCTTTATCGTCAGCAAAATATCTATCACCATGTAATTCAATAAAGTTTGTAGTCATTAAACTAATATAATCTAAAGTATAAGGTCTATCTGGATGTCTTGCAAGCTGCACTCTTTGCCATCTAGTAAGATTTGAATAAATTGATTCTTGTAAAGATTGTACCTTTTTTTCTAATGTAGCAATTTCTTCTGCAATATCTAGATTATCAGAGTATCTTTTTAATTCTTCAATTTTTTGTTCAAGTTCGATGATTGGCTTTTCAAAATCTAAAATTGTTTTTGGCATTTTATATCCTAAAATTAATTTTTACTTTTTTCTTTAAAATAATCTATAACTGAATTTATCAAAATTTCACAATCAAGAAAAAAAGATTGGTTTTTTGCATACAAAAAATCCAATCTTTGTATTTCTTCATTATTTACATTGTCTTTCAAATTTAACTTAGCTAAACTTACAAGACCAACTTTACAAATATTAGTATCATCTAAATTATCAGACAAAGATCGTCCAACGAAAGTCATATTACCTTTAAATATTTCAAAAATCTTTTTATAAAAAACGCTAATTTTATTCTTTCCTTTACTAAAAATTTTTATAGGGAACAATATAAACAATAAAAAAAACGATAATACAACATCAAATATACGTTTAACAAATTTATTAAAAAAATTATTAATTTTCAAATCAATTTGAACTAAATCTAATTCAGGTAAAATATTCTTTTCATTTAGAATATCTGTTTCCTTTGGAATAATTTTAAAAACAATATTTTTATTTTTACATTTTGAGATAAAATTTAATATCTCCGAATAGGATAATGCATTAATTGAAAACAAGATCTGTTCTATCTTATATCTATCAATAATATCATTTAAATTATTTGATTTAATAATTTTAAAATCACTCGATTCCTTTATATCTACATCTGTCATAATTCCTACAATATTATCTAAACCTTCTCTCAATTTTTTCTTCAAATTTTTAATAAATTCAATACTGCCAGAATTATAACCAATTATTAATGTTCTTGGACCAAGAATATTCTTTTGCCTATATTTTAATGAAAGAGATCTACTACCTTCAAAAATCCTATAAACAAAACGCCACCCCGGTAATAAAATGGTTGTGATAATTAATAAAAATATTAAAGTTGCTCTAGAGAAAGCAAAGTTTTTAAAAAACAGTTCAAATAAAGTTACAATTAAAAAGGAAACAATTACAGCAAATAATGATCTAGAGATAGAGAATCGATATTTTTGATAAATACCTAATGATGAAAAAGTGACTAAATAAAATATAGTAACAAATATATAATAGAATGGATAAGCATATTGAGGAAAAGCAAAAAACCTCCCAAAACGTAAATATTCAGATAAAAAGATAGCAATATTAATAAAAATTATATCAAAAATAATTGGGAAATTCTTGATCCAAAATTTTCCAAAAAAAGCAATTAGAGCTCTTAAAAAAATTCCTATTCTTAAAATTGGAACAACAAGAGATGTAGACTTGTAATGCTTTTTTACAAATAGGTGCATTGCTTCGTAAAATTTTCTTACAGCATCAAAATCACTTTTTTTTGTGCTTTCACCTTTAAAATGAATAATTTTCGTAGAATGAACATAAAAAATTTTCCAGTTCTTTTTGTGTGCTCTATAAAACCAATCTAAATCCTCTCCATACATAAAAAAATCTTCATCTAAACCACCAATATCTTCATATACTTCTCTACGGAACATAACAAATGAACCGCTTAAAGCTTCAACCTCATAAGTTTTATCAGGATCTAAATATGTAAGATTATATTTCCCAAAAAGTTTAGTACGCGGAAAAAGAGAACTCAAGCCAGATAATTTTGAAAAAGAAGACCAGGGTGTTGGGTAAGATCTACGACATGCAAGCTGTAAAGTTCCATCAGAATTTAAAATTTTACAACCAGCAATTGCAGCGGTAGGATTTTCAGTAAAAAAATTAAGCATTACTCTAATTGTATCTTCACCAATTAGTGTATCTGGATTTAAAAGAAGTATAAAATCACCTCTACATCTTTTTAGAGCCAAGTTATTTGCTTTAGCAAAACCAAGATTTTCATTGTTTTCAATTAAAATAACTGATGGAAAATCTCGTTTCAACACCTCCACACTATCATCAATTGAGGCATTATCAACAACAAAAATTTCATTCTGAATACCAATTAATGCTTTTTGTAGAGAATGTAAAGCATTAACAAGAAATTCTCTAACATTATAGTTTACAATTATTATCGAAATAGTTGGTTTATTCACAGCTTTTTAAATAAACTCCTAAATCTTAATTTCCAAACCATAAAAATTGCTTCATGAATAATCTTCTTATTCATTTTTGATGTTCCCTGTTGTCTATCCATAAAAATAATGGGAATTTCTTTAATTCTAAATCCTTTCTTCCATGCTTTGAAAGTCATTTCTATTTGGAAAGAATATCCATTAGATTTTATTTTATCAAGATCAATGCTTTTAAGAACTTCTATACGAAAACATTTAAAACCACCAGTAGCATCATTAATTTTCATTCCTGTAACTATTTTTGTATAAACGTTAGCAAAATAGCTTAGGAGAAGCCTTTTCATTGGCCAATTTAGAACATTTATGCCATTAATATATCTTGAACCCAGTACGAGATCATTATCTTTTATCGCTTCAAGAAAAGAAGGAATAGTATTAGGGTCATGAGAAAAATCAGCATCCATTTCAAATACCAGATCAAAATTATTTTTTATTGCGTACTTGAAACCCTCCACATATGCAGTGCCAAGCCCCATTTTTCCAGGCCTTTTTATCAAGTGTATTCGTTTATTTTCTCTCATCATTTCTTCAACTTTATCACCAGTACCATCTGGAGAGTTGTCATCAATAATTAAGACTTCAATCTCATCATCCATAGAAAGAATTTTAGGAATAATTTTCTCAATATTTTCAATCTCATTATAAGTTGGAATGCATACAAGAGCTTTAGGCATAAAATTTCTCCTATCTACCTTTACCAAATAAAATAGTATAAATTGTATAAAGTATTATTTTAAAATCAAGTCTTAAAGAAATATTCTCAATATAGTATAAATCGTATTGAAGTTTAATTTTAACATCTTCCAGTGATTCATCATATCTATGCTTTACTTGAGCCCACCCTGTTATACCAGGTTTTACCCTTAACCTTCTTCTATAAAGAGGTATTTCTTTTGAAAGCTTCTCAACAAAAAAAGGTCGTTCAGGTCTGGGACCAATAAAACTCATATCCCCTAATAAAACGCTAATAAAATTTGGGAATTCATCCAATCTATATTTTCGTAATATTTTACCTACTCTTGTTATTCTTGGATCATTAGGCATAGACCAAACTGGACCGGTTAGTTTTTCTGCATCTTGAACCATAGAACGAAATTTGTAAATATTAAACTCTTTCCCATTTTCACCTACTCTAACCTGTTTATAGAAAACAGGGCCTTTTGAATCCAATTTAATAAGTATAGCAATAATAATCCCAAAAGGTAAGAATAGTACAAGAATAATAAGAGCAATTATAAAATCAATTATTCTTTTTACTTTTCTTTCCCATTCAGGAAGCAAAGGTGGAACAAGATCAATTAAAGGTAATCCATAAATTTGATTAACTCTAGCCTGACCGGAAACAATATCATACATTTCAGGCATTATCTTAATTCCAATTTTAAAAGGCTCACAATAAGATAAAATGTCAATTAATTTTTCATGCTCAGAAGAATCAACAGCAATTAATACTTCTTCGATATTATCTTCTTTAATAATTTCAGGTAGTTTTGAAAATTCAGAATATAATTTAATATTTTCAAATTTGAAGATTTCATTATTACTATTAATCTTTAAATATCCAACCACTTCATAACCTAAGGCAGGAAATTTTTTTATCTGTGAATACAAATAATAGGATTTTTCTGGAGAACCAATAATTAAAGATTTTTTTAATCCAATACCTTTTAGCAATAATCCTCTTTGAACTGAATGGATTAAGAATCGACTGGAACCTGAAAGTAAAATCAAAACAAACCAATAAATCAGAATTATTGCTCTTTGACCTCCAGTAATACCCACTGAAGTATCATCAATATAAATAGCAAAAAAGAGAACAAATACTCCAAAACTTACAGTCTTTACTATTGAAACAAACTCATCAAATCTTGATTTTGCGTACCAAGTTGTATATAAACCAAAAAAGTAAAATAAAAATAGCCAGTATAAGTAAATAACAAACATTGGAAGAAGAAGTTCAATAGGCGATGAAGAGGGTATGATTCCACTCTTTACTCGAATAAAATAATGAACTAACCAAGCTAAATTAAAAGCCAAAAAGTCTGCAATAAGAAGTAATATTTTTTCCTTTTTTCTTGACAATTATTTAATACCCGAAAACAATTCAAAATATTGATTTGAAATAATTCCTAATGTGTAGTGTGTTTCAAAATACTTTCTACCATTTAATCCATGCTCTTTTAAAATATCAGGATTATTTTTGTAAAACATTATAGCATCATATAATTCTTTTGTATTTCCCTGTTCTATAAAAATCCCACATTTTGCATTTTCTATCATATTATGTACATCTCCTCCCCTTTTCCCTAAAGCTAAAATCGGCTTTCCACAAGCCATAATAGTATAAAGTTTGCTTGGCATATTAATTCCATCAATACCATCTCTAACGGTTACAAAAGTAGCATCAGCAGAGGAAATCGAGTATGGTAATTCCTTAAACGGAAGATAATCCATCATTTTAACATTTGTCAATAAATTTTTTTCAATAAAGTCTTCAATTTCTTTTTTTCTTCCTCCATTGCCAATAATTAAAAAGAGTATATCCGGGTCATTTATTATTTTAGCGGTTTCTAAGATTGTATCAAAGCTATTATATAAAGCCAAATTTCCTGAATATAAAAGAATAAATTTATTAGCCAAGTTATTATTTTTAATAAAATAGTTTTCTTCTTTACTAATTAACCTGAAAAATTTATCATCAGCCCAATTGTGAATAATGCTCATCTTATTTTCAATTTTATCGGAATTTTCAAACTTGGATAAAATGAGCCTTTTCATACCCTCGCTTAAAACAATTGTTCTTTCTGCTTTTGAAATTGTTTTTTTATTAAACCAATCCCATATTTTGACAATAAGACTATCTTTTTTAAAGTAATTAAGTGCTACAGCAACATCAGGGTAAATATCGTAAATAAGTAAAACATATTTTTGTCTTTTTATGAGAAAAAGAAAGTAACCTACAAAAAGTAAAAGTGGAGGTGTTGAAACGATAAAATTAATCGCTTTTCTATTAGTAAACAGTAATTTAATAAAAATTGAAAGCAGAAAAGAAATTGTGTTTATTGTTCTACCAAGGGGAATATTTTTATTTGCGTTGAAACAAAAAACTCTATTAATTTTTACATTATTATGTATCTCAAATTTTGGAGCATCTCCTTTTTTCACATATGATGGTTTTGTAGTATAAACACAAATATCCATATCTCGTTTAGTGAGCATCTCTGCAAGTTCTGTCATCAGTTGACCCGTAGAGGCAATATCAGGGTAGTAATACTGAGTAAGAAAATTAATTTTTTTTATTTTATCCATTACTAATTTATTAATTTTTTATAAATATTTTCAATTTGTTCAGCAATAATATTCCAGCCGTACTTATTCTTTATTAAATTAAAACCATTATAACCCAGTTTATAAACTAAATCGTCATCATTAAATAATTTAAT
>Ga0116184_10005139_pt1 | contig 10115 bp, 9 predicted proteins | sample AD_JPNNA5_MetaG_FD_89886 | JGI IMG/M metagenome (GOLD analysis project Ga0116184, IMG submission 89886) | Active sludge microbial communities of municipal wastewater-treating anaerobic digesters from Japan - AD_JPNNA5_MetaG | ecosystem: Engineered > Bioreactor > Anaerobic > Digestate | place...
AGGCAATTGTTCAGTAAACGGTTGTTTATTGCCATAAGTGTTTTCCATTTTGATTTTATAGAGTAACTTTGCATTTTTACCGAGTTCTTTGGTTAGTGCCACTTTTAATAATTTAACATAATGTTCTTCTAGCCATTCGTAAAAGAATTTACTTGGAACTTGAATGTATAATGCATTATCGGTAAGCTCAACTGACTTAATAGGTTCAAACCAAGTTTTAAAAGCTTGGTCTGCGATATTGTCTTTTATAAAAGATAGGCAGTTTTCCCATACTGATTGTGCAGTCTTATTCATAAATTTGGTTAAATTATTTCGTTTTGGTAATGATTTTTAATAAAAAATAAGGTTGAAATTATCTTTATTTTTGGGATAACAAATATGTGAATAAATTTAGCTAAAAAAAAATATTTTAGGTGTAATTTTTACAAAATATTGTTGTATGGGACTTTTTTAGGTTTAATTTTTTAACAGGTAATTTAATGGAATATCATCAAACTCAAATCCGTGTTCGCTACTCAGAAACCGACCAAATGTGTGTGGTTTATCACGGTAATTATGCCCAATATTTCGAGATTGGAAGGGTTGAATGGCTTAGAAACAAAGGGATTTCTTATAAATGGATGGAGGACAACGGAATTATGCTTCCGGTGGTTTCTTTGACTATGAATTACAAAAAATCAGCTCGTTATGACGAACTTTTAACTTTAAAAACTATACTAAAAAATAGGACAACTGTTAAGATTGAATTTGACTACGAACTCTATAATGAAAAGGAGGAGTTATTAACAACTGGTAACTCGATTTTGGTATTTGTTGATATGAAATCAGGAAAACCAATTAGTCCCCCACAAAATATTATAGACATTTTGAATAGAGTTTAGAAATTGGACTATTTTATTGCAAATTTGATAAAAACAACTTTTTTTGAAGCTTTTATAGCTGTTTAATTTCCACTTCAAACATCAAATTAAAAATGTCGAAAATCATTTCGGCATTTTTTTTTCGGGTTATAATTTCTATTTCGCAGCTCATTTCCATTTTTTGGGAAACGATTTCTACATTTTTTTCCTTCACCACACGCATCACTTTGTTGATGTTTTTATAATCGAAAGCAATTAGGAAACGAACATCGATTGTTTTTTCGATTATTTTAGCAGATTCTAGGGTCATTTGAGCTGCTGTTCTATAGGCAGAAATTAATCCGCCAACGCCTAATTTTACACCACCAAAAATTCGGACAATTACAACCAAAATATTGGTTACTCCAAAAGACTGAATTTGTCCATAAATAGGCATTCCTGCAGTATTGCTAGGTTCTCCATCATCGTTGGCTCTGTAAATTACATTTTCTACGCCAATTTTATAAGCATAACAATAATGTACAGCATGAGGGTGTTGTTTGCGCAAGTCATCAATTAGGGGTTTTACTTCTTCTTCAAATTGAATGGAAAAGGCATAGCCAAAGAATTTACTGCTTTTTTCTTTGAAAAGAATCTCCGATGACGGAAATGCAATGGTTTTGTAAGTATCTTCCAAATGAAATTTAGGGATTGAAATTTATAGGTCTCAAAAATAGTTAAAACTATGCATTTTAGTGCATTTCGCTTTCAGCTTCTAAAAATGCTTTTTACCACAAATTGCACAAATTTTCACAGATTAATTTGTGAAAATTTGTGCAATTTGTGGTTGAAATAAAGTTTTCTAGCCTTGCAGACTTTTAGTCAGCCAAACCAAATCTATTGACTTTGAGTCTATAGTGGTTTATTTTGTCAAAGTGATAATTCTTTTTTAGAGAACAAATTTATAACATCTTCTTGACCTACTTGCAAATTCCATACCTGAATTCCAAGGGCAGTTGCTGCATCAGTATTTTCTTTTTTGTCATCAATAAATAAGGTACAAGCTGGAGTCAAATCGTGTTTTTTTAAGACATAATTAAAAATCTCGGCATCGGGTTTGCGCATTCCCATTTCGAACGAATAATATACTTTTTCGAAACATTGGTAAAAATCGCTGTAAAACGAAGCGCCATGTTCTCTCTCGAAAGTTTCGATATGAATGGAGTCGGTATTGCTCAATAAAAACAAGCGGTATTTAGTGGTGAGTTTTTGAAGGAATTCCAATCGACGCAACGGAAAATCTAGTAGAATGGCATTCCAAGCTGTTAGGATTTCATCGATAGAAGCGTTTGGGACGTGTTTTTGAATGCCAAGTAGGAAATTCTCTTCTGAGATTTGTCCTTTTTCAAATTGAAAATTTAGTTGGCTCAAATCTTCATTCCAAGCTGTCAAACCCAGTTTTTTCAGTCCATTGATAGAGGCTTCTTTATCTAAATTGATAAAAATATCGCCAAAATCAAAAATAATTGTGTTAATCATAATTTCTAGATATTAGAAGTATGTCGTTTTCGATGATTTGTTTCTCGGTGTTTTTTAAAGCTAAAATGGGTGCTTTAATTCCTGTTTCAAAATTTTGATTTCCTATAAATATTCGTGCTTCATCCCAAAGATTTTCGTCAATAAATGTTTGCAAAGTTTGAGAGCCTCCTTCGATAATCACGGATTGAATTTGGTGTTTATACAATACATTTAGTATTTGTTTCCCAATATTTTTCTTAAAATCGATTCCTTCAAAGATAATGTTTTCTGTATTAATTGGCTTTATGATATTCGAAAAAATGATGGTTTTTACTCGGTTGTCAAAAATAGGACTGTTTTTTAGGATTCGATTATTAGCATCCAAAACAATTCTAATTGGGTTATTTCCTGTCCAATCTCTCGCGTCCAATTTCGGATTGTCTTCGATAACGGTGTTGGTTCCCACAAGAATTGCCTGTTCTTCAGTTCGCCATTTATGAACCCATTGGCGTGAAAATTCATTGGTGATCCAAACGGGTTTTTGTTCTATTTTGGTCAAAGGAGCGATAAATCCATCTTGAGTTTCGGCCCATTTCAAAATCACATAAGGTCTTTTCTTTTCGTGAAATGTAAAAAAGCGTTTATTCAATTCATAGCATTCGGCTTCAAGAATGCCAACAGTGACTTTTGCGCCAGTTTTGATTAATTTTTTAATTCCGGTTCCTGCCACTTTTATATTCGGGTCAACTGTACCGACAACTACATTTGGAATCTCATTTTGAATAATCAAATCGCAACAAGGTGGTGTTTTTCCAAAATGACTGCAAGGTTCTAAACTCACATAAATGGTCGATTTTTTGAGTAATGACTTATCTTTAACCGAATTTATAGCATTCACCTCGGCATGTGGTTCGCCCGATTTTTTGTGCCAGCCTTCGCCAATGATTTTGTCATTATATACAATCACGCTACCTACCATTGGATTAGGATAAGTAGTTCCCATACCATTTTTGGCCAATTCTATGCAGCGACGGATGTATTTTTCTTGAATTTTCACGGTTTCAAAAATAGTGAATTTTGAGTTTAGTCCCGAGACTTCGGGATTAGTTTTGAATCTTTACAAAATTACCATAAACAATAGCTATTTTTGCGTCATCAATCAGCAATTTAAAAAATGGTGAATTGGATTATCCGAAAAATAGAAAAGAAAGACAATCAGTCGGTTGCTCAGTTAATAAGAGCGGTTTTTGACGAATTGAATATTCCGAAAGTGGGAACTGCTTATGCTGACCCATATTTGGATTTGATGTTTGAGGAATATAGTAAGCCGAAATCTGCGTATTTTGTGGTTGAAAGTGAGGGTAAAATTGTGGGTGGAGCTGGAGTCGCACCACTCGAAAATGAAACCGAGGCAATCTGTGAATTGCAAAAAATGTATTTTCTACCTGAAACTCGTGGTTTGGGAATTGGTAGCCAAATGATGGAAATTTGCTTGCAAGCGGCCAAGGATTTTGGTTTCAAGAAATGTTATCTCGAAACGATGCCTTTTATGCACGATGCCCAAAAACTCTACAAAAAAGTAGGTTTTGAATTTATTTGTTCGCCAATGGGAAGCACAGGGCACACTTCTTGTCCGGTATGGATGTTAAAGGAATTATGAATTATGAGTTATGAATTGAGCATATTAATTCATAGTATAGATAACCCAATAAAATGAAAATAAAAGAATACAGAGCTCAATTCATTCAAGAACTTTTGCCCATTTATGATGCTGGTGAAGCAGAAAGTTTTTTTTATTTGATTTTGGAAGAAAAACGAAATCTGAAAAGAATTGACCTAGCATTAAATCCTGAATTGACTTTTTCAAATGACGAAATCGAAGTTTGGAATTTAATTTTAAACCAATTAAAAAAGGAAATACCGATTCAATATTTATTAGGAAAAACCAGTTTTTATGGTTTGGAATTTGAGGTAAATCCTAATGTTTTAATTCCAAGACCAGAAACCGAAGAATTGGTCGAATGGATTATTCAAAGTCAAAAGTCGAAAGCCGAAAGTCAAAAGATTAAAATTTTGGATATAGGAACGGGGAGTGGTTGCATCGCCATTTCATTGGCAAAAAATCTTCCGAATGCCCATGTTTTTGCGATTGATGTTTCGGAAAAAGCATTGGCCACAGCCCAAAAAAATACTAAAATCAATGAAGTGAATGTCACTTTTCTTTTGAAAAACATCCTTGAAACCGAAGATTTAGAACAACAATTTGATATTATAGTTTCGAATCCGCCCTATGTTCGGGAGTTAGAAAAACAAGAAATCAAGAAAAATGTTTTAGACAATGAACCGCATTTGGCATTATTTGTTGATGATAATGATGCCCTTATTTTTTATCGAAAAATAGCCGAATTGGCTCAAAAAAACCTATCCCCAAACGGACAATTATTCTTCGAAATCAATCAATATTTAGGAAAAGAAATGATTGATTTATTAGAAAAAATGGGTTTCAAAAACATCGAATTACGAAAAGATATTTATGGAAATGACAGAATGATTCGAGGTACGATTTAAGAATTACGATATTTGATATACGATGTAAAATTTTAGGTTTTATAATAAAAATGGATTCTCGAAATCAATTAAATATCGTAAATCGTTTATTTATTCATATCTCAACGCCTCAATCGGGTCTAGTTTAGAAGCTTTAACGGCAGGATATGAACCTGAAACTACTGCGACAATGAAACTGATGCCAAAGGCAACAATTATGGCATCCCAAGGAATTACAAAATCAAATTCCATTGCTAATGCGATAAGGTTTCCAATCGAAATACCTAGTAAAACTCCAACAAGACCACCTAATTGACCAATTAGCAACGTTTCTATGAAAAACTGGAAGGCAATAGTGCTTTTTTTGGCTCCCAATGCTTTACGAACACCAATTTCTCGTGTGCGTTCGGTAACCGAAACAATCATAATATTCATTAAAGCTATAGAGGAACCTAAAATGGTAATCAGTCCAATTACAAAGGCGGCAATTTTTAAATAACCTGTCATATCTTCAATTCTATGAATCAAATCATCACTTCTTGAAACAGCAAAATTATTGTCTTTTACGGGACTTAATTTTCGAACTTTCCTCATTGTAATTATTGCATTATCAACAGCTTGCTCTAATAATTCGTTTTTACTTACCATCGCACTCACGGTGTAATTTATATTAGGTGCGGTAAACAAGGAACGAGCCAGTTGAATAGGAATTAAAACTCTTAAATCCTGGCTGTTGCCAAAGGTAGAGCCTTTTTCTTTTAATACTCCAATCACTTTGAATTTGGCTCCACGAATTGAAATTATTTTATCTATAGGGTTGACATCTTTTAGCAATCCTTTTTCAAAATCAGATCCAACGATGCAAGAATAAGTGTTGTTTTGGATGTCAAATCCAGTAAAATTTCGGCCTGAACTGGTTTCTAAACCTGAGTTTGCCATAAAAAATTCATCTACACCTACAATTTTATTTTCGGGATCGGTTTTGTTGGATTCAAATTTTATCTCAGCAGTAGAAGTTGCTGTAAATGAAATAGAGGTTTCGGTCAAGGGAAATTTGTACTTGTTTTTGAAAGCCACTGCTTCAGGGTAAGAAATGATGGGATTTATAATCTCTCTTTCTTCGCCACCTCTTCTTCGGGATGTGTTTTCATATTGATTGATGTTGAAAGTATTAGCGCCCATCGAAGCAAAGTTGGAGGTCAATTTATTTTCTAAAGCAGCAATTACCGTCAAAATAACTACTAAAGCCATAATTCCAATAGCGATAATCAACACCGTTAGGATGGTACGCAACAATTGGGTTCGGATAGAACCAAAAGCAATTCGGACGTTTTCTCTAAATAATTTAAACATAGTGCTTATTTGACACGAAATTACAATTTTTGTTACAAGTTTGTTTTAGAAGATGGGATATTTATTTTAAAAACAAGATATTTGCAGTGAGAATTAATAATTGACAATTGTTAATTCTTAATTGATAATTCGTAATTCATTAAAATGGCATCAAAACCAAGCATTCCAAAAGGAACCAGAGATTTTTCACCAGCTGAGGTGGCAAAACGTCAATATATTATAGCAACTATAAAAACTAATTTCGAGAAATTTGGATTTCAACCCATAGAAACACCCTCGTTCGAAAACTCCGAAACCCTGATGGGAAAATATGGGGAAGAAGGCGATCGATTGATTTTTAAGATTTTGAATTCTGGTGATTATTTGGCGAAAGCCGATGCTGCATTATTGCAAAATAAAGAAAGCAATAAACTGACTTCTAGTATTTCTGAGAAAGCACTTCGCTATGACTTAACCGTTCCGTTTGCTAGATATGTGGTGCAACACCAAAGCGAAATCGAATTTCCATTCAAAAGATACCAAATTCAACCGGTTTGGCGTGCTGATCGTCCGCAAAAAGGACGTTTCAGAGAATTTTTTCAATGTGATGCCGATGTTGTGGGTTCAAAATCCTTGTGGCAAGAAGTAGAATTGGTGCAATTGTACGATTCGGTTTTCACTCAATTAGGTTTGGAAGGCGTGACCATTAAAATCAATAACCGAAAAATCCTTTCAGGAATTGCCGAAGTGATTGGTGCCAAAGATAAATTAATTGATTTTACGGTGGCTTTGGACAAACTCGACAAAATAGGTGAGGATGGTGTAAAAAAGGAAATGATCGAAAAAGGAATTGCGGAATCTGCAATCGAAAAAGTGCAACCGTTATTCAATTTCACAGGAACAATTTCTGAGAAAATCGAGAAACTTTCGGCTTTGTTGGTAGAATCTGAAGAAGGATTGAAAGGAGTAGAAGAGTTGCGATTTATTTGTGACAACGTGACTAACCTTGGTTTGAATAAAGCGGTTTTAGATTTAGATGTAACTTTAGCTCGTGGATTGAATTATTATACAGGAGCTATTTTTGAAGTAGCCGCACCAAAAACAGTTTCGATGGGTTCTATCGGAGGTGGTGGAAGATATGATGATTTGACTGGGATTTTCGGTTTGAAAGATATGAGTGGAGTAGGGATTTCTTTTGGTTTAGACCGAATTTATCTGGTTATCGAAGAATTGAATTTATTTCCAAAAACGGTGACTTCTACTTCAAAAGCTTTGTTTATTAATTATGGTGAAAAAGAAGCTTTTTATTCGATGAATGCCATAACAAAATTGAGAAGTTTTGGAGTAAAAGTAGAATTATATCCTGATAATGTGAAGGTAGGAAAACAGTTTCAACATGCTGATAAACGTGGAATTCCGTTTGCCGTTATCGTTGGAGAATCAGAAATGAATGAGGGAAAATTTGCCTTGAAGAATTTATTTTCAGGAGAGCAAAATTTGCTTGATTTTGAGGGTTTGAAAGCGGTTTTGGAGTAATTTAGCTTTTGATTTTTGAATGAAGATTTGAAAATAGAATTACATAAAAAAATGCCTCGAAATTTCGAGGCATTTTTTGTAAATATAAAAGTGGTTGTTATTTTTTTGAACAACAGCTTTTAGTTGTTTTTTCGCATTTTGCTTTTTCTTCGGCGGTGCATTTTTTTGCAGTTGCTTCTTTTTTAGTAGAAGTTGCTGGTTTTGTTTGTTGTGCACTAATTGTAATAGTGAATAAAGCTATCGCTAATACGGTAAATAATTTTTTCATTTTAATATTGAATTAATTGTTATTAACTAAGTATAGTGTTCAAAATCAGTAGCAAATATAGTAAGAAAAAAGCATATAAAACTACTAAGCAAGTTAATGTTTCCTTAATAAATCGCATTTTTGATTTGGCTGATTTTTCCAAAATAATTAGATTAATTAATGATAATTTTTTTACTCAATTCTCCAGTTGTTGTTTTTAGTTTTGCTATGTAAATTCCTGAACTAATTGTGTTAATTGAAATTTGAATGTTTTGTTGGTCTTGGTTTTCAATTTTCCAATTAGCTATAGATTGACCGTTGATGCTATATAATGTGACTTTTTCAACTAAGTTTTCTATAGAATTATTAGTTATTTTAAGGGTGTTGCTGTTTTGAATATGTGCAATTTTAATGGTATCATCATTGGTTTTGTTTTCATCAAGGCTTAAAGTTTTTTCTGTAACCGAATTGTCTTTGAAACGTAACGAAAAACGAGAATTGTTTACACCAGCAGGAACCTCTACTTCAAAAGCGTTTTTTTGAATTTCATTGTATGTTTTGGTTTCCTCATCATATAGATATACTTTTTGTTGAGCGTCAAAGTTTTCCAATGCATCAATGGTAAATGAAATTTTACCTGCAACGTCAGTTTTTACGCCAATAGGGTAGGAAGCATTTACATCGAAATACCCTTCACCTTGAATCACCAATTGGTTTTCTCCATTCAAGAAATACATGTCATTTGGCAATTCGTCTAAACCTATTCCGTCATAGCCATAATCCATACCGCTTGTGGCTTTTTCGTCCATAAAACCTAGTAAAACTTGACGATGGTAATTATTATTTGAATTGAACCCTAAGCGAACTCTTTTATAATTATCTTTTTGTATGGTATCATTCGAATTGTCATTCCAATGATCAATTTGTGCTAATTTTGATTTAGTAGAACGGGTTTTGAACAAAATATTAGAGTTAATAGGATCTGTTTCTTTTATGAAATTTCTTTGGTTGTTATTGAAAACAATAGTCCCTCCAGTGGCACTTCCATTAACAAAAAAGCCTTGACCTACAGGAATATATTGTTTTGGTGCGCCTTTTGATTGACTTCCCGATGAACTAATAGCAGGATCTAAGCCTGCTGAGGTTGCAATACCTCCTGTTGCAACACCTCCAACTAAATTAAGTGTTGCATAACCCCCTTGGTAATCTTTCAAAACGTGTGAGTTATTAGTGGAATAATGTTCCCAGAAATACAAGGTTCCATCTATAGAACCAGCATTGTCGGTTATGAATTTTTTAGCATCTAAAGCAGATGGATAAGGATTTCCAGTTAATAATAATTGGTCTTTCGACACCGTATTGGAGTTGATTAAACCGTTATTTGGTTTTCCAACAAAAGTATAGTTTTGAGTTCCAGTACTTCCACTTCCTTTCATGGTAAAACCTAATCCAACTCGAATTGAAGATAATTCGGTAATTTTGTTCCAGTTAGCATACGCATTGGCATTGTTGTCAAAGGTGTATAACCAATATCGAGCGATGCTTATTGGTGTTGTAGCAGCACCATCATATCCTCCTATCCAATTTATAGTTGCTGGCGAAGCAGGGTTTGTTCCATCTTTCATAATGCCCGCAATTGTATAATCTGTATTATTAGCAGTTGTATTAATCGGGTTTACAGGGGAACACCAATAGTTATAATTGTATTTATTGGCTTGTCCTTGTTGGTCTCTTTCAATCGAGCCTTTACTAGTTGCATCGAGTTCGCTATTTAGTGTCTGAACCAATTGAGACATTCCAACTAAATCAATTTTTCCGTCTAGTTTTAAGTAATTGGATACTTCAATTTTACTGTCATTAGAAGCCGTTATTTTATTACTATTGACAATTAATCCTAAAACAGTTTTGTCGCCAGTTGAAGAAACATCATGAGATGTTCTAACAATATTCCAATTTATATTAGTACTATTTGGCAAATCTTGTGTAGCGTTATTTTTCCAAGTTGTAGCAGTTTCCCAAGTGCCATTTGCGGCAGATTCATAAGGCAATGGTGCTGTTTGTAACTCTAATGTTGTACTGTTTTTTGGTGTACCATG
>Ga0116184_10005150_pt1 | contig 10100 bp, 14 predicted proteins | sample AD_JPNNA5_MetaG_FD_89886 | JGI IMG/M metagenome (GOLD analysis project Ga0116184, IMG submission 89886) | Active sludge microbial communities of municipal wastewater-treating anaerobic digesters from Japan - AD_JPNNA5_MetaG | ecosystem: Engineered > Bioreactor > Anaerobic > Digestate | place...
ATACACGATGGCAATTAAAACTGACGGAAGCCTTTGGGGCTGGGGAGCTAACGAATATGGTCAGGTTGGAGATGGTACAGTAGAAAGCAGATTAGCACCGGTAAAGATTATGGATGGAGTAGTTTCCGTCCGTACGGAATGGAACTACACGATGGCAATTAAGGCTGACGGAAGCCTTTGGGGATGGGGAGCTAACGAAGATGGTCAGGTTGGAGATGGTACAGTAGAAAACAGATTAGCACCGGTAAAGATTATGGATGGAGTAGTTTCCGTCTATACGGTAGGGAACCACACGATAGCTATTAAGGCTGACGGAAGCCTTTGGGGTTGGGGAAATAACTATTATGGTCAGATTGGAGATGGTACGAAAGAAAACAGATTAACACCAATACAGATTATGGACGGAGCAGTTTCCATCTATAAAGCGTGGGAATACACGATGGTAATCAAAACTGATGGAAGCCTTTGGGGTTGGGGAGGCAACTATTATGGTCAGGTTGGAGATGGTACGAAAGAAAACAGATTAACACCGGTAAAGATTATGAATGGAGTGGCTTCTGTCTATACGGCAGGGTCATACACGATGGCAATTAAAACTGACGGAAGCCTTTGGGGCTGGGGAATGAATGATTATGGAACAATTGGTAATAACGGGATTGGAAATGATGTTGCTATGATAGATGCTAATTATGCAGCTATTATCCAAACCAATCCCATAAAAATCATGGAGGACATTGCTATTAACATACAGGTGCCTGTCTCTAACTATATATACGACATTGCCGACCCTGGCGCTACTGTAGCATTGCCTGCTGACAAACTTGATGTAATTACTGATTAGGCTGCCGCAGTATCAGCAATTAACTCTATAGCTGAGACAATGACAGTTGAACAAAAAAGCTCCGCTGCCGGCTGGAACCATGATCCGGAGGGATGCAGCTATTATACTTTATAGAATGCTTTTGGAGATTTGGTAAATGAAGAATAGAGGGGAGGGGTGACATGCTCAGTGTAGTTGTGCTTGATACTTTGTGGGAAGAAGAAATCAGTATTTCAAGTATCATCAAGAAGGCCTACATGCAGCGGGAGCTGCCGATTAAGCGTTTGCTTATAGCCCGTGAGTTGTCTCTCCTTCTTAAAAACGCAGATGAGAGCATAAAGAAATGTAATGTTTTTATTGCCTCCTTTGGGAAAATGGCTGAGGCTTATATAGAATTTGTGAAATTACTAAGGCAGGAAAAAAAGAACATATTTATTGTATTTATATTGGATAAAAAAGCAGATGTATCGGCATGTGTACGTCCTTCTGTGCGCCCGGCAGGAATTCTGTTTATTCCCTTGGAGCAGCTTCGTGTTTATCAGACCATTCGGGAAATATACATAGAAAACCTGCGAATTTTAGAAAGAGAAGAGCAGCCCGTATTCACCATTAAAAACGGTGCGGATTATTTTACAATCAATACGGGTGATATATCTTTTTTTGAGGCCCAGGGCAAAAAAATCGCATTAAAGACAAGAGGCCAGGAAATACTGTTTTACTCAAATTTTAATACTATACTTGAACAACTGCCGGACTGGTTTCTGCGCTGCCACAAGGGTTTTGTAGTCAATACAAAGGAAATCCTTAAGGCGAATTTTACAGAAATGACATTGACCTTAAGGGATAAATGTACAATACCCATTTCCCGCACCTATAAGGATGAAATCAAAGCTTTTCTTAAGCTAAGGGAGGTGTAGGCGCTGAAAGGATTAAGGACATCATTCATAATCACAAAAAGTGAAGCATTATTCCTCTTAAGCTTCAATACATCCATTGAATCGGCAGCTCCGGCTTTATATATAATGAAGAAATATCCTGTTGACTTCATAAAAACTGAGGAAGCGGTTGAAGGGTTGGTTTATAAGAAGCTGGCTCGAAAGGCCGCAGGTCAGCTAATAATAGAACCTGTTATTGAACTTTTTATTAAAACAATGCTTTCAGCCGACAGGCTGTGGATAGTATCCCATTCTGATAATGACAAACCCATTCTAATTATACGTGGTCAGGAGATTTGGCTGCTCATAACCCACTATTCATTAAACCGCGAGGAATGGAAGATCACTCCCTTTCCGGATATGTTTCGTCTAACCGATGAATTGGGGAATGAGTTATCCAACCCTGATATTACAACTATAAAAGCCGATGGATCCATATGCAGTATTAAGTATGATGATAGCTTCTTATGGCTGAAGGAGGATTAAGATGTCAAAAATTTATATTGATGTGAATACTCCGGGCAATGGTAAGACCTACGAATTTCAGCTGGACAGCATGATGACGGTAGGGCAGGTCAAAACTTGTATGATTGATGAAATCACAGAGATTGAAAACGGTAATATTACGCTTAAACCGGAAAAGGTCGAGATGTTTGACTTAAATACGAGGAAACAGCTATATGATATGGAAACGTTAAGGGCAGCCGGGGTAAAGAGTGGGCACAGGCTGATTTTGCTGTGAGGTGTATTTCATTCCATAAAACCTGTCGGTTGTCAAAATCTATTGTAAAATGATAGAAGCATTCAGTAAACTGAACATGTAAGAATGGAGGCGATATCGGATGCCTGATTATAAAATGACAGAGGCTGACGGAAAATTGCTCAAAAGTACTGCAACAAGCATTGAAAACGATATCCGCGAACTGTCGGGTATAAGTACTGTTTTCAGAAGAGATATATTGTCAAACATTAGATCTCATTGGCAGGGACCTGCGAAGGAGATTTTTGAGAAGCAATTCATTGCATACGTAGATGCGTTTGACAGATTTGTAAAGGCTAATGATGATTTGAACCAAAAGCTTAAAGCGGCCGGAATAGCATATGAAAAGGCGGATGAGGCTGTCAGGCAAAATATTAGTAAGCTCAAAGGGTAGGTGAATGATATGGCGGATCAAAATGTATTTATAAAATTTGATCCTGAAAAAATCAGCATTACCGCACTGAGTCTTGATCTTCAAAGAAAAAGGATGATGGAGCTGATTAGCTCAATACATGGGAAGGCAGAAGCGTTATCGGGCAGTTGGCAGGGAGACTCGGCGGCCATGTATATCGAAAAAATGAGAGGACTGCATGTCAGCGGTGAGGAATTGGCAAATGCATTATCTGGATTCAGTCAGGATTTAGTATCAGCTTCCGGTATTTATAAAGCCGGAGAAACCGGAGCGAAGCAAAAAAACGAAACACTGCCGACTGAAGGCATATTTCTCATTTAACAGAGAGGTGAGCATATGGCGATAATGTATTTTAACTATAATCAGGCAATAAGTCAGGCAAAGCAGCTTGAAGGTGTTGCAAATGAGATGCTGAATGTAGCTGACAGGCAGTTTCAAACAACTATTGATTCAATACGAGTATCCTGGGAGGGAGAGGCATCAAAACAATTTATAGGCTATTGCGTTACGACACAGGAAGAAGTAAAAAAACAGTCCAGAAAATTAAAGGAGTTGGCCAAACGTATCCGTGAGATTGCCAGAATTATCGAAGAAGCGGAGCAAAGAGCCAAAGAAATTCAGCGTAGGAAAGAAGCGGAAACCGCAGCGAAAAAGTCGTCGGATAACGGAGGCTTTGGAGGCGGAGGCGGGGGATCATGGTAATAAATAATTAAAAATAAAAGGAGGAATCAGTAAAATGGCAGGAACAGAAGTGCTGACCGGGCGTATGCTGGAGATTGCCAAACGCGTAGAGGATATCGTAGGGAGGTATAACAACTCAGTCAGTAAGCTGTATCAAATAGGCGGCGAAATTGACGCGATGTGGGATGGTGAAGCCGGAAATAAATTCATGGCAACACTCGGTAGTGACCGCGAGAGGTTTAATGCACTGACTAAGATGCTCACGATGTATGTTGAGACACTAAGGCAGGATGCCGCAATTTATGCTAAAGCTGAAAGCGATGCTCTCAACATCCTCAGTACAAACAAAGCTAAGTAAAAGAGAAAGGAGTAGAATAAAATGGATATTACCTTAAAGGTTCAGCCTGACGTGCTGATTGCAAAAGCCGGGGAATTGGCAGCGGAAAAAAACACAATCAGCGGCCTGATGGAACAGGCTAAAAGTGACATTAACTCCCTTGCCGGCAGCTGGAGGAGTGAAGCATCCGATGAATATCAGGGAAGATTTAGACAAGTATATGATGATATTGAAAACATGCTTGCTATTGTTACTGAATATATAAGTGATCTTAATGAGGTAGCAAACGTCTATTCTACCGCTGAACGTGCAGCGAAAAATGCAGCGGAAGGTTTACCGACAGAAGGAGTCTTTAGAGTATAACGAATTATAACGGGTCCCGGCACACCTGAGCGAATATAGACTCATGTGTGCCGGAGTATACGATGAACAGCGAGTGGTGTTATGGATTATCTGAAATATAACTGCTACGATTTGGCTGATCAAAATGATAAATTGCAAGGCGTGTACAGCAAAATTGAAGCTTTGACAGATGAGCTTAGGAGTATTTTTGCATCACTTGACCCACAAATAAAAAGCTTTGAAGGCTTACAAAAAAGTTTTGCGGCAGTGATAGCCGAAAATAATGATGTTAAATTGCGCATTTTAACTGCACATAATACGCTTGATCAAATTATAGACATCTATTATGCAGCAGAAAGTAAGATTAAAGATACAGTAGCAGAGTTGCCTGTAAAGCTCCTTAGGGAAAACGGCAAACCTGCTTCGGAATCACCTAAAATTCACACTTCATCGATAAGCAGCGGTGATATAATTTTGGAAGATTGGCTTGCAGAACTTTTATACAAATAAATTATTCGGGAGTGAGTGTAATGGCAAAATATTATATTCGATATAATGATTTGCAAAATCAGGCTGAAGCTTTGCAGAAGATAAGCAGAACGCTTGCTTCCTTTGAAAGCAGGATTAACGCTATTGCAAATGCAATGGATTCGCGGGATAGCAATATGGCATCAATAAGAAATAAGGTGAAGGCTTGCGGGGAAGTAGTTTTTACGCTTAAGAATTGCACTATTTTAATGGAGGGCACAATAAAAAAAACAAATGCCATTTATTTGACAGTCGAAAAAAGCATTTTTGAAGATACATCAAATATACAAATTCCAAGCTTTGGTAAAAAAGGGCTAACATATATTTTCAATCAAAGTGATAATATGTCTCAATCTAATATGCTTGGTATTGTTGCGGAATTACCAGGTATCTTGATAGGTGGTATTAACACTTTATCAAAAAATGAGACGACAAGGTCAATGATGAATCTAGGAGGGACAGATGGAACTAATAAAATTGATGTTAGTTTCTTTGGATATAAACTAAGCGAAGATGAGTTTAATGGTCATATACTAAAGCTGACTGGTACTTCTAAACAAAATTTAAACGGAGTTGATATTGATACCGAGGGATACATATCTATAGGGGGTGTTCGAGGATCTTCTGAAGTGTCTTTTGATGTATTCAAGTCAAGTAAAAAAGAAGAAAATAAAACTGGAATGTCGTATGACTCCAGCGATGCAAAATACTCTGACGACGGTTTTACCGATTATGATGGAGAAATGAAGTCGAAAAGCGATCTTGAATTGTTGAATTTAGGTATTGCTGCTAGTGTTGGTTGTACAATCGCTGAGTTTGGATATAAAACAACTATAGGGGATGCAAACTACGGTGGAACTGTTGATGTCAATGTTAAGGTTTTAGATGCTGATGCAGGTATGACTGCTGGTATTAAAATAGATGAAGATGGGCTTTCGGCAAAAGTTAAAGGAGAGGTAGGAGTTTCTCTGGCTGAAGTCGAAAGTAATGTTTCTGTTAGAGTTGCGGGTGTAGAAACAGAGGCAAAGGTATCTGCTGAATGTGGTGTTGGAATTTATGGGGAATTTGGTTACTCAGATGGAGAAATAAATCTTGGATTTGGAGCCGCACTCGGTATAGGAGGAAAAGTGAAGTTAACAATTAAAGTTCCCGATCTTGAATTACCTTGGTGGTAAAATTATTAAGATATGAATTATAAGAGGAGGAAGTAATTATGTTATTACCTATTGGCTCAGTCGTACTTCTAAAAGATAGTAATAAACGCGTTATGATTGTGGGGAGACTTCAAAGACAGATTGATTCAGGAATATTATGGGATTATAGTGCGTGTTATTATCCCGAAGGAATTCTGAAAACAGATGAATTATTTTTATTTAATCAAGATCAAATACAAGTCGTTTTTTTTATTGGGTTCCAAGATAAAGAAGGTATTGATTTTCAAAAGGTTATAGAAAGTAAATATAAAGAGATGAAAAATGGTTCAATTTAATTAAAGAATATTTTTTTGACTTTTCTTTTCAAACAATATGGTCTCATCGGCCTGATATTTTCGGTGTAGATGCTGTTGTGCTGTAAAAGAATATGACCAGAGCACTAGTGTTATTAATACTTACTTCAGGTCGAAAGTGATGATATAACTGGAAGGATAAACTCCTCAACGAGATGTAAGGAGGACTACTTGATGGCTATTCAGAAAAAAGAGAACTGGTTTTCCCGCCTTAAAAAGAAATTTAGTAAAGAGAAGCCGATTAATATTGAGACCAAAGTCGAGGAAGAAATACCAGTTCCGTATACTGAAGAAGAGCCGGTATTTGAAGAAGGCCGGACAACATTGCTGGTTACGAACGAAAGGGAGGAGTACAAGAAAAAACAAAAGACGGTATTACTGACAATGATATTAAATGGGGATAGCAAGCAATATGTGGTTTCAGACTTCCCCTGTATTTTGGGCCGTTCACCGCAGGAAGCAACAATCGTACTGGATGACAGCGGTGTCAGCAGAAAACATGCGGTCATTGATTTGGATAATAATCAGATATTTATAACTGATATAAATTCCCGTAACGGTGTATTTCTGAACAAGTCGCGGATTAAACCGGAGACAGCTCAGGAGATTGCTTCAGGAGACACAATTAAGATTGGCAGGGTTGAAATAAGGATTGAATGACTACATTTATCAAGTTTTTTCCCAAAAATAGAATTGAAAAGAGGGAATGTAAAATGTTGAGGAATTTGAAAGGCTTTGTCGCAGGTTTTTTATGTTGTGTAGTCATTATTACGGATACCTGTTTTGTATTCGGGGATAGCCGGATTCTGGAGGCCGTATTCAATAATATTAAGATTGTTATTGACGGCAGGGAGATCCACCCGACTGATGCAAGCAGCGGAAATGTGGAGCCGTTTATCGTAAACGGAACAGTATATTTACCTGTACGTGCGGTTGGAGAGAAGTATCAGATTCCCGTCCTGAGGCATCAGCGTCTTAGGCAGCCTGAAGAGCTTTAATTGTAACAAGCCGGCAGTCCATTCGGATTACCGGCTCTTAACTTTCGTCTATATTCAGAGAGAACGCCTTATTATGGATTTGGAGGGGTAATAGGGTCAGTAGGATGGAATATATCAAATACGAACAACAATCTTATAGGGTCGGTAGGGTAAAACACTTCCACTGCACTTATAGCGTTTAACGTTACTGCAACCTCAGAATTAGATTGAACTGTCATATCGGTTTCTTCTTCCACATCCCCGAATACTGTAAAGGAGACAGGTACTGCTGAAAAATTTCTTACTAATATACTGCCATATGGGAATCGGGAAGAATTTTGTGCTATACCAATTTGTGCTGAAGAACAACCTTGAAATTCACTTGCCTTAAAGATTGTATCTGTACTTGGCTCATTTGTTGCTTTTTTTATCAGGTTTAAGGTAAACTTTTCGTGAACAAAACAGCATTCACCGCATTTTTCTACTGTACTGTCCAGCAATCGTTTGAGACGAGATGAAAAAACTGGTTTTCTAAATGATTTACTCATTTATACACCTCCTTTTGGGATACCTTGTCTACTTTTCTTAATATATAGTATTAAGGCAGTGTATATTTGGTGTGTTTGTAGTTATAAAAAGTCTTGACAAGCCTAATACAGATAATGAATGTGTCAAAATCATAGGCTATATTTTGACGGGTTAATGACATTTATGAAGATATTGTAAAAATAAGAGGAGAAAATGTCATATTGGGCGAATATTTAAAAGGTAGAAAATATCCCTACTGAGTTTAAAGAAATTAATTCTGCCTTAGAGCAGCTATATTGTTTAGGAGGGTATCTCATGTTTCGATTCAATAACAAAAAGCAAGCAGATTCGAGCAGCTTGTCGGCTTCAGCAGCTCAAAGCAGCATTGTCAGAGCAAAACAAGATGGTATCAATATCGCACAATTAAAGCACAATCAAAGATGCATTGTCGATAAAATAGGCAATAGGATTGAGGAAACCGGTTATATCGCTGACAATTTGATTGAAATAACCGATCGTATATCTCAGTATGTTGAGGTTCAGATGGATTCAGTCGAAAACGTGGTGGATGAAATAAGCAACTACTCCGCTCTCGCAGAAGAGGTCTTTGCAAGTATTGAAAACGCCAAGCAAATTTCCCAGCAGACCATGGATGTGGCAAAGAAGGGAAGTACAGCTGTTGACAGCTCTATACAAGCTATGAGCGAAATTGAGGCTTCTGTACAAGAGTCTAAGCAAATAGTAAACACATTGAGTAATCAAGCTACAAATATCAATAAGATGTTAAATGTCATTAAGGAAATTGCAAACAGTACAAATATGCTTTCACTCAATGCATCAATTGAAGCAGCCAGAGCAGGTGAAGCCGGAAGAGGCTTTGCTGTCGTCGCAAATGAAGTGAAGAACTTAGCGCAAAAAAGTGTTGAATCGGTAAATATGATCAATGATACCATAAATGAAATCAACCAATACATTACCAAAACCTTTGATTCTATGAACAATATTATTGTCAAAGTAAAAGAAGGCAATGATATTGCAAATGCTACCATGTCGGTTTTTAATACCATCATAGAAGCTGTAAAAAACAATAATAACGTCTCGGAAGAGATTAATACAGCCATTACAAAGCAGGCAGGCAACCTGGAAAACGTAGTCAGTTCAACACAGGATATGAGTGAAACCTTCACAAAGCTGATGTCCATTGTTGAGCTGGCATCTTTAAATGCTCAGTTCACAAAAACATCACTCAATTCCTTGAGTGATGTATCCTCGAACTTGAAAAGCATGACATCACAGCTCCTGGGAAAAGTGGACAGCTCAGATTATGCCAATTCTGTTTTAAATACATACCTGCATCATGGCCCGGAAAGCAGTGACCCGGCGCTTAATTTTGATTACATCGGGAGTCATACTCAGAGAGGCGTACATATCGGCCTGTTGACAACAAACTCAGAAGGCCAGATATCTCCGGGCATAGCAAAAAGTTGGTATATGGAAGAAGACACAAAGACTTGGGTGTTTAATCTTAGGAAGGGGCTTCGATTTCATAATGGCAAGGAAGTTACCTCTGCTGATGTAGAATATTCCTTTAAAAGGATCTTAAGCCCCGGTCTCAATTCGCCGAATACATGGGCCTTAGACTTAATAGATGGTGCACAAGACTTTATGAAAGGTACTTCCAAAGAATTATCCGGGTTAAAAATCCTGGATAAATATCGAATCAGTATAAAATTATCAGCTCCAAACAGTGGTTTCCTGCAAAATCTATGTCACAGTTCCACCTCAATTTTATCAAAAGAAGACCTGGAGAGAGGCAATATTGTTGGATGCGGGCCTTATAAGCTTGTCAAAAGCGACCAAGCCGGATGCACTCTGGAAGCCAATGAAGGCTTTTTCGGCGGGGAACCCTACGTCAGGAGTATTAATATAGATTATAACTGCAATGACGAAGCAGACGCCCTATTGGCCGGCAAATACGACTTTATCATGGTAGATAACAAGGAAGTTCTTGAAAAGGTAAAAAATGCTTCTGAGGTTTCATTACAGATACGGAATATTTGCGGAACTTATTATGGCGGATTCTATTTTCACTCTAATTCCGCATATGTTAAAAATAAAGAAATACGAAGAGCTATTAATCTTGCAATCAACAAAAAGAAAATCATCCAGGAGTTGATAGGGGGAATGGGCACAGAAGCAAAAAGCCCGCTGCCGGTCGACATGGTAGATAATTCAAAGCTCACCGGTTATGAATATAATCCCCAAAAAGCCAG
>Ga0116184_10005152_pt1 | contig 10098 bp, 7 predicted proteins | sample AD_JPNNA5_MetaG_FD_89886 | JGI IMG/M metagenome (GOLD analysis project Ga0116184, IMG submission 89886) | Active sludge microbial communities of municipal wastewater-treating anaerobic digesters from Japan - AD_JPNNA5_MetaG | ecosystem: Engineered > Bioreactor > Anaerobic > Digestate | place...
CAGCGGGTCGGCGGCGACGTTGAGGCCGACGTGTTTCATCCCGCAGAAAGAACGCGCGCCCGCGATGCTTGCCCCGCAGGCGGCCTCGAGCGCCACTTTTTCGTTGGGCGCCCATTCGCAGAAAACCTCGCCGTAACGCGAGAGCTCCTCGGTGATTTCGGTACTCGGCGTACCGGGGTAACTCGAGGCGAAACGGCAGCCGGCTTCGTACAGACCCCTGGCGACGGCCGCATTGCCCAGTAAGAGTTCTTTCATGTTCCCTCCGCAAGAAATGATGTGCCTGTTTTATCCTCCCGGAATAACCGCTAAGCCAAAGTAAAACACAAGACCGGCCTTGCTCTGCAGAGAAGACCTCCGCGTTTACCGTGTGCCGGCTCCGGATGGAACGGCAGCCGGGAAAGAAGCGCAGGCAGGCAAAGCCGTGATTCGCCCGGTGAAATACCGGCCGACCCGAAAAGAAGAATTGAAAATATTCTAATGATTTTGCCGGCCGATGTCAAACGGCTTCACGGCGGAATGAATGCCGCAAACGCTTTGCCGTAAAGGGCTGAAGGGCGAAATGTCCCTTATTTTTTTATTTCCAGAACATAAACCGAATAGGTGTTGAGCAGAGGCGGGAATTTTGAGGGGTAAAACTGCACCATAACCCCGTCTTTGTTCGACGCCTTGAAAGAAGACGAATAATCTTCTTGAATATTGGTATATCCCGCGGCTTTCAGCGCGCTCACATAGGTGTTGAAGTTCGCCGGATGACTGTCATACTTAATGAAGACATGGGCTTCGTTTCCGTCCAGATCACTGGACAGCACTTCGCCAAAAGTCGGCTTCGGCACGAGTTTGGTAAGGTTGTTCACGGGCCAGTACTTGCAGCTGCCTGTCGTGGCGGGTTTTGTGGTCGCGACGGTTACCGCCGGTTTTGTTGTGGCAACAGTAACGGCCGGTTTTGTTGTAGCGACGGATACCGCGGGTTTTGTGGTATTGACAGCCGGGCCTTTGGTGGTGGATGACGCAGTTGTCGAACCGTCCTCACCCGCAGCGATTGTCTGCGTTTCCGAGACCGCCGTTTCCTGCAGGGTTGTGGAGGCCGAACCGTCGTTGGTTGTGCCTGAAGCGGCAGACGTCGTTTTTTCGCCGTTGTTGATAACGATGCACGCCGTACACGAAAACGCGCAGACGACGGCAGCAATACAAAGCGCAAGTATCTTTTTCATTTTATTCACCTATATAATATTTATATGCGCCCAAGCCCTTGAATCAGCATTCGAAGTGTTTGGGCGCATATGTTTTTGCTATACCCGGGAAGCCCGCAGCCCGCGGAAGGTCTGCGCGTGTTATTCCGCTTGCACAACGCCCGTGTAGAAAAATTCGTTATCCTGCTTTTTCCCGGCGGCGTTTGCAATGAGCGAAACGACGACGCAGACGGCAATCGAGCAAAGCATCGCGAGCACCGCGTAGTTGGGGCCCTTGCCGGCGAGCGCGTCAAAGGCATTGGGCGGGCCGCCCGCCGCTGCGGAACTCTCGGCAAAGCCCAGGACCATCGCCATTTTAGCTACCGCGGGCGGCAGCGCGACGCAGAAGCCGACCAGAATGCCGGCCCAAGCGCCCGCTTTGTTGAGCCCTTTCCAGAACAGCGCGATGGCGTACGGCGCGAGGAAGGAACCCGACAGAATGCCCCAGGAATAGGCCATCATGTCGAGAATCGGGGTCTTGGTGTTGGCGACGATGTAGGAAACGACGATAAACAGAACGCCGATGATTTTTGTCATGTTGGCGGCGCTCTTGTCGCCCATATCCTTTTTGAACGAACTCTTGATAAAATCAAGCGACAGCACGGAACTGGCCGTCAGCGAAAGCGAGCACAGCGTCGTGACCGAAGCGGCGATGAGCATCACGAGCGTCAGGCCGACGAGGATATCGGGCAACTGAACGGTTTTCAGGATGGTGGGGACCAGGTAGTCCTTGAAGTTCTGGGGATACTGCGCCTTGAGGCCGTCGATGGTCGAAGGCGTCAAAATCTTAAAAACGAGCGAGCCGATAAAATAGCCGCCGCCGGCGATGAGCAGGCAGAACAGCGTGGAAATAACCGTTCCCATCTTAGCCTGCCTGTCGCTCTTGATGCCGAAATACTTCTGAATCATGTGCGGCAGGCCCCAGGTGCCGAAGCTGGTCATGAGCACCAGGGATATCAGCGCAACCCATTGCGGACCTTTCAAAGCGGGAAGGCCTATGTCCGATTTAACGTATTCGATGATGCCCGCAGGGCCGCCGACCTGGCTGGAGCGGATAATGAACGCCAGCAGGGCGACCATGCCGATGATCATCATGATACCCTGGACGAAATCGGCGCGCGCCTGAACGACATAGCCGCCGAAAACGAGGATGAGCATCGCGACGACCGCGATGATGACCAGCCAGAGTTTGTCGGAGATGTTTTCACTGAGCATAACCTTCGAGATGGAAGCGATGCCCTTATAAACAGACGCCGAATACGGCACGAGAAAAATGAAGATAACCAGCGCTGAGAACACGCGCATGGAACCGCTCTGGTAACGTTTTTCAAGATACTGGGGCATGGTCTTGATTTTAAGCCGCTGCGTGACGTCGCGGGTGCGGCGCGCGAGCACCGCCCAGGCAAGCCAGGCGCCGAACGCGGCGTTGCCGATACCGGCGAGGATACCCCACATGCCGAAGCCGAAACCGGTGCCGCCGGCATAACCGACGAACATAACGGCCGAGAAATAGGCCGTGCCGTAAGAGAGCGCCGAAAGCCATGCGCCGGCGTTCCGGCCGCCGACGGTGAGGTCCGCCACGCTCTTTTTGCCTTTGCCGGCAATGATGCCGACGACCGCGATCAAGACGATGTAGACGCCGATGGTGATCCAAACAACAAGATTGTCCATACACGGGCTCCTTTCATCTTTTCAGCGCCGTTGTTTTGTGCTTTAAAACTTTTAAGCGCTAAAGTATTCGGGAAAGATGATACTATACGCCCCGGCTTTGTGTCAAGCGGGAAACGCAGATTTTTTCCTTTTTCCGTGAATAGAGAAGATGTGCAGACGCTGGAAAAGGGGCCGGGGGTGCAGGAAGGGGCTGTGCGAAACGCGCCCCCGAAGGGGCGCGCGGGTAGAAAGGTTCGGCGGGATACGGGCGTTCAGTTGTTGTCGCCGTCGTCGAGGACGCTGTCGTCGCCGTCGAGATCGCCCATATACTCCCCCGTGCGGAAACGCATGCGCAGGCGTTCTTTCTCCACCCTCTCGTCGAGCGCCTGCTTAAACTGATGGATATGCTTGATGTTTTTAATGACCAGGCGGGGGTTCGTTTTATCGGAGGACTGGATGGTCAGAGTGCCCAGGCCGGCCATTTTCTGGAACAGGCTGCGCCGCACGGACACGTCCATGACCCTGAACAGCAGCAGGTCGTCCTCGGTCGTGGTGAAAAAGCCGCGGTTGAGCTGGAGGCTCTTGGAGGTGAGCACATACTTGGTGAAGGTCAGCGGCAGGCCGAAAAAGAGCCAGCGTTTGCGCTCTTTGATGACCGGCGAGCCGTCTTCGTTGACTTCGGGCTGCTTGTTTTTACCCATGGCGGCGCCTCCTTTCAAACTGGCTTTATTCTAAACCTTTTGCGCTTTTGTTTCAACCGCCCGCGTCCGCGGCGCGGCCGTTTGCCCGGAAAGAGCCGGCGCTTAATGTTTTTTTTGTATTGAACAACATTTTTTGCTGTTTCGCGTTCTATTTTGCCCGCAGCCGTGATAGGATAAAAACGCATAAACAATTCCCGGGGCGGTCCGGAAAACAGACATCAACGGGGTGAAACATCATGCAGGCGTTATGGGGCAAAATCGCCGCGTTTATCATGGCCTTGCTGACCATGGCGGGTATTCTGTCGGGTGTCGTCAACCCGGGCAAGGAACCTTTCGTGCCCGGCGGGGGAACGACCCAGCTGCCGCAGGACGATACCGTCGTCCTGATTGAAAACGGCGCGAGCGCGTACCGGATTGTCCGGGGCGCCTCGGCATCGCCTTCGGAACAATACGCGGCGCAGACGCTGCAAAGGTACCTCGAACAAATCAGCGGCGTCAGACTGCCCATCGCGACGGACGCCGAGCCGCAGGAAGAAACGGAGATTATCGTCGGCAAAACCAACCGCGAAGGCGCCGCCTGCGCCGTTGACCGAAGCCGGCTCGGTGACGACGGCCTGACGGTGAAAATGGCCGGGCAAACGCTGGTGATTGCCGGCGGCGAAAAGCGCGGGACGCTCTACGGGGTGTACGCCTTCCTCGAGGAGGCGCTCGGCTGCCGCTGGTACACCGGCGATTTATGGGTCATCCCGCAAAGGGCAAAAGTCGAGGTGCCCGCGGGGCTTGCGTTCGAACAGATACCGGTGTTTCAATACCGGGAGACCGACTGGATCAGCCCGATGAGGAGCACCGAATACCGCATCGCCAACCGTCTCAACGGCGCCTACGGGCACCAGAGCGAGGCGCAGGGCGGCAACATCCCCTACACCGGGGGGCTTTGCCATACGATGGCTTCCCTGCTGCCGGCTTCGCTTTTTAACGAACACCCCGAATACTTCGCGCTCGGTTCGCTAAGCGGCAAGCGGACGACAGACCAGCCGTGCCTGAGCAATCCCGAGACGCTGCGCATTGTGACGCAGAACGTGCTCAACCTGCTCCAAGCGCACCCGGACGCCAAAATCATTTCCGTCACGCAAAACGACAACATGAACTTCTGCGTTTGCGACAAGTGCCTGGCAACCGACCTTGCGGAGGGCAGCCACGCCGGTACGATGCTGCGTTTTGTCAACGCTGTCGCCAAGGCGGTGGACGAGGCGGGTTATCACGATGTCATGATCGACACCTTCGCCTACCAGTACACGCGCACCGCGCCGAAAATCACCAAGCCGCGCCGCAACGTGGTCGTGCGCATCTGCACGATTGAAAACTGTTTCGCGCATCCGCTGGGCGACCCCGGCTGCGACTGGAACCGCCTGCTGACCGGCAATTTCGACGACTGGGCCGCCCTGACGGACAACATCCACGTGTGGGACTACACGACCGATTATTACAACTACCTCGGGCCGTTCCCGAACTTCGGCGTCCTGCAGAAAAACATGCAGTTTTTCCGCGACCACCATGTGACGGGCGTTTATGAGGAGGGCAACTATTCTGCCGGGTCGTCCAACACCGAGTTCGCCGAACTGCGCGCCTACCTGCTGGCGAGGCTGATGTGGAACCCCGACATGGACTACGACGCCGAGATGAACGGCTTTTTGAAAGCGTATTACGGCGCGGGTTGGCAGTATGTGCGCGAATACATCGACATGACCAGCCGCAAGACGGGGGCCTACCCGCTGCACAACATCATCTATTCGTCGATGCTCAACCCCGGCGTGCTGCTGCTGACCGACAACGAAGTCGCCTATATGGACGAGCTCTGGGCCGCCGCAAAACGGCTGTGCGAGACGCCCTGGCAGTTGAGGAACATCGAACTGTCCGAACTCTCCTGGCGGTACTGGAAGGGCTGCAACATGCGCGGCGAGTTTGAAGACGACAAAGGCAGCGGGGCGAGGGCCGCCGCTCACGAGAAGTTATATAACGATATGGTCGCGGCGGGCGTGACGCGCTTTTCGGAACTCAAGCCCCTGACACAAAACCCGGATTTCAAGCTGGCGCCTTACACCTGGGGCAATTAAAAGGGCCGTTGATAAAAAAATAAGGGGGGTTCTCCAAACCGGGAGAATCCCCTTTTTTTAATGCTCTATGGCGTTTACGGCGCGGGCGCGGCGAAAGCCAGCGTTTTGGCGGCGAACTCCTGCGCCGTGACGACGGCGTAGTCCGGTATGCTCGTGCGCACGCCGTTGGCGAAGGGAGCGCGCCAGTACGCGGGAACGCCTCCGGCGCCGAGCATCATGCCAAGCACCGAACCGGCGGTCGCGCCGTTACAGTCGGTGTCGAAGGCGCAGGAAACCGCGAGGCAGACGGTCTTGCCGAAGTCGAGCCCGCCGTACAGCAGCGCGGCGGCGACGATCATGGCGTTGGGAACGGTGTGGCACCAGCCGTGGCTTTGCGACTCGTCGTAACGGCTGTGGATGCCTGCCGCCACTTCCTCGAAAGGCAGGCCCGCCGCGCGCTGTTCGAGCACGCCGCGGACAGCCTCCGCCAGGCGGGAATGCCGGGGTATCTGCGCGAGGCCCGCCTCGACGACACGCTCCGCCTCGCCGCACACGGCGGCGGCCGATATCATCGCGGCAACGAACATCTCGCCGTAGATGCCGTTTTTAACGTGGCTGACAGACGCGTCGCGCCAGGCCGTCTCCGCGGCCGCTTCCGGGTTGCCGGGGTGGATATAACCGTAAAAATCGCCGCGTATCTGCGCGCCGATCCATTCCCTGTACGGGTTGTGGCGCAGCGCCGTCGCGGGCGGGAGCAGCCCCGCCGCGGCGTTGCGGTAGGCGGCGCGTTCCGCGGTGAAGGTCGCGAACATCGGCAGGCAGAACAGCCACGCCTCGAGCACGTCGGCTGGGCGAAAATCCATGCCGAACGTCTCGACGATTTTCAGCGCGAGCACCGTATAGTTCGTGTCGTCGTCGACGGGCGCGAAACCGCCGGTCGTATCCGCCCAGCAGGCGGAAGCAGACAGTTTCAGCTCCTCTGCCAGCGCGGGGGTGAAGTCGCCGAACTCCATATAACGAGAAAGAGGGTAATTCCCCGTTGCTTTCAGCAGGGCGTCGAGCCGCCGCTTGAGAAAACCCTCGACGGGTTTGCCGAGCAGGCAGCCGGCGACGCGGCCCAGCCAGGCGCCGGTGATTTTGTCTTCGAGCGTTTTTCTGTCGGGCGTCCCGCCGGGCAGAGGAATCGAGGGCGGCCTTGCGGCCAGGATGGAGGCGAGGTCCGAGGGTTCGACATAAGCGTAACCGGCCGCCGGCGGGGCGGCGTCGATGCGGCGCAGCAGTTCTTCCGCCTCGGTTTCGGTTTGCGCACAGCGCGGCCGTTTCGACACCTCGAGGCAGGCGCCGCGCAGGCCGGCGACGTCTTTGCCCTCGTCGAGGGCCTGCCGCCATTCGATATCCATATCCGCGGGGAAGTACATCCACTTCTGTTTTTCCAGCATAACGCCCTCCGCTGACGTTCAGGGTCGGAAACCTTCCAGTTGGTTGAGATCGACGAGGCCGACGCGGCACGAGCCGCCGCCGGGGGCTGAAAAGAGCACCTTATCGCCGGCGCGGTTGAAAGAAGGGTGCTGATGGTCGGCGCCTTCGCTCGGCCTATGGCCGGTGACGAGCACCGTATCGCGCCCCGTTTCGGCGTCGACGAGCACCACCTCGCCGGTTTGGCTGCGGTCGGCCGTTATCCAGCGCATGGAACGCGAAGGGGCGCAGTGGTGGTACTCCTTGCTTTTGGACACAAGGCGGAAGTTCCTGCCGTCGGCGGAGCCGGTCCAGATTTCGTCCGGAGCCTCGATGAAGGTCATGAAGCGGCCGTCGGCGCTCCATGCCTCGTGCGTAATCCATTCGCCCCAGCGTTCGACGTAATAGGGATAGGCACGCCGCCGGGCGACATCAAAGTGCCACATACGCTGCAGGGCGTCGCCGCCCGTCTCATGGCAGAAGAAGACGGTGTTGTCGTCCCCCGGGCAGGCCTGGCAATGGCCCAAAGGGGTGTCGGAATAGTAGAGTTCCTCGGTCTCGCCGCGCGCAGGGTCGGTCAGCGCGAGGCAGAAGATGCCGTTGGCGAGTTTGAAGGTCATCGGCAGCAGGCCGTTTTTGCTTGCCGTGTAATGCCCGCAGGGTTTGGCCCGTTCTGGCAGAGGCGCCAGGCGGCGCGCAGCGCCGCTGTCAACGTCAAGGGCGTAGACCTCGTCGCCTTTGACGAGGTAACCTTCGTCTTTTTCACGCGCGAGGCCGAAGGTGTGGATGTTCCAACCGTCGGCTGAATCGGCAAGGACCCGTTCGAGCCCGGTGTCGAGTTCGAGGCATACCAGCTGCATTCCGCCCGGCGGAAAACGGAAAAACAGCACGCGGCGGTCGTCGCTTGTGAAGCTCTCGGAGGAAAAATACATCTTGCGGCACAAGGAATCCGCCGGCGTGAGATATGTAAACTTAAGCCCCGTCACGGGGTCCGTCCGCTTTTCGAAAGCAGCCATGCGCGCTCCCCTTCCGTTGCCAGAATCAGGTTACCAGCCGTAAACCTCGCTGCCCCAGGGCTTTTCGACGAGGTTTTGTTCGGCGTAAATCAGTGTGTTGTCTTTCACGTCGCGGTTGAGCACGACGCCGGCGCCGATAACGCAGTAGACGCCGACTTTAACGCCGGGCATCAGAATGGCGTTGACGCCCGTGCGGCAGTAGTCGCCGATAAAGACGCTGTCGGCGCAGCACTCCGGGAACTCGCGGCGGCCTTTGATGCGGTGGATGGTTTCGCCGTCGTCAAAACGCAGACTGCCGCAGACGGTCGCTGCGCCGAAATCGGTGTTTTCACCGACGACGCCGTTGATTTCCATATAGTGATAAAGATAGACGCGGTCCATAATCAGGCCGTCGAGTTCGGCCGCGTGACTGACGATGCATTCGTTGCCGACGGTCGAGTTGCACTCGATGAAGCAGGCGTTGCGTACGCTGGTTTGATTGCCGATGACAACGTTGCCCGAGACGATGGCGCCGTCGGTTATCGCGGTGTCGTCGCCGACGATGATATTGCCTTTGATAATGACGTTCCTGCCGATTCTGCTGTTTTTGCCCAAACGAACAAAACCGCCGACGCTCGCGGTCGGGTCGATTTCGGCGCCTTCGGCGAGTTCGTTTTGTGTCAACGCGCCGCAGCGCATCTCGTTGACGGCGGCGTTGGCGGCGAGGATATGCCAGGGTTTGTCGATGTCGAAGACCGGCCGCGACGCCTCGACGGCGCCGAAGCGGACGCCGCGCTTCATCTCGTCGGCGACGCTGACTTCGAGATACGCCTCGACGGGCGGCATCATGCCGACCTCCGTATAGGCGAAGCGCGAGGGATTATAGGCCAGCGCCTCGAAAAACTCACGGCCGAGAGCGAAACCGGCGAAGAAGTGCGTGCTTTCACTGCGTGAGTGGCCCCAGACCTCCTTGAGCAGGCCGCCTTCGATCCGGCAGCCGACGCAGTCGGCACTGCGGCCCGTCACGGGGCCGACAAGCGCCTGAGGGGCGCCTTGCGTCTCATAGGCGCTCACGAGGGCCGCAAGGTCCTCCGGCTGCACGATGGTGTCGCCGTATAGCGCGAGGAAGGGACCCATCACCGCCTCGCGCGCCAGCAGCAGAGAGGCGGCGGTGCCTTTCGGTGAGGAATCAATGATGATTTGCACATTCGCGGCATCGCGGAAATACGCGCGGATCTCGTCGGCAAAACGGCCGGCGACGAGGACGATGTTGTCGAAGCCCATCTCCGTCAAGGCGTCGACCGTGTAAGCGACGACCGGTTTGTTGGAAACCGGCAGCATCACCTTGCTGCGGATTTGGGCGTAGGGCCAGATTTTCGTGCCGGCTCCGGCACAGAGAACGACGGCGTTTTTCATCGGCGTTTTTTCCTTTCCTGATTCGATTTCCGCCGGCGGGGACGGGGTTTATATCCCCGCAGGCGCTGACTATTGCACAATAGTGCCCCAATCGGTATAATAATACCGTTCTCATTTAAAATATGGGCATATTTTTTACTCTTTTTCCTTGTCTATCAAGCGGTTTCGCGGGCCTCAAGCTGGAATTTAACCTTTCCGTACGAGGGGTGTATTCATGAAAAGACTCGCCATGATCGGTTGCGAACGCATCGGCAGTTACCATCTCGACCACCTGCTGCAAATGGACGGCAGGGTCGAACTTGCGGGTTTCTGCGACCTGGTGCCCGAGAAGGCCGAACTTTTCCGCCGTCGGGCTGGCAGCGGCAGGGCGTTCACGGACTTCCGCCAAATGTACGACGAGGTGCGGCCGGATATGGTCTTTATCTGCGTGCCGCCTTTCGCCCACGGTGATATCGAGGACGAAACCATCCGCCGGGGCATCCATTTTTTCGTTGAAAAGCCCGTTTCGCTCGACGAGGCGTTTGCCCGGCGCACGGCGGACCGTGTCAAAAAAGCGGGG
>Ga0116184_10005166_pt1 | contig 10084 bp, 9 predicted proteins | sample AD_JPNNA5_MetaG_FD_89886 | JGI IMG/M metagenome (GOLD analysis project Ga0116184, IMG submission 89886) | Active sludge microbial communities of municipal wastewater-treating anaerobic digesters from Japan - AD_JPNNA5_MetaG | ecosystem: Engineered > Bioreactor > Anaerobic > Digestate | place...
CCGGTCGTTGTCGAAGTTCACGTTCGTAATGGTCGAGAACATGGCTTTCACTGCAAACCTGCCCAGCCGGTTCAGGTCGGCCTTTGAGCCCGACTGCCGTACGCATACGGCAAGCCCCTTGAGACAGAAAAGTAGAAGGTCCTGCAGATTGGCGGTATCCTCCTGCTTGCCGCAGACACCTCTCACCGTACAGCCGGTGTTTTTCGCCGTCTCCTGGCACTGGTAACAGAACATCATGACTTCCTCCTTTTGATTTGATACACATCTGGATATCACCTTTGTAATAAGTGGATACTTGACTTAGGTCAAATTTCGAAAAATAATTTCATTTTGTTTGACAGGATCGTATAAGCCCTGTGAACGGGTTTCATGAAACCAGAACGGGAGAAAGTGGTGGAGCTTAAACGTATTCTCAAAGACGCGTTTCCTTCCTTGAGCGACGGGTCCCTTCAGATGATCGCGCGGTACTGCCGCCTCGTGGAATACCCGAAAAACGGGATCCTGTTCCTCGAAGGCGACAAGGGGAACAACTTCTTCTACCTGGCTTCAGGGACGGTCAAGGTCTACAAGACATCACCTGCCGGGCAGGAGACGGTCCTGAGGCTCCAGGGGCCGGGCTCCATCTTCGCCGAGGTGATCCTGTTCGAGAGGAACGAGTATCCGGTGAGCGCAGTCACGATGGCGCAGTCTCTCGTGGTCCATATCCCGAGGGAGCCGTTTTTGAAGCTCCTCGACGAGGAGCGCTTCCGGAACGAGTTCATCGCTACCCTCATGCACAAGCAGCGCTACCTGACGGACAGGATCATCTACCTCACGAGCTTCGATGTCGAAGAGCGCTTCTTCCGGTTCCTCATCGAGCACTACGGCATCAGGAGCGAGTACGATATCGACATGACGAAGAAGGACATCGCATCGGCCATCGGCACCATCCCCGAGACCCTGTCCCGCCTGATCGACCGGCTCAAGGGAAGGGGCATCATCTCCTGGGACAGCCGGACCCTCAAGGTCAAAAAGGACTACCTCGGACAGTTCACCGAAGAATCCGACCTCCTCGAAGACTGACCGTTCATGAGCAGCTCGGGCCGGTACTCGAAGTGCATGGCATCGTAGCTGTGCCACCTGCCTCCCCAGATGAAGCCGTTTTTCTCGAATATCTCCACGAGGAACCGCGGGACGTTGTTCCGGTAGAGGTACGGCTCGCCCTTATGGCCGCCTGCGAAATATGCAAGATCGCCGTTGATGTCGACCGCGATCCCGTAGGCATGTCCCGATGTCCGGCCGGGGAAGTCCCGTACGGGCCTCTCGTAGTATCCGTACGGGCCTTCGACGCGGTACACGATTCCCTCGAGGGCCTTCTTCTTGTCGTCCGGGAGATTCATGATCTCATGGGAGACCCTTGTGAGGGCCTTGTCCACACCGTTGACGGTCGTTACCCTGATCTTCTTCGGTTTGCCGCCGATGGTGTCTACCCACTGCACATCGCGCATTGCGCCCTTGCGTTCCGCTGCCGTAGACCCGTACATGTACTCGAACACTGCAGCCGGACGGATGCGGCCAGGATCTCCCACGGGCGGCTTCTCCGGAGTCGGGATGTCTTCCCCTGCCGGGTAGTCCCAATGAAGGGCGTCCTCCGGGTCGAAGGCATCGTCTCCGACCGCGGTATCCACGATCATTCCGTCGAAATCTTTTGCCTTTCCATCGTCGAACAGTATCCTCCCGCCGTCTTTCGTGACGAGGTATCCGCCCTTATAGGCGACGAAAAAATCGGGATATGCCCTGATATAGCGCTGCGCCAGGGCAGCTTTGTCTTCTCCTGCCGGTCCGGGTGCCGGGACGGGTGCCGTTCCCCGCTTCGGTTCCGTCCGTGCGGAAACGGCAGACGATGCCGCCGTGCAGGAGCAGCTCATGAGGAGTATGAGAGCAGCCAGGATGATGTGTCTTGCCATGATGCCTTTTCGTTACATGATCCTGTCCGGATAATGAAGTCTTTTCTCGGGTGCAGGTCATTGACAGCAATCGATCGAAAAAGATAGAGGATCGTAATGAACGAAGCATACTTTCCGATAATTGCCGGCGAGCTGAAGATTAAGCCCTCCCAGGTAAGGGCCGTCGCCGGCCTCCTCGAGGAAGGATCGACGATCCCCTTCATCGCCCGCTACCGCAAAGAGGCCACCGGGTCGCTCGACGAGGTGGCGATCACCGCCGTACGGGACCGGCTCAAGGAGCTCGAGCTCCTCGATGTCAGGAGGGAAGCGATCCTGAAGTCCATGACCGAGCAGGGCGTGCTCACCGAAGAGCTCGAGCAGGCCGTGAAGTCTGCGCAGACCATGGCCGAGCTGGAGGACATCTATCTGCCCTACCGGCCCAAGCGGAGGACGCGCGCCGTCATCGCCCGGGAAAAGGGACTGCAGCCCCTTGCCGACCTCATCTTCTCCCAGGAGCAGGGCATCGATCCCGTGAAGGAGGCCTGCTCCTTCGTCGATCCCGGCAAGGGGGTCGAGACTCCCGAGGATGCCCTGGCAGGGGCGCGGGACATCATTGCCGAGCGCGTCTCGGAAGATGCGGATGTACGGGCTTTCATGAGGGCCCTGTTCGAGAAGGAGGCCGTCCTCACATCAGAGGTTTACACCGGTGCAGAGGAGGAGGCCTCCACGTACCGCGACTACTTCCACTGGCAGGAACCGGCTTCGAAGGCCCCGAGCCACCGGATCCTGGCCATTTTCCGGGGCAACAGGGAGGCGTTTTTGAAGCTCTCCATCAGGCCCGGGGAGGACAGGGCCTTATCACTCATCGAAAGGCACGTGTGCAAGAAGAACAGCCCATGCACCGAGCAGGTGCGGCTCGCGTGCACGGACGGCTACAAGAGGCTGCTCGGTCCCTCGATGGAAAACGAGATCAAGGGCGTGCTCAAGGACAGGGCCGACGACGAGGCTATCAGGGTCTTCGCGAAGAACCTCAGAGAGCTCCTCATGGCGCCTCCTCTCGGCCGCAGGAGGGTGCTCGCGATAGACCCGGGGTTCCGCACGGGGTGCAAGGTCGTGTGCCTCGATGCGCAGGGGATGCTCCTGCACCATGACGTGATTTTTCCCGCGTTCTCGGGCGGCCGTGCAGAGGAAGCCGCCAAGGCGGTGAAGAGCATGGTCGGGCAGTACGGGATCGAGGCGGTTGCCGTCGGGAACGGGACGGCGGGCAGAGAGACTGAAGCCTTCGTCGCAGGGCTCGGCCTGCAGATTCCCGTCATCATGGTCAATGAAAGCGGCGCCTCGGTCTATTCGGCCTCCGAGGCGGCACGCCGGGAGTTTCCTGATAAGGACGTGACGGTGCGCGGTGCGGTCTCCATCGGAAGGAGGCTCATGGACCCGCTGGCCGAGCTCGTCAAGATCGACCCCAAGGCAATCGGCGTGGGGCAGTACCAGCACGATGTCGACCAGGGCAAGCTCAAGCGCAAGCTCGATGACGTGGTCGAGAGCTGCGTCAATGCCGTCGGCGTCGAGGTCAATACCGCAAGCGTCGAGCTGCTCACCTATGTATCCGGACTGGGGCCTGCCCTGGCCGGCAACATCGTCTCCTGCCGGAACGAGAACGGCCCCTTCAAAAGCAGGGACGAGCTCCGGAAGGTTCCCCGCCTGGGTTCGAGGGCATTCGAGCAGGCAGCGGGCTTTCTGCGCATCCGGGACGGGGTATGCCCGCTCGATGCGAGCGCCGTTCATCCGGAGCGCTACGGCCTGGTCGAGCGCATGGCAGCGGACGTGGGCGCCTCTCTTGCCGACCTCATGAGAGACAGGGATTTGAGGAAGAGAATCGATCTGAAGCGCTATATCGACGACTCGGTCGGCATGCCCACCCTGCAGGATATCATGGCCGAGCTCGACAAGCCGGGCAGGGATCCGAGAGAGACCTTCGAGGTCTTCAGTTTTGCCGAAGGCGTGAACGGCATCGAGGATGTGAGAGAGGGTATGGAGCTGCCGGGTATTGTAACGAACGTCACCAATTTCGGGGCATTCGTGGATATCGGCGTGCACCAGGACGGACTCGTGCACATCAGCCAGCTCGCAGACCGTTTCGTCAAGGACCCTTCCGATGTTGTCAAGGTGAACCAGAAGGTGAGGGTGAAGGTGCTCGATGTGGATGTAAAGCGAAGGCGGATCTCGTTGACGCTGCGCACAAAAGGACACGGAAAAGCGAAGACGGACAGGTAAATTTTCTTCCCGGGGCCCCACTCTTCCAAAGCGTTGAGATATCGCATCGCACAACCATATTATAAGTAGATGGGAGCTTCTTCTGCACGGTAAATGAGTCTGATCCCCTGTACACGAGGTCGAAACTCATGCTGCAAAAAGCCTTACCCGTTCGCTCACCGGCTCGTACTACGCTGTCGGGAGCCCTTTGCATGGGACTGCCAAGAGCAGATATGTCCCTTGAGAAATGCGGAAACGGCAGAATCCGCGGAGGTATGCTTGTGGAAAGAATGAGGATGGAACGCGCTTTCAGCTTGAAGAATTCAGATAAGATGAAGGTAAGGAAATGGCCTGCCTGGAAAAAGATATATCCCGACTCTTTAGGGGCCATCATGAACAGGAAATTCGGCCCATATTGGAAATCGAGGTTCTTTTGAGGGGACGAGTCTGCAGGAGGGTCTGCAGAGAAAAGGCACAGAGCTGTATTTCCTCTGGATGGGCAGCATACGCCCGGCAAGCTCCATGAAACATCAGGAGCAACCGGGGACGGGAGAGTAGCTCCGCGGCAGCGTATCGGCAGGGATTGCATCCAGGGGATCGATTCCTCCGTCAGCCCGGTATTTATTCGATTGATGAAAAAGGGGACCCATGAACCAGCAGGCTGCCGCCCTTACCCCGATCAGGCGCCCTGATATAGACTGGCTTCGGATATTTGCGGTCTACTCCTTTTTTATCTTCCAGGCGGTATGGGTGTTCGGTGCAGGTCCGCCCCAGGGAGCAAAGGGCAGCGGACTTCCGGAATACGTGAACGGCATCGGCTTTTATCTCTCTCAATGGTATGTGCCGCTCATCTTTCTCATCTCGGGATGGTCCAGAAAGAATTCCCTGCAGCAGAGGGCAGGGATCGATTCCATGAAGGAGCGGATGTACCGGCTCGTCATCCCCTTCGCAACCGGGTGCATCCTCACGTGGCCGCTCATCGCCTACCTGGGATTGATCGATCGATCCTATATAGGCATCCAGGGAGGCAGGCCGGGTGGACCGGGGCCGAGGTCGTACCTCGACTTCCTGCCGGACTGTTTTACCAATCCCTGCGTCCATGCATGGTCTCACCTGTGGCTTCTGCCCATGCTTCTTGCCTTCACGCTCCTGTCCTGGCCGTTCTTTTCATGGATGCTCAAGAAGAAGGTGACGCCTCTGAAGATCAGCCGGGTGTGGGTTTATTTCCCCATCATCCCTCTCTCGTTCCTGCAGGCATGGATGGGTCCGCCCCGTTCGGGGACGGAGGGTTTTTTCAGTACCTGGGCCGGAGTTGCCTACGTTTTTGTCTATTTCATCATCGGCTTCATGGTTTCCCGTTACAGTGCATACGAGCGTGCGATACACCAGGAGGCCTGGCATGCAGGCATCATCGGCGTATCCCTGTTCCTGTCCATGAAGATGCTGACATCGAGCCTGACGCCCCAGGCCTTTGCCTTCATGGGCTCGATAGCGAGCTGGTGCTGCGCCGTGGCCGTGCTGGGATTCGCAAAGAGGTACCTTGATCATACAACCGGCTGGTTTTCCTACTTGCGGGAATCGGTGCTTCCCGTTTATATCTTCCATCAGATACCCATCCTGGTCTTGGGCCTCTTCATCGTCCGGTTCGATATCGGTGTATCTCCTCGATACGTGCTCCTGCTCGTTTCCTCCATGGGGACGACCATGGCGTTCTACCACTTCCTCGTCAGGAGGTTTCCGTTCCTTCGAGTCTTCTTCGGAATGAAGCCGGGAAAGGAGCCGGCCGAGAGCTGGAAGGACCAGGTCCTCCACCGCGACCGCTGCTGACTGCCGCCTTCTCGGGCGTCTTCCCGGCAGGCGGCGGTCCGGAAAATACCTCTTGTAGAGGCAGGTGAATTCTGTCTCTTATAACACTCATGGCAGATGTCATCCTCAAAGGATCGAGGGAGAAGTCTCTCACCCGGCACCACCCGTGGGTTTTCTCCGGCGCAGTGGATACGGTCAGGGGGAAGCCTGGCCGGGGCGAGACCGTCGATATCCTCTCGCCCGACGGCAGGTGGCTCGCCAGGGGCGCATACTCGCCCGAATCGCAGATACGGGTGCGGGTCTGGACCTTCGATCCCGAAGAAGAGGTCTCTGCGGGCTTCTTCGGCCTCAGGCTCTCAAGGTCAATCGAATCGAGGCGCGCAATCGGTATCGAGCAGGCCGCGGATGCCTTCAGGCTCGTCAACTCGGAATCGGCCGGCCTGCCCGGACTGATCGTGGACCGCTATGACCGCTTCCTCGTATGCCAGTTTCTCACCGCAGGGGCAGAGCGCTGGAAGGATGCAGTCGTCTCCTGGCTGGAGAGGCTGACGGCATGTACGGGCATCTACGAGCGCTCCGATGCGGACGTCCGGGCAAAGGAGGGTCTGCCGCCCTCTGTCGGGCGCCTCTCTGGTGAAGAGCCGCCGGAGGTCATAGAGATCCATGAGCATGGATGCCGGTATCTCGTCGACGTCAGGCACGGGCACAAGACCGGGTTCTATCTCGATCAGCGGGACAACCGGGCATGCCTTGCCCGATACGCCTCGGGCCGGGACGTGCTCAACTGCTTTTCCTATACCGGGGGCTTTTCCATCGCCGCTCTCAAGGGAGGGGCATCGCATGCGGTCAATGTCGACTCATCAGGGAGCGCACTCGGTCTGGCTGCGCGGAACGTCCTGATCAACGGGTTCGATCCGGGCTCTGTGGAGAATATCGAAGCCGACGTGTTCACCCTGCTGAGGAGATTCCGCGACTCGCGTAGGAGCTTCGACCTGATCGTGCTCGACCCTCCGAAGTTTGCAGAATCAAAAGGCCAGATCATGCGGGCGAGCCGGGGATACAAGGACATCAACCTGCTCGCCCTGAAGATCCTCAAACCGGGCGGGATTCTCTTCACCTTCTCGTGCTCTGGCCTCATCGAACGCGACCTGTTCCAGAAGATCGTCTCCGACGCCGCCCTCGATGCGGGCAGGGAGGCAAGCATCATCCACTGGCTCACCCAGTCGTCCGACCACCCCGTTTCCCTGAACTTCCCCGAGGCGAGCTACCTCAAGGGGCTCGTCTGCCTGGTGAAGTAGAAGCTGCCGTCCGGTTGATCTCCAGCCGGCAGGGATAAGCTCAAACGGCAATGTCGAGAGATATATGGTCGTACGTGACAACGGGAATAACTTCTTTCTGCCGCTCCCTCTTTTCTATCAAGCCGATCTGGGCAAGATAATCAACATCGACGGCAACATTTTTGATATCCCTTTTCACTATTCTTGCCAGATGGCTCAGCGACGATGGTTTCCCTCTCTTTATCGCATGGAGAAGCTCCAGACGCTTGGGGGTGAGTGCCTTTCTGAAGGCCTCGAAGCTGGTGAAATAAACACCATTTTCTTTATGCACAAGTTTTCCCTGCTCCAACTTCTCACCTGTTTCGGCAAACTCCGCCAGGGCTGTACTTACATCCTTGATCCCTACCTTAACCTTTTTTACTCTCATAATTTTTCTCCAAGTATCGCTCTATGTCGTGATAAAAGTCCCGAGTCAGCTCACGGATGCCGCTGAAACTGTATGGAGCTTCTTTGTCATTGTAATGCCTGTGATCTCCTTTGCCTTCAGCATTGTCATACCCGATAACTCTTTTCCCGTTCACGATGTAGACAAGAGAGTATCTGATGCCGCTGGGCATACGCTCTGTTCTCGGGACCTTCCAGAGCTTCATCTCAATAGTGTTCCCGAACTCGTCAGTGATCTTACTATGGATGATAAGCTGTGCCTTTATCTTTGGTATATTATACCAATGACCAAGAAGAATGTCAATTCTCCTCCCTTTCCATTTTTTCAGGCTTTGAACAATGGCTGGTCGAATGGGAAAAGGGTGAGGATAGGTATTATCAGCAGGTTCCCGCACGTTTCTTTCAATATCTTTCAACGTTTTGTTGAACGGAACATGGGTTTTCACAGACCATTCAAGGGGAGAGGGGAGAGCCTTTATTGTATAATAAACTATGATAACAATGAGATACAGAATATTCCGGGCTCCATGATCCGTTTGGCACGCTGTATGCCTCATGGATATCATAGAGGAGCAGCAGAGGAACCCGGCCAGGCTGATGCATCTTGGCAGCAAGCCGATAGCCCGGCACCGGGAATCCGGAGCCGGAAGAGAGGAAAGGAGGAGATGACATGAAAAAGCAAAAGAGAAAGATCCAGACAAAGGCACTCAATCAGATCATTATGATAAGCGCATGGAGCTTCACCCTGGTCGTCTCCTCGTTCCTGTTCCTGTTCGCGGGCCGGTGGATCGATGTAAGAATGGGTACGGAGCCGACCTTCATGCTGGGACTGCTCGTTCTGGGCATCGCGTTGTGCATCGGACGGATGTACACGGATTACGCGAAGGTCAAAGAGCAGCTGAACATCAGGAGGGCCAAAGTACAGCATCAGTGACGATCTCAAGGAAACATCCCGCCCTGTCCATCCGGCTGGGATGCCACGAATGCGGGCCGCCAGTACAAGGCGGCCCGATGCTTTTTCATGAGGAATATTCTCTGTCAAGAACGGTCCGGCAAAGGACGATAAAAATACTTGACCATCAGGATATGAGAATCCGGTGATCCCTGATGGGGTCCGCTCAACCGTGACAGGCAATTTGAGGCATCTTAGAGGGGTAAGCATTTTGGGCGCGGATGTATCGACCTCGAGACCGATTGTCGGTTCCATTCCTTCATTGACAAAGAAATGCCTTCTGCGCGGAGCCATCGGCCTTGTGGCCGTTCTCCCTTTTGTTGTCGGCCTGTTCTGTGTCCCGGCTGCACCCGTGCATGCCGGGGGGATATCCCCTGTGCGCCTCATTTTTAATGAGCAGGTCCGGCTGAACCATGGAAGACTGACGCTTCCTTCCGTCAGCGAAGGCTCTCCTGCACGGATCGGGGCGGATCTGCCGGCGATGATCGAAGCGCGGCTCGGTGCCTCTCTCCCCAAGACCGCTGCCGAAAGCAGGCTCGAGGCAGTACGCACGAAACTGGCCTCCGTGGGCATGAGAGGCTGGCTCGATCAGGATGCCCGCCGCCGATTCCGGATTATCAACGCGCTCGCCGTGCTCATCACGATAGGACTGCTCTGCACGAGCTATTTCCTCAGATACAGGCTCAAAGAGAAGGTCGCCAGCCTGAAAACGGCTCAGCAGGAGCTCCTGGCCCAGAACGAGCTGCTGCGGCTCGCCATGGATGCAACTTATGCCGGCATCTGGGATTTTTACCCGGCCAGGGGTTCCGGTTATCTGGGAGAGCAATTGTACACCATGCTCGGCTATAGGCCGATAGCCCGGGAGGTCTCTCTGGATGAATGGAGGGGCTTTATTCATCCCGAGGACCTGCCCGTTGCAGAAAAAAGGTTCAGCGGCTACATTAATGCCGGCGGTCAGGGCCTGTTCGAGACCGAGTTCCGTATCCGGAGGGCCGACGGAACCTGGTGCTGGGTTCTGTCCAAGGGCCAGGCCGTTGCCAGGGATAGAAACGGAGTTCCGACACGATACATAGGACTGATCCTGAACATCCAGAGCATGAAAGAAACCCAGGAAGTGCTGGCCCAGAGCGAGGCCAGATTCCGGGCGATCTTCGAGTATGCGCCTTACTCCATTTTCATCAACGGCCTTGATGACGGACGGCTTCTGGATGCAAACAGGGCCTTTCTGGATGCCCGAGGGATAGGGAAGGAAGAGCTTTCCCGCCTGACGGTTAAGGATTTCGAGGTATTCTCCGAGATCGAGGCCGAGCATATTATTGCCATGCTGATGAAGACAGGTTCGGTACGGAACTTCGAAACCCCGATCCGGGCCAAGGACGGCTCCGAGCGCCACATCATCTTTTCATCCGTCCTGCTGGAGATTCAGG
>Ga0116184_10005167_pt1 | contig 10084 bp, 7 predicted proteins | sample AD_JPNNA5_MetaG_FD_89886 | JGI IMG/M metagenome (GOLD analysis project Ga0116184, IMG submission 89886) | Active sludge microbial communities of municipal wastewater-treating anaerobic digesters from Japan - AD_JPNNA5_MetaG | ecosystem: Engineered > Bioreactor > Anaerobic > Digestate | place...
AATTCTGGAGTAACTTCTACAGTTAAATCATTGCTTACTAACTGTTGTGCCAACGTAGAAGTGTAAATAAAAAATAATAGTGCGATAGAAAAAAAAGCCTTTTTAGGAGTCATAGAAAGAAAAATTTAAAATAAAAAACACTTTTTTAGTATGACTATAAAGCACTTTTTAATTTATACTATTTGGATATTCAAATAAATAGATGCAACCGATTTTGCTCTCGGTTATTTACAACGGCTGCAAATATAGTTAAAATATTTTTCCTAATAATTTTAAGAATTAGTCTGGCAGGGCAAACTCATACTTTTTTTTACCACAAATTACACAAATTACCACAAATCTAAATCTAACAATAGGCAGATTTAATTATTGTTAAAATTAATCACACTAATTCTCTCACTTTTAGAAATTAGTGTAATTTAAAAATTGAATTAACCCGTTGGGTGTAATTATTAAAATCGTCAGTTCGAGTTTTTTTTGTGGAGTAAAACGGAACAAATAATGTATCGAGAACCATTTTTAATCCTAATTTTTTTGTTCTCGATACACTTTTCTATCGAAAAGCACTCGAACTGACGAAAATTAGTATTAAAAATTAATTACACCCAACGAGTTTGAATTAAACTAATTTCATTTATCTCTAATAATTCGTACAATAAAAAACAATTTTAATTCGTGATTATTAGTGTAATTCGTGGCGAAAACTTTTGAAAGCGAATGCCTTGAATTAGTCTGCATTTTTAATTTCAGAAGTATTAGATAAATCTAAAAAATGAGCTATTTTTACATTTATATTTTAAACCAAATAAAATGGACTGGATTACCGTCAAAGAATACGAAGATATCACTTATAAAAAATGCAATGGTGTGGCTCGAATAGCGTTCAACAGACCCAATGTTCGCAATGCGTTTCGTCCTAAAACTACATCAGAATTATATCAAGCTTTTTATGATGCTCAAGAAGATACCTCTATTGGAGTGGTTTTGCTTTCAGCAGAAGGCCCTTCAACTAAAGATGGAGTGTATTCCTTTTGTTCGGGTGGTGACCAAAATGCTCGTGGACATCAAGGTTATGTGGGTGATGATGGTCAGCATCGTTTAAATATTCTAGAAGTGCAACGATTAATTCGCTTTATGCCAAAAGTAGTGATTGCCGTAGTTCCAGGTTGGGCTGTTGGTGGTGGACACAGTTTACACGTAGTTTGCGATTTGACTTTAGCGAGTAAAGAACACGCTATTTTCAAGCAAACCGATGCCGATGTAACCAGTTTTGACGCAGGTTATGGTTCGGCTTATTTGGCTAAAATGGTTGGACAGAAAAAAGCACGCGAAATTTTCTTCCTTGGGCGAAATTATTCCGCTCAAGAAGCTATGGAAATGGGAATGGTTAATGCTGTAATTCCACACGATGAACTCGAAGATACCGCTTATCAATGGGCACAAGAAATAATGGAAAAATCACCAACCTCTATCAAAATGCTAAAATTCGCTATGAATCTTACTGATGATGGAATGGTAGGACAACAAGTTTTTGCAGGCGAAGCTACTCGATTGGCCTATATGACCGAAGAAGCTAAAGAAGGTAGAAATGCTTTCCTCGAAAAGAGAAAACCGAATTTTGAAAAAAAATGGTTACCATAAAAATGTTTAATAGTTTAAGGTTTAAAAGTTTAAAGTTGCATAGGAATCTTAAATTTTCAAATAACTTTAAACCATTTTAAACCTTTAAACAATCTTAATACTTAATTCACTATACTTAATACACAAAAAATGAAGCATTGGATTCAAGCCGCACGATTAAGAACCTTGCCCCTATCCGTTTCCGGAATAGTAGTGGGAAGTATGTACGCTTTAGCCCACCCTACAGATTTTGAACCCACTCCAACCGAAGTGGCTAGTTGGACCATTTTTGGTTTTGCCATTCTCACTACGCTTGGTTTGCAAATATTATCCAATTTTGCTAATGATTATGGCGATGGAATGAAAGGAACTGATAACGAAGATCGAATTGGACCAAAACGGGCTATACAAAGCGGTTTGATTTCTCCACAAGCCATGAAACGTGCCTTGGTTATTACTTCGTTTCTGACACTAATTTCGGCAATATTGTTGATTTATTTTGCTTTCAAGGATACAAATATTGGTTATTCTTTGTTTTATTTGGTCTTGGGAATCTTGGCAATCGCTTCGGCAATTCGTTATACTGTTGGCAATACTGCTTATGGATACAGAGGATTTGGCGATTTATTTGTTTTTATATTCTTTGGATTGGTGAGTACTATTGGAGTCAATTTTTTATATACAAAAGAAGTCGAATGGCCTTTAATTTTGCCTGCCACCGCCATCGGTTTTTTGAGTGTAGGGGTTTTGAATCTCAATAATATGAGAGATGAAGCTTCTGACCGAAAGTCAAATAAAAATACCATTGTTGTAAAAATTGGCGGAGAAAAAGCCAAAAAATACCATTATTTTCTAATCGTTTCCGCAATGGTTTTGGTTTTGGTTTTTGCAATACTAAATGATTTTAACTTGGATCAATACTTATTTTTATTGGCCTACATCCCTTTGACTAAACATTTGATTACCGTATATAAAAATCAAGAGCCTAGAGCATTAGACCCTGAATTGAAAAAATTAGCCTTAAGCACTTTTGCACTTTCTATGCTTTTAGCAATTTGTATGATTTCGCTAATTCAAGACCTAATCGTAAATCTCTTTTTGGGAGGAAGATAAATCTTTGGTTAAGGGTTTAAAGGTATAAGAGTCTAACAGTTTGAATATATCACTTAAAAATATCAAAAATGAAAATAACATTTTACGGTCACGGTTCATTAGGAATTCAAGTTGGTGGGAAACACATTTTGGTTGACCCTTATATTTCTGCCAATCCCAATGCTTCACACATCAATATCAACGAGCTTACTGCCGATTATATTTTGTTGACCCACGCTCACGGTGATCACGTTCTTGATGTTGAATATATTGCTGGAAGAACCAATGCAGTAATTGTATCTAATTACGAAATTGCCACACATTATGCCGAAAAAGGGTTAAAATCACACCCCATGAATCACGGCGGAAGCTGGAATTTTGACTTTGGAAAAGTAAAATATGTAACCGCAATTCATTCTAGTTCTTTTCCCGACGGAAGTAATGGCGGAAATCCCGGTGGTTTTGTGATTGAAGGCGAGCATAAAAACATATACATTGCTGGCGATACATCCTTAACAATGGATATGAAACTCATTCCGATGCGAACCAAACTCGATTTGGCAATACTCCCAATTGGTAGCAATTTCACAATGGATGTCGAGGATGCTATAATCGCTTCCGATTTTATAGAATGCGATAAGATTTTAGGCGCTCATTACGATACTTTTGGCTACATCGAAATCAATCACGAAGAAGCTATTCGCAATTTTTTTGATAAAGGAAAAGATTTAATGCTCCTTGAAATTGGAGAAAGTATCGAATTGTAGTCTTTGACAATAAAAGCGTTTATTTTACTCGTCAGTTCGAGTGATTTTTAAAGCTTGATAAATGTTCATTAAATAAAAAAAGTAGTGCTTTAAAAATTGTATCGAGAACCCTTTTAAAATTTATCTATAAATGAAACAATCTTATGTGTATATTTTAAAATGTTCTGATCATTCTTATTATACAGGAGTGACGAGTAATTTAACTCAACGACTTTTTCAGCACGAAACAGGTTTTTATCCTGATTGTTATACAGCAAACAAATGACCTGTTGAATTGGTTTATTATTGTGAATTCACAGATATTAATTTTGCAATAGATACAGAGAAAAGAATAAAAAAATGGTCAAGAGCAAAAAAAGAAGCGTTGATAAATGATGAGTATGACAAACTGCCTAATTTATCAAAGAAAAAGTTTTAAAGATGTTCAATGCTTAGAGAATATTTGCGATTTATAAAGCTTCTCGATACAATTTTGAATAGTAAAGCTGTCGCATTACTATCCAAAATCACTCGAAGAGACGGGTAAATTTAATAATTGATAATCATTCGAATAGACAACTAAAATTTAAATAATTATAGCGTATTTACACTTAATAAATGAATATAAAACACACCATTTTCGTTCTACTAATTAGCCTTTCTGTTAACACCCTTTTCGCTCAAAAAGACGGTTATTGGGATAAGGAACGAGCAACCAAAAAAGAAATTATAGTTTCGGCAAGAGATAGATTTATTATTAAAACTGAAGAATTGCCAGTAGGAACCACCGAAGTGGTTTATCGAATTACTCTCTTGAATCAGAATCAAGAAATGGCCAATAGTTTGGTTTCTGTTTTAAAATCCATTCCCGACCCAACAGGAATCAGTCAAGGTTCGGCTGGAGCAGTTTTTCTACTTTCCAAAATTTCAGGCGAAGACAAATGCAAATACGCTATTTTTTCGAGTGAAATTTCGGCTTCAGATTACCAAAAAAACGGAACAACTACAAAAGCTTGCTATGAACAAAATGTTCCCGTTAGCCAAGATGCCAAAGGACTTTCTGTTGATAAATCTTTGTGTATTTTACCCAATTCTAATGCAATGTGGTTTGGTTTTGAAAGCAAAAACTGGATAATGAACCAAAAAATAGTTCTAGAAGTAGTGCCTTGGGTCAATACTAGATTAAGTCGCGGTTGGAATCTCGAAAACCGGAAATTGATTCTCAATCAATGTAAAACCACTGATTTGGCTAAGAAAATTATTCCTTCTGACGATTTTTGTGTTTGTGTGCTTGATAAGTTACAAAAAGAATACAAATTTCAGGAATTCCAAAAACTATTGACTGTCGAAAAATCGAAAGCCTATACTGATTTTGGTAATTCTTGTTTAAAAGAAATAGGAACTTCAGATAAAATATATTCGGATTTACGCAATCAAGCTGCCAATTTAGTCCAACAAGGAAAATATGCCGAAGCAATTGATAAAATTGGGATTATTGTGATTTACGGAAAAGCCAATCCGCTTGATTTTAACACCCTTGGTTATTCTTATTTGATGACCAAACAATATGCAAAAGCTATCAAAACCCTCAAAGAAGGCGAAAAAATAGACGATTCGGAATTGTTGATACAAATGAATTTGGCACACGCCTATTTGTTAAATAATGATTTCAAATCAGCGAAACTTATTTATAAAAAATACCAATCACAAAACGTAACCGACAGCATTAGTTGGACTCAAAAAGTAAAATCAGATTTCGAAATCTTCCAAAAAGCAGGATTGCCAAGTGACAATTTTAAAAGAGTTTTGAAGTTGTTGGAGTAATAAAAAATTTAAATTCCAAAAAATAAAATTCCAAACTCAAAAAAGCAATGATAGAAGAATTTATAGTATTCCAAAAATTTAATAATCAAAATGCCGCAAAAGATTTTGGGAACCTAATGAATTTAAATCAAATTGAATATTTGATTGAAAATACTTCAATAAATTTCGATCCCATTCTCTCAAATAATGAATTTGGAAAAGAGTATTGCGTAAAAATTAAAAAAGCGGATTTTGAAAAAGCAGATACTATTTTGCGTGAAACTGCTAAAGCAGAAATAAAAGCACTTGAAAATGATTATTATCTATTAAGCTTTTCAGACGAAGAATTAATAGAGGTAATTGAAAAAAGTGATGAATGGAATAAATTTGATGTTGAGCTTGCTCATAAATTACTAAAAGATAGAGGAAAAGAAATTACAGAGCATCAAATTAGCGAAATTAAAAAGCAAAGAATGGTTGAACTATCCAAGCCAGAAGAAAGTCAACGTGTTTATATAATTATTGGTTATGTTAGCGCATTTTTAGGAGGTTTTTTAGGTGTTTTTATCGGGTGGCATTTATTGACATTTAAAAAAACATTACCCAATGGGAACCGAATTTATGCCTATTCTGAAAATGATAGAAAACAAGGAAACCGAATTTTAATCATTGGAGTTGTATTTATTGTAATTTGGATTTTATATAGAATTATAAAATAAAATCAATGCAATTGAAACATCGACAACCAAAATCATAATTTATTTTGTATTTGCGACCAATGAAGTAAACGCATCAGCATTCGTCTTAATAAAAGAAAACAAAAAAGAGCTTGCAAGGCAAACTCTTTTTTGTTTTGTTGTTCTGTTAAAAAAAACGTTGACAATACTATTATCCCTTAATCCAATTTAAGATTTCTGGATCATTAGGCAAAGTTCTTGGCGCAATTACTTTTACCAATTCTCCTTTTTCGTTCAAAAGATATTTTTGAAAATTCCAACTTACTTCGCTGTCTTGCAAACCATTTTTGGATTTTTGGGTCAAAAATTGGTAAACAGAACACATATCATTTCCTTTAACAGAAACTTTGTCCATCATTGGGAAAGTAACTCCGTAATTCAGTTGACAAAAAGTAGCAATTTCTTCGTTGGTTCCAGGTTCTTGACCAGCAAAATTATTGGCTGGAAAACCAATAATTACAAACCCTTTTGAAGCATATTCTTTGTACAAAGCTTCTAATTCTTTGTATTGTGGTGTTAATCCACATTTAGAAGCGGTATTGACAATCATTACTTTCTTGCCTTTTAGAGTGGCAAAATCAAATGTTTTTCCTGATAAATCTTCGACTTTAAACTGATAAATGTTTTGTTTTTCCATAACTACATTGTCTTTTGTTGGTTTGTTTTGTCCCTGACAACTCCAGATGAGAAACAGACCTAAGGAATACATTAATAGATTTTTCATTGGTATGATTTTTTGAGATAAAAGTAATTAAAATGAGATTGCAATAGCTAAAACAATTCCTAAATATTTTATAATTTTAATCGGAATGCCATTAAAAAATATTCATTTAAGACATATATTTTACAAAAAAAGCTTCCCATTGTACTTATAATAGGAAGCTTTTTTGCTTGGTTGAAAAGAACTATTTTTTAGCAGTTTTCCTGTAATACTTTCTATATTTTGGATAGGTAATAATTCCAAATAATGAAATCGTTCCTAGAGAATACCATATCCAATTTAACGAATGCGCTTCGCCACTGGCGTAAGAATGCAAACCTACCAAGTGGAAATTTACTCCAAAATAGGTGAATAATATAGATATAAAAGCAAAAATACTCATCAAATTAAAAATCCATTTCCCTCTTAATGCTGGAACAAAACGGGCATGAATCACAAAAGCATAGACCATTATACTAATCAAAGCCCAAGTTTCTTTAGGGTCCCATCCCCAATAACGTCCCCAACTTTCGTTGGCCCATTGACCGCCAAGAAAATTTCCGATGGTCAACATAATCAATCCTATGGTGAGTGCCATTTCGTTGATGTATGATATTTCATTGATATTTAGAAGCATTTTGTCTTTATTCTTTTCAGTGGTAAACAAAATCAACAGCAATGAAACCACTCCTAGAATCATTCCCAAGGCAAATGGTCCGTAACTTGCCACGATTATCGCCACGTGAATCATTAACCAATAAGAATTTAATACAGGTTGCAAATTGCCAATTTCAGGATCAATCCAGTTCATATAAGCAGCCGTCAAAATCATGGCTGTGACAAAAGCAGATGAAGCCACTGTTAGTTTCGATTTGCGGTCAAAAGCCAAACCAAAAAACATGGTCGCCCAAGCAACATAAATGATGGATTCATAAGCGTTACTCCAAGGTGCATGACCAGAAATGTACCAACGAGCAATTAAAGCAAAAGTATGTAAGGCAAAAAGTAACCCAACAATAATGTGCATTGTATTAATAGCATAATCGAGAAATTTTCTTTCTTTAAATATTTTTAAAATGGTGAAAAGAAGCATCAATATTGCGGCATACATATACCAATAAGGCAACTTTTGAAAAATATCATATTTGTTATACAAGATTTCCGAACTAATTTTTTGGTCGGATGGCAATACTTTGCTACCGTATTTTTTTTGGAATCCATTGATACTTTCTAGCAGCCCATCGGCTTTTTTATAATCGTTAGAAACAGATGCTTCTTCTAAAGCGGTAAAATACATTTGAAGAATATTTTGAGTATAAGTTGCAGCCATTCCTTTCATACCAGAATTTATCAATTCGGGATAGGAAACCCATTTATTATTAGGATCGTTTGGAATTGGAAAAATTTTCAAAATACTACCGCTCAGTGCCGATTCCATTAAGTTTACTTTCTTATCCGTTTCGATAAAATCTTTTTCAAATTGGTTTGGATTTGCTGCTTTGTATGCTGCATCTAAATAAGGTGATAATTTATAATTTCCCTTATTGTCAAAAAAGTCAATAAACGAAGCGAACGGCTTTTCGGCATCAATTCCAATAATCTTACGAATACTGTCGTTTCCGGCTTTGATATAAATCAAAGGAACTTGAATCCAAATGTTTCCGCCTTGAGTCATAGACAAAAAGACTTGGTCGGAATTCATTCCTTTGTAGTCATTTTTATGACTTACTTTTCGCAATAATTCAGAGGAGAAAGTGTTTATAGGTTTCATTCTACCGCCTGCATCCTGAACAACTAATCTTCCAAATTTGGCAGCGTGATCCTCAGTAACTTTGCGTTTTTCGATGATAGAATCTAACTGTTTTTCAGATAAAAATTGAGCATTATTATGGTTTTGAGCAAAAGCTCCAAAACTCAAAAACAGCAACAATAAGGGTAGCAAATTAGCCTTTTTAGTTTTCACCACTTCTAGTTTTCGTTTTAAATCGGCAAAGCGAGAATGTTTGGTAAACATAATGGCCATTAAAGCAAAATACAACATAAAATAACCAATATAAGTAATCATAGTTCCCCAATAATCGTGGCTTACTGATAAAACAGTTCCCATTTCATCGGGGTCGAATGGGGATTGAAAAAAGCGATAGCCTTCATAATCTAAAATGTTATTCATAAAGATTCTAGCATCAAAACTTTCACTTTTATTTGTAACGGTAACTTGGCTTTCGAAAGAAGAAAAACTTCTTTCGGTTCCAGGATATTTTTGGGCAATAAAATCATTCAATTTAATACTAAAAGGCAAATTATAGACTTTGTTTCCATAAGTAAAAGTATAATCAATCTTCCCTATTTTCACAGATTTGGATTGTCCAACAAGTCCTTTTGTACCGATTAATGTTATTGTTTTTTCTTGACCTTCGGCTTTTAATTTTAGAGTAAGGGCATCGTTGTGTTCTTTAGCCTTATAATCATTTTTTGAATCGTAACCAATAGTTCCTTTGATAGCTGGTTCTGGAAAAACCACTCTCATATCGCCAATAGAATACAAAGAACGCATCATTAAAGGCTGAACAATATCTTTGGCAACTTTGCCTTGTAGTTTGTCGGCCATTCGCATAAACTCGCCTTCAAATGGAGTTTGAATAGTTGCTTCACTACCGTTTAAAGTAATATTTATGGCTCCTTTTGTTGGTTTATTTAAAGCAAAAAGTGTGTTGTGAATGTTTTGAACTTCGCCTTCTTTCAAGAAATGTTCTTCGCGACCACTTTGGCCTGCTTCAACCAGTTTAAAATACAAACTTCCTTTTGGATCGGGTTTAATCACCTCTTTGGCTCCTAAAATGAAATTTTCGTAATTGACTTCGAATGGAATGTCGGCAAAATCACCTGAAATAGAAAAATTATTATTGGTTACGGGCGAAAGTAGTAATGGTTTTTCAAAAACCCGGCGTTTCATACCTCCCTGATACTCACCATCGACAAAAACAGTAAGGTACATTTTATCGGAATAGAATATATTTTCGGTATTCCCTTCACGAATAGGCATTATTCCTTCATAACTGATATAACGAGTAATAAAAGCTCCAGCTATAATAAAAATAAAAGATAAATGAAGCATCAGTGTAGCCCATTTTTCTTTTCTTAGTAGTTTATATCGTTTGATGTTACCAATGAAATTGATCATAAAAACCAACATAATTCCTTCGAACCACCAGGCATTATAAATCCAAATTCGGGCTGTATCGGTGTTGTATTTGCTTTCGATGAAAGTCCCTATTCCCATTGCAAGTGCAAAAGTCAAGAAAAGTATTGCCATTAATCGTGTTGAAAACAAAATAGAAAGAATTTTTTTATCCATCTGTAAGAAATTACGTTTTATAAAAGGTACT
>Ga0116184_10005168_pt1 | contig 10083 bp, 9 predicted proteins | sample AD_JPNNA5_MetaG_FD_89886 | JGI IMG/M metagenome (GOLD analysis project Ga0116184, IMG submission 89886) | Active sludge microbial communities of municipal wastewater-treating anaerobic digesters from Japan - AD_JPNNA5_MetaG | ecosystem: Engineered > Bioreactor > Anaerobic > Digestate | place...
CAAGCGCGGCGAATGCTTGGGGTTGATCGGGCGGAATGGGGCAGGGAAGACCACGCTCCTCAAAATGCTTAATGGCCTAATCAAACCCGATGCCGGGCGGATCGAGATGCGGGGGCGGGTGGGGGCGCTGATTGCGCTTGGAGCGGGGTTTAACCCTATCCTTACTGGGCGGGAAAATATCTACGTGAACGCCTCGGTCTTGGGACTCAGCAAAAAAGAAACCGATGCCAAACTCGAAGAAATCATTGATTTTGCCGAAATCGGCGACTTCATTGATACCCCCGTCCAAAACTATAGCTCTGGCATGGCCGTGCGGCTGGGGTTTGCCATCGCCAGCACCTTGGAGCCGGATATTCTTTTGGCGGATGAAATTTTGGCCGTGGGGGATGCCGGATTCCGGGCGAAATGCTACCGGAAATTCTCCGCGTTGTTGGACAAGGGCGTCAGCGTGATTTTCGTATCACATGAAATCGCCAACATCCAAGTGGTGTGTAACAAATGTCTGTGGCTGCAGAATGGCATGGTTGCCGAGTACGGCGAAGTGATGCCGGTGACCTCCGCCTATACGATTTGGCTGGACCAAAACGCACCGAAGGACATATCGGCGGAGCGTGGACCTGAGGGACGAAACAGGCTTTCCGGCGCCAAAATTCTGGAGGTTTATGCCGTGGATGAAGCAGGTCGGAGAACTGAAAGCGTTGAGACGGGCAAGGATTTGCGAATCCGTATCGAATATGAGGTAATATCTCCCATTGAAAGCCTGAATGCGACTCTTTCCCTGCGTACGAAAGAGGAAGCGCTTTATAACGCTTATGCAACGCACCGCGACGGTATCATGATAAGACCCACAATTGGCAGAAACTGCATTGACCTTGTTCTTCCTAAACTTGGTCTGGGTGCGGGGGAATTTTGGGTCTCCGCCAGTTTGGCGGATGGAAAGGGAATCGGTTTTTACGACTGGGACTGGAATGCGGCACGACTTGAAATCACCAATAAAATAAAAATTTTGGGACGATTTATGTTGCCCCATCGCTGGGAAATGGCCAACTAAGCCAATAAAAGATGGACCTGCGCATGATTTGGGGTAGCCGGATAACATGAAAAAAAGATTGGTAGGCCGGATCAAGCAATCTGTGTGGCTGGATCGCCTTATATGGCGATTGCGACACCCGTTCGGGGGGGATCGCATCGCCGTGGTGGAAGAACAAACAAAGTCTCAAAAACAGCAAATCCGCTGGTTGCAGGATATCATCCGCGCGCAAGGGGTTTTTTCTTGGAAGCAACGCGCAAAACAAAAGCAAACGAATCAAACGCCAATTCGCGTGGTGTTTGTTTGCCACGAACCAGCGATTTGGTCCATGTTTGAAAGCATTTACGAGAGCATGAGCAGGGATTCATCCTTTGATCCCCTTGTCGTAGCCATGCCCGTGACTCAGGCAGTTCGTAGCGTTGCTGCCGATATGTATCAGTTTTGCCAAGAGCGGCACATCCAAGCGTTGAAGGGGTATGATGCGGCAACCAAACAGTGGCTCAACCCATTGGAACTTGAGGCTGATTATCTATTTATGCAGACGCCGTATTCGCTATTCCCGCCCATGTGGCAAGCCGAAGCACTGTCTATGCATACCAAAATATGCTACGTACCATACGGATTGACCTTATTCAAGGGAATCGTAGAACAGATAGTGCATCCGGTTGAGTATTTACGGTTTGTCCATCTATTTTTTCTCGAAGCCCCGATTGTGAAGGAGCGATTTTTACAGCAATTTTCATCTGCGACTTGGTTAAATCCCGATTCCATCAAGGTCTCGGGATCCCCGAAGTTATCTTGGATGAAGTCTGCCAACGCAACTTCAGGAATGGGTGGATTAGGTCACTCCAAACAACAAAGTGTGAGGTGTATTTTATGGACGCCTCGCTGGCGGACAGAAGAAGGGGTTTGCCACTTTTTTGAGTATTACCCTTTCTTTTTTGAGTTCTGCAAACAACATCCGGATATCCGCTTCATATTTCGCCCCCACCCCCTGATGTTTCACAATTTCCAGACGACTGGCGAGTTTTCAGTCGCGCAATTGGTTGATTTGAAGAAGAAATTTCAAACTTCTCCCAATATGACAATAGACTTGTCGCCCGATTATCGGGAGAGCTTTAGGGCTGCGGATATACTGGTTACAGATGTGTCATCGTTGATGTGGGAATTTATGTCGCTGAATAAGCCCATTGTTTATACACATCGAACTCACGTCTTCAATGAAATTGGCGATCGTTTGGCGGAGGGATGTTATTGGGTTAACAATCCCAATGAATTGGAATCTCAGTTGACCAAATTAATGGAAGGCAAAGATAATTTAATCGTTAAACGTCAAAACTTGATGGATGATTTATACGTTTATCCGAAAGAGGGGCCCGAAGGATTTATCAAGAATACATTGAAAGATGATTTAGCTGCACAATGTAGTGCCACAATGCCTCATCATTACTATTCGCCATGAGGAAAGACAATGGATAACGTAGCGCTGGGTACTTGGGCACAAATAATAGCACTAATTCTAAAAGCACTTAGTATTATCCCAAGAGACAGAACTAAACGATCTGAACACCATGAGCAGACATTGCGAGCTTTATCTTGGGCTTATCATGAAACAGAGAAGTACTACGCATCTTTATCCGCCGGAAACGCTAACAACCTGCAAATGGAACTGGATATTGCCGCAGCATGGGAAGCCGCAGCAATTTTAGTTGAACGTTACGATCAGACCCTTGCCCAGAGGCTTGGATTAAAATCCAGATTCTGGCGTGAAGGCGGTATCTGGACAAATGAGCAAATTAAACAGGCCGGTATACAACTGGAACGTGTTCGGGCAGAAGGAATGTCCCTTTTCAAGAAATGATAAACCGACGCACAAGGTGTTCCACAACTCCGCATAAAAGCGGGGGTGGGGAATGTAGACGCTGGAGTCATTCTTTATTGTAGGTATATTGTGTGTGATTCAATGGAGTGCCCAGCAGTGTAAATATTCTTCTGATACGTAATGTGGGTCATACGAGATTTCCAAACATTATTTTGCCGTAGAACGAAGTGTAGAAGAATGGAAAGATAAACCATGTCAGGAATACTATACACGAACCTTATGTCACTAGACGATGGGCGATTTCGGGCAATTATGGCACAAATGAAACATAGAGGTCCAGATGCCACCGGCTACCTAAGGCATGAACATCATTGGCTCGGCCATAACAAACTTAAAATTCTTGAGCTAGATGAACGCAGCAACCAACCCTTCTGCTCGCAGGACGGACGATATGCCATCGTTTTAGATGGCGTCATTTCCAATTATCTTGAACTGGCTCAGAGGCATAATATTGCTTTACAGGCGGCTAGTGTTGCGGAAGTGGTTGTTGAACTCTTTGTCCAACATGGGGCTTGCTTCCTTTCCTGGCTTCATGGGACGTTTGCAATAGTTATCCTTGACTGCGAGGCGGGTGAGGTTTTTGCAGCCCGTGACCGCTTAGGAGTCAAACCGTTATATATGTGCCGGAACACTGGAAGACTAACGCTGTCTTCCGAAATAGCTCCAATCCTGGAGCTGACAGGAATCGTCCGTTTTGATGAAATAGGACTGCGACAATACCGAAAATTACGGACATTTTTCAATAATCGAACGCTATACGAGGGGATCGAGATGTTTCCTGCCGGTCATTATCTTCAAAACGGCCGGCTGCATCGCTACTGGGAACTTCCGACAGGTGAACAAGGGCCTCCTTCTGATGAGGAGTTGCGGCAACTGATTGAGGATGCAGTAAACCAATGCCTGATACCGGATGTGCCAGTGGGCTCCTATTTGAGTGGCGGCTTGGATAGTTCAATTGTGGCGGCTCTGTCTCAAGTCCCGCACACTTGGACCACAGGTTTTGCCGACTGCAATGAATTTGAATGGGGACGCTTGGTGGCGAACCACATCGGGAGCGCACATCATGAAATCCTTATCACACCCAAGGAATTTTTAGAGCTGGCCCAACAGATGATTCAGCGCCGGCGTGAACCGCTCTCCGTGCCCAATGAGGTCTTAATTTACAAAATGACTCACGAAGCCAAGTCGCATAGTAGTGTTTTGTTGAGCGGCGAGGGAGCAGACGAATTGTTTTTTGGATATGACCGGATTTTCCGCTGGGCGGCCGGCGCCCGGCAATGGGATCTCGCCGAGTTTGCCAAGCTCTACTCCTATGGCACCCATTCCGACCTGGAGATCGTCGAGGATGCGCTAGCACCTTTTCTTCCACTAAAAGAACCGCTGGCGATTGTTTCTCATTTTTTCCAAGTCGCGCACTTGCATGGATTGCTGCGTCGGCTGGACAATTCCACGATGCTCTGTTCGGTCGAGGCCCGGGCGCCGTTCGTGGAACAGCACCCGCTGATCGAGCGCATGGCCGGCGTCCCGTACGATTACCGGATGCAAAGCGGCGAGATAAAAGCACCCTTGAAGCGCATTTTTCGAGATTTAATCCCTACTCCTGTTTTACAGCGAAAAAAAGTAGGCTTTCCCGTGCCGCTGGACAGGATTCCATTTCAGCCAACGACGAATACATCACCCATGGATCGGTGGCTTGAATTTAATCTGGCTGTTCTTGGCGCAGACGTAGAGACGGGACACAACAAAAAGGTGGTATTATGATTATCGGATACACCACGGGCGTGTTCGACCTATTTCACGTTGGTCATGTCCGGATGTTAGCGAATGCCAAGAGCTTGTGCGACAAACTCATAGTCGGGGTCACTACCGATGAACTGGTGGCCTACAAGAACAAACGCGCTGTGATTCCTTTTGCAGAACGCCTTGAAATCGTCCGCAGCCTCAAGTATGTGAATGCTGCCGTGCCGCAAGATTCCATGGATAAGATGGAGGCATGGAAGCGATACCATTTCGACCTGATGTTTGTAGGCGACGATTGGTTCAATACCCCCGCATGGCAGAAAATAGAGGTGCAGTTCAAGAAAATTGGCGTGCGCGTCATCTATTTTCCTTACACCAAAGGTACGTCTTCCACATTGGTGAACGAGACCTTAATGGCTTTGCGGAACGAATTGGCTGAAAAAAAGTCCTGCCCTTGATGATGTAATGTGTCCAGATTCGATACATGAGTTCTTCTTTAAGGCAGAATATTATGCCCCGTATTCTTATGGATGCAGGCGAGGCGGGAACTGCTTTTGCGATTGTATGTTCGTTGCGCAGGCACTGGTCCGGCTCGATTCAAATAAGGCTGGCGGATACGAATCCTACACAGTAGAGCATGGCTACTTTTGCGGAGGCGAGTTCACCTATAAACTTTAAAGAATACCCTCATGAAAAAATGCAATGAAATCGCCGATCAAACCCTGTTTGAGGTGGGTTCGGATTTTGTCTGCGCGGGTTCTGCGCTCGTCGGCTGCCTGCCGACGCGGAGCATTTCCAGCCTGCTATTGCGGATAGGGGAGGGGGCTGTTATCCGATCGGGTTCCGTCATTTATGCCGGCTCCTCTATCGGGGCTCGCCTCAATGTCGGCCATAATGCCATTATCCGGGAGGAAAACCGGATTGGCGACGATTTTTCGCTGTGGTCGAATTCCACGGTTGATTACGGGTGTGTGATCGGCGACCGGGTCAAGATTCATCATAATGTGTATGTGGCGCAGTTCACGGTTTTGGAAGATGATGTGTTTCTCGCGCCCGGTGTTATGATTGCCAATGATCCGCATCCGGGGTGCGCCTTTTCCAAGCAGTGCATGCGCGGGCCCACGATCAAGCGGGGCGCCCAAATCGGTGTCAATGCGACGATTTTACCCATGGTGACCATCGGAGAACGGGCGTTGGTGGGGGCGGGGAGCGTGGTGACCAAGGATGTTCCGCCCGGAGCGGTGGTGGTGGGCAACCCCGCTCGCGTTTCTGGGCGGATTGAGGATTTGACGTGCATTATCGAACCTCCCTTGACCGACCGACCCTACCCGTGAACCCAAACATCCGAATGCAATGACGGCGACGAATCCATTAAAAAACGTCCGCGTGATAGACTTGCCGATTATCGGCGAACCACGCGGCAACTTGACCTTCATAGAGGGGGGGCGGCATGTTCCGTTCGGCATCCGGCGGGTCTATTACCTCTATGATGTGCCCGGCGGAGCAGAGCGGGCAGGGCATGCTCATAAAGGGTTGCACCAACTGATGGTCGCCATGTCGGGTAGTTTCGATGTCCATTTGGACGACGGATTTGAGAAGAAGACCTTTCACTTAAACCGGTCGTACTACGGGTTATACATCTGCCCGATGGTTTGGCGTACGATTGACAATTTTTCCTCCGGGTCGGTCTGTCTGGTGCTGGCATCCGATTTTTATGATGAATCAGATTATTACAGGGATTATCAGCAGTTTTTGGCTGCCGCCAAAGGGCCAGAGACATGAAAAAAATACTTTTTTTGGATTTGCGGGCCTCTTATGACGAATTGGCGCAGGAGTTCGACGAAGTTTATCGCCGGGTGATGACGGGGGGATGGCATCTGCTCGGGAGGGAAACGGAGGCTTTCGAGGAGGAATTTGCCGCTTATTGCGGGGTGAAGCACGCGGTGACGGTGGCAAATGGCTTGGATGCGTTGTATTTGGCCCTGCGTTCACAGGGTATCGGTGCGGGCGACGAGGTGATTGTGCCGGCGATGACTTTTATTGCGACTTGGCTGGCGGTATCCCAGACAGGTGCAGTTCCTGTCCCGGTGGATGTACTGCAGGGCACCTGCAATCTGGATCCGGGGCAATTGGAAAGAGCGGTGACCGTCCGCACCCGCGCCATTGTGCCAGTCCATTTGTTTGGCCAGCCAGCGGATATGGCACCTGTTTTAGAGGTGGCATCGCGGCACGGTTTGATGGTGTTGGAGGATGCGGCGCAAGCTCATGGGGCAGCATACAGGGGACGACCGGTTGGGGGATGGGGGGATGCCGCGGCATTCAGCTTTTATCCGGGGAAAAACTTGGGAGCCTTTAGCGACGGGGGCGCGGTATTGACCAATGACAGTGAATTGGCAGACAAAATCAGGATATTGCGGAATTACGGCACAAAAAAGAAATATCAGCATGATCAAAAGGGGGTAAATTCCCGTATTGACGAGTTGCAAGCGGGTTTTTTGCGCGTCAAACTGCGCAAATTGGACGAATGGACGCAAAGGCGGCGAAATATTGCGGAATTATACCAAAACGGTCTTCAATATTTGGAGGATGTTAAATTGTTGGACGTGATGGATGGAGCTGAGCCTGTTTGGCACCTGTTTCCGATCTGTTGCAAGCGCCGCGACGAGCTGCAAGTTTTTTTGAAAGAAAAAGGAATTGAAACGCTCATTCACTACCCGCAGCCGCCGCACCTGGCTCCGGCTTATGCCGAAATGAATTTGACGGTTGGGAGTTTCCCTCATGCGGAAATGTGGGGGCGCGAAGAACTCAGCTTGCCGATCGGGCCGCATTTGACGACATCGGCGGCGACACACGTGGTTGAATCCATTCGGTCGTTTCCATGGACATAAGAAGAAATCGGGCTTAAGAGATGTGCGACGCCGTCCAGTTGGAGAATGCCGGCTGCCGGGTAACCGTTTGCATGCCGGCCTACAACCATGAGCGATATATTGGCCGGGCGTTGGACGGCTTGTTGGCACAAACTGATACCCGCTTCAAGGTGGTTGCGTGCGACGACGGCTCACGTGACAACACATACGAGATCCTTCAGGCGTACGAACTCAAATTTGGCGGGCGGTTGACGGTGCTGACGCATCCGTGTCGCGTGAACCGTGGCGCATATCGTACTGTTGATGTTTGTTTGGACCATGTGGATACGCCATTTTTTGTTGTGCACGCCTCGGACGACTTTTGGGAGCCCGACGCCGTGGAGTACTGGCTGGGCCAGATGGCGACATATCCCGATACGGATGTGCTGTATGGACGGGCGCGCGTGGTGGATCCCGAAAACCGTTTCCTTGAACGCTTCCACGGAGAGGAGGAAACGGGGGACACAGGCGAAATCATGGAGCGCTTTTTTGAGGCGTGCCCCGCTTTCGAGCCCACCATGTTTTATCGGAGGGATTGTATCCCCATTCTGCGCATGGAGGGGGATTTGGCGTACGGCGACCTGTATCACAATGCAATACTGCTTCAGAAGAAACGCGTCCGGTTTTATCCCCGCGAGGTGGTGAACTACCGATGGCATGAAGGGAGCAGTTGGCAGAGCATAGGTCGAGAGTTGTTCGGCGACCGCCGTTTACAGGTGTTGGAGCGATTTTATCTGCACGGCACGATGAAAGAGTTCCCAAGGGCACAATTCATTCTGTTGATCTCGCTGTGGGCGGCCGCTTCGTCTAAACGAGATAAGCTTCGAATGAGCCAGTTATGGACAGAGGCGCAGGCGGTGCAGCGTCAACTGCCGCATGGATGGGCGACAGAGGGGCTGTGGGAGAAGGCGTTCCGTTCTGCCTATATTTATAATCCTCACGCCCACGTGGAGTTGCTGGCGGAATTGCCGTGGCGGGTTGGCAAAACGATGATTCGGCGGGTTCCGCGCCATTTTGTGGAGGGGCAATATGTGTCCTGGCGGGAACGAGCGAGCCGAAGACAGCGTTTTCACATTTTGCGGTTGCTGGCCGGTTTGGGTTTGAACAACTTCACACTGAAAAATGGGCTGGCATGGTTGCGGTGATGCGAACGAGACTTGTCATGAGGGGGTGGATGAGTTAGGCTCCCGAGTACATGGGTTTCGTGATGTTTACAAGTCAGCCGAGTAAGGATGTGTGATGATGAAGGCTAGAATATCTTCAGGGATTATCTGCGCCTGTTTCTTGGTGGGTAGCCTGACCAGCCTAGGCGCGACGTATTACATCAACGACGATTATGTGCCCGTAAGTGATGTGTACACGACCGCGACGGGGCATGACAGCAACAACGGGACGACCCCCAGCACACCCAAACGAACGCTGGCAGGGTTATTTGCGGACGTCTCTCTAAGTCCAGGCGATACGGTTTATATTGATACAGGCACGTATGGGGTTTCTACAATACCGGCAACGGTACTTGGGACCGCCGAGGCTCCCATTATATTTCAAGGGAGCACCAATCTGGCAGCGGGGGGGACTGTTTTTAATGGTACTGGCTCAGTCCTGGATATTCGCGGGTCAAGGTTGATTGTGCGCGATATGACGGCTCAGGGAGGGAATACAGCCCTATTCATCAGTGGCAGTATGAATTGCCGGTTTGAACGGGTTAAAGCGTTGGGAAGCAGCGTGAACTCGGCTGGTGTATATGGGGCGAATTCAAATGTTTTCTCCCATTGCATGGTTCATAAAACTGGTTCAGGGACGGCGTTTGGCTTCAACACGTCTTGCCGAAGCAATTTCATCGAGAATAGTGTCATGTATTCGCAGGGAGGCTATGCTTTGGGCGGGGCGTCTAATACAATTTCCGATGTTTCAGCAAACATTATCGTCGGCGTGTATGGTCTCAACGCAATTCCCTATGGTGGCTCGCGAAACATTTTTTCTTACACGGCAGCACTCTCGAATGAGCATGAAACATTGTCTGATTTGCAAAGAGAAAACACCAACTGGTTTGGCAATGTGGTTGCCGACCCACTGTTTGTGAATGCGGATGCTCTAGATTTCCATGTGATGAGTCCGGCAGGCTTTGTGTCCAATGGCGTATGGGTGACCAATGCACTGGTGGGGTACAGCCCGGCGATTGATTTCGGTAAGAAGGAGTAGGGAGCGCGCATTGCGCGGGGGCCTGGTTCGGCGGCTGCGCCGGGTGCGTTGTTCTTGGTTCTTTGTGCTTGGTTGGGATGCGGCTGGTGTCGCAAAGTAGACATTAGTCAATAGCGAGCAGGCAGAAGAAACAGCCGTTTAACGCAAGGGACGCTTGCGGCTTTTAACAACTGACTACTGGCTTCTAACAAAGAACAAAGAACCAAGCACAAAGAATGGTGTCCTGAGTTCGACACTTCCAATCTAAGAAGCCATAACACATTGGGATGCAATGTATAATTTTTTGAATTTTGCTGTTTGGGGTGTCCCGATCATAAAAATAG
>Ga0116184_10005169_pt1 | contig 10082 bp, 9 predicted proteins | sample AD_JPNNA5_MetaG_FD_89886 | JGI IMG/M metagenome (GOLD analysis project Ga0116184, IMG submission 89886) | Active sludge microbial communities of municipal wastewater-treating anaerobic digesters from Japan - AD_JPNNA5_MetaG | ecosystem: Engineered > Bioreactor > Anaerobic > Digestate | place...
AACAGCACCTTGCAGGAATGCACGGCATTTTCCTGGGCCGTCAGCTTGTTTTTCTGGTACAGCAAAACAAAATCTTTCAGGTCCTGATAAATATCCGCCAGGTTTTCGGCAATGCTGCCTTTTTGTTGTTTAGTATCCTGGTTATCATCCGCACCGATAAAATAAAAACTATCGTCCGTGCCTGTTTTGCCGAGCAGCGACAAATAAATCTTTTCCCACTGTTCCAGTGTCACAAAGCGCTCGTTGGCGCTATCGTCATCTACAAAAACATCCGGCATCAAAGTTCCTTTAAGATACAGCAGTGGTAATACTTTTTGCAGATAAGTATAGATGAAGGCAATATCGTATTTGTCATTTTCCTCGAGGAAAATACACAGTTCATTGGTTACTGTAATGAATTCAAGCACGTTGCGTGACTGAACTATTTCTTTTGATTCTTTACCCATAGTAAAAAAATGATTTTCAGAAAACAAATATAATTTCTATTGCTTATTAATTGCAAATTTTTTTAAAAATTTGCTTTTTGTAAAAAAAACATATATATTTGTTCTTTTTACAAAAAGAAGATTAGGAATATTATTCATAACTGATAGTATCAGTTTATTAAACGTTTTTTTTCAATAATTTTTTAACCCAGGAACATTTCCGGATCAGGTAGCATATCATTCCTGCCGAACAAAACAATCTGAACCCAATGAACAGGAAGGAAATAAAGAAAAAGCTAGTGGATTTGTGCATGCAGATACATCAGCAAACGATTGAAAGGTTGACCGAAGAAATGAACGAAGCCTATCAAAATGCCGCAGAATACGGCAATCCCGAAGACTGGCTGGATACATACAAAATGGATATGCTCAGCAAACGGGATGCCTGCTCATTGAAACTGCAGAAAGTGATGGATGAAATGAAAATCCTGGAACGCATCAATTCTGAAAAGACCATGGACAAAGCGACCTTTGGTTCTGTGGTGATTACGGAAACCCAAAAATTATTTATTGCTGTTGGTTTAGGTAAGGTGGTTGTTGACAACGAAACATATTTTGTTATTTCGCAGTCGGTGCCATTGTTTCATGCCATGAAAGACCACAAAGCCGGCGAAGTGTTCATGTTTCGCGACAGCGGGGAAAAAATTCTGGAGGTGTTCTGATTATACAGGGATATTTTCCGCCAGCTTATTTTTTATCGGATTTGCATACATATTGAGCATCAGGTTCAGGATGTCCCTTTTGGGATAGACTTCGTCGAGCTTGTCGGATTTTTCTTTCAGGTAATCAATAAATTTTTCTTTAGATTCCTCAGAATATTTTTCGCTGAAAACAGCGGTGCCATTGAGCAAGTCGTAAGCAATATAGTTGGTATCCCATAATTTGTAGGCACAATATATCCTGTTATCAATTATTCCGGCCAGTCCTTTGAGAAAATCATTGCCATGAAAATCATTTAATTTATCAAAATCATTTGATGTCAACGGGCTGCTGAACGAAATTTCCACCCTGCCCTTGTAACCAAGAATACCTGTAATCATGCTCTGAAAATCGCCCTCTTTGGTTTTCTTGAACGACCCGCTGTTGGCAATCAAAAACAATTCTACTGCCTTAAATATATCGCAGGGGTCGTATTCATATGAAAGAGCAACCGGAAAGATGTTCATTTTCATGAAAATATCTCTTTCTTCGCCTTCGTGGCTCATAGCCAGCATTTTCAGCAGGCTGTACTGTGTTTTGTCGCTACCATCTTTTGAACGGCCCTCGCGTTGTGCAATCCATACGGATTCATTACGTTCAGACAGTGTGTAAGCGATATAGGAGGAAAGAAGTTTTGAATATTCATATAATTCGCGGGGCGGGATATTGCGCTTTACAATAAAACTCTTGTTGATTCTGACCAGGTTGGTAATCATGGGCGAAATCAGCAGGTTGCCTCCGATGGCTACCTGGGTAGTATTGTAGCCTTGCTTAAAAAGCAGCAAATTTAAAAGCGAAGAATCCAGAACGATGTCGCGGTGGTTGGTGATAAAAATATAGGTTTCCTTTTTATCTACGCGGTCAATTCCTGAACAAGTCAGGACGTCCATGCTGTTTTTTATGATCCGGTCGAGCACCGGCTGCACAAACACCCGTTGAAATTCTTCAATTGACGTGATGCCTTTGAGCATATTATATACCTCTTTCCTATCCTGCCCCTGCATCAAATGACGTATAAAAATAGCAAACTCGGGATCTTTGATCAGTTCGCCTATGGCATTATTGACTTCCTCGTCGTAGTATGGCCTCAATTTATCATATTCATTTTGCATGGGTGTCATCAGTTTTTTCAATTCATTATTCATTCAATTCTATTCTTCAGGATACTCTTCATCCGGCATATCCCCGGTATCGTCATCACGGTCGCTGAACCCGCCGAAATATATTCCTATAGACAATTGCGGCGAACTGAATTTACATTCTTTGTACCTGTCGTAATCTATTCCTGTTACAAAGTTATAACCAAATCCTATATTGGTTTTCAGCCAGGAAGTAATGTTTATTTCCAGTTCGAGGCGCGGTGAAATCACAAAAATCTTGTCGTTGGTGAATTCCAGGCGGTAATCCACATTGTCTATATAGGAGTTGTTCACCGAATCGGTCAGGTGTATGTTCCCCCAGCCAAATCTTGAACTGATACCCAGGTGAATTCTTTTGCCCGGAAAAAAAACTCCGCCCATCCATATTCCGGCATGACCGTAGTTTATTCTCAAAGGTTTTCCGTAATAATACAACGGCCGGTCATCCAACAGAAATTCATCTGGAATTATCAGGTCTTTGATAGTATGATTAGAAACTGTGGTCAGGCCATATCCGCCTAAAAAGAAACAATTGTTGATCATTAAAGCTCCTCCGGCACCCAGCGCTTCGGAAAACTGTTTTTTCAAAATAAATGTTTCGGAAATCAATCCCCCGAAGCCGCTCAGTCTCACTTTGGGGCTTTTTTCCTGTTGCGTTGTTTGTAACGTATCCTGAGCCCACAAGGAAAAGGAGAAAAGGATACAAAAAAACAAAACAGACTGGCGTTTCATGAAAAACTTTTTTGCAAATTAATAAAAAACTTTGTTATAAAACTCACTAAAAGACTTAATTTTGTGTATCATTTATTAACTCAGCAGGCATTTTATAAGTATGGACAGGACGATAAAATTTTATGTTTTCAGCTTTTTTGCGATTTTTTATTGTTTCATAAGCGGCTATGTATCTGCTTTTAATGTGAAAGATGATACCATAACACAAAACCGTGCCTGGAGTTTTGGCATCAACTGCGGAGCAGCTTTTGCCAATAAATATCATGCCGACTTTTACAGCGGTGCAGAAGGCAACCAAAACACCCTGAGTTATATTCTCGACAACAAATACCACTACGACGAAATCCGCCAGGTAATTAATGATACATTTTCGTTATACAGTATGCCGGCGCAGATGAAATACAAACCGGCCTTTTGTGTTGGATTTTATATCAAGAAAAACCTGAACAATCATCTGGGCATTTTTTTGCAGTTTAACCATTCGAGGTTTACCACCGAAGGGGCCTTTGCCCTGAAAATCGGAGCCACTTCGTCATCACAGACTTTTGACAGTACCCTGACCTGCCCGGTATGGGGCTCGGAAGACCGTATAAATATAGATATTGGTGTGGGTTATGAATTTCCTTTCGATGAAAAAATCTCAGGTTTTGTGGAAACAGGGTTTAATTTAAATAATACGAAAGTCAGAGAAAACAAAATTGCCATCCAAAATCTCGAATACAGTATCATAAACGTATATTTAGACCAGCAATATATACCCAACACCCAGCTTCAGGAATATCCTGTGCGTCAGGGCGGAATAGGCTTGGGTGCATTCTTATCGCCAGGCTTACGATTCCGGTTTAGCGAACATATGGGCATGGATTTGCTGGGAACAATTTACTGGTCAAAAATCAACCTGAAACATTATGCGGTATTCCGCCCTCATTACAACGTGATGGTTCGCTTTTTGTTTTCCAGCGAATTTCTGAAATCCAACTGACCTTATCAATGGATATCTCTTTTAAAGCGTTGACAGCTTGTGCCCTTTGTCCCCGCAATTGCGGCGCCAACAGGTTTGCCTGCAACAGCGGCTATTGCAGGTCGGGCCACGAATACGCCATCAGTTCAGTGGTGGCACACCGGGGCGAAGAACCTCCTGTCAGCGGGCTTCATGGCATAGCCAATGTTTTTTTCAGCCACTGCAACCTTCAGTGCATCTATTGCCAGAATTTTCAGATAAGTTCAAATATTTCAGCAGGTAGCAGCAAATATCATATTTTTGAGAAGATCCTGGCCGACATACACCGTCTTTTAGAATCGGGTTGCATGGCCATTGGTTTTGTATCCCCGTCGCATCAGATACCGCAGATGGTATCCATTATCCGGGCTTTTGAAAACTACAGGCCCAAACCCGTGTTTGTCTATAACAGCAACGGCTACGACCGTGCCGAAACGCTGAAACAGTTGGAAGGCCTCATAGATGTTTACCTTCCTGATATGAAATACCTCGACAGCAGCCTTGCTTCGGCTTTGTCGGATGCCAAAGACTATCCTACTGTGGCCCGTAAGGCCCTCAAAGAAATGTTCAGACAAAAAGGTTCTGTTTTACATTACATTGACGAAAATCATGTGGAATCGGGAATGATTATCCGGCACCTGGTGCTTCCGGGATATGTGGACAACAGCCTGAATGTGTTACGCTTTATTGCCGAAGAACTTTCGCCTAAAGTGCATATTTCGCTGATGTCGCAGTATTACCCGGTGTATAAAGCATTGAATCGCACCGACATCAACAGGCCTCTGAACAAAAAAGAATATGATATGGTGGTGGCTGAGGCTGAAAAACTTGGCCTTACCAATGGCTGGATACAGGAACCGGATAGCCGGGAACATTACCGGCCTGATTTTAATAATGAACATCCTTTTGAATAAAATAAGTGTCGGGGTGACTGCGCGCATTGCCCGGCGGGTTGGCAGACACCCCGACACTATCAAAAATTTATTACCATGACGAGTACTAAAAAACTCAAATACACCGCCACCATCATTCAACACCAAGGCATGGATGCTGCCTTTGTAGAATTCCCATTTGATGTGGAAGAAATTTTCGGCAGAAAGGGAAAATTAAAAGTTAAAGCCTTGTTTGATGGAAAAGTATTGTACCGCGGAAGCCTTTTCCATATGGGACAAGCGGCTCATGTTATCGGACTTACCAAGGATATACGAAAACGTATAAATAAAACTTTTGGCGATACGGTGCAGGTTGAGATGGAAGAGGACAAAGAAGAAAGATTGGTAATCCTGCCCGATGACATGGCCTGCCTGTTGGCCGATAATGCTGAGGCGGAAGCCTGTTTTAACAGTTTGTCATTTACCAACCGTAATGAATATATCTACTGGATAGAATCTGCAAAAAGGCCGGAAACCAGGAACAAAAGGCTGAATATATTTATTGAAAAGCTTAACAGCCAAAAAAAACTTAGCGACAAATGAAAAAACGTTATGAAAGCCAAAAAATGCCTGATTTTGAAGAAGGGCTTTCCGACTCTGGCCGAAAAACCGCCGACATGGCTGTAGAGGCCGTTGGAAACGATCCTGCACGTTTTGCCCTGTTGATGGATATGAGCTTTTCTAAACCTTATCCATTATGTATGCGTACTGCCAGAGTAGTGCAATTATGTTGTGAAAAAAACAGCAATCTCATCCTACCCTATCTGGACGAGGTGATTATAAAAATCAGCAATTCAAAGGTGGAAGGTGTCAAAAGAAATTACCTGAAAATTATCGATGAATTTGTGGATTTCGGCTTGATAAAAGACAATGCACTTTTGTTGCAAAACTGTTTCGACTGGCTGGTAAATCCTGCCGAAGCCCTGGGCACAAGGTATTATTGTATAGGAATTATTGAGAAGTTTTGCCGCTATGAACCGGAACTTCTGGGCGAATTTCTTAATTCGCTGGAGTTTTGTCTTGGTGAGGCGCCGGCAGGCTTCAGAAACAGGGCAATGAAAGTACTGAAGAAATACAAAAAATCACTGTAATCAGATAAAAAAGCCTTTGTGTTGCTGAGAGCATAATGTTTTACAAGCTTCACCGATTCCCGGCAGCCGCATTAACAGTATCATTTTAAATATCATAGGAAAGATCAATTGTTATTTCATCCTTTGACTGTATTAATGTCAGAGAAGTTTTGCGGATAATACTAATTGGCACGATCATAACCTGTGATTTTTCCTTTTTCCAGCGCCGGGATGCCGGTTTTCATCCATTGCGGCATGGGTTCGCCTTTGAGGTAATAATCAAAGAACTGCATCATGCGTATGCTCAAATCAATACGGTTGGGCCATTTTTCAAGGTTATGTTCGTCGCCGTTATAGTTCAGCATCCACACGGGTTTGTCGAGCCGTCGCAAGGCGGTGAAAAGCTCAATGCCCTGATACCAAGGTACGGCTCCGTCGTTATCATTGTTCATCAAAAGCAAGGGCGTTGAAATTTTGTCGGCATAAAATAATGGAGAATTCTGAATAAACAAGTCGCGGTTCTGCCACAAATTAGCTCCTATCCTACTCTGCGACTGTTCGTACTGCGACATCCTGCTGATTCCTGTACCCCAGCGTATGCCGCCATAGGCGCTGGTCATGTTGGTAACGGCGGCGCCGGCCATGGCAGCCCGGTACATATTAGTACGTGTTACCAGATATGCCACTTGGTAGCCTCCCCAGCTCTGGCCCTGTATGCCTATGCGGTCTGCATCCACAAACCCGAATTTCTTTATAAACTCCGTGCCACTCACCACGCAGTTGTATGCGCTGTTGCCGGGATAGCCGTTACTATAGCGAATATCGGGGATGAACACGATATACCCGTTGCTGCAATAAATGGCAGGATTGATAATGGAACGGCTCGGCGAGGGTATCCAGTGCCGGTTGAGGTTGTCGGCATTGCGTTCGTAAAAATATACAATGACAGGATATTTTTTTGACGTATTGAAATTTTCCGGTTTGTATAGCAGGCCTTCCAGTTTGATACCGTCAAATGATGTCCAGTTTACCAGTTCCACGCTGCCCCAGTAATAGTCTTTCTGCTGAGGATTGGCATTTGAAACCCTGACGGGAGTAGAAAACCTCATATCCGTAAATTGAAGGTCGGGATATTGTGTAAAAGACTCCTTGGTGAATATGAGTTTTTCTGCTTTCCGGGCTTTGGCTATGAAAATCATCTGATAATTGTCGAATATAAGTTTTACCGGTGATTTTGCATTTTTTATGTTCAGCGATGCAAAGCCGCTTTGCCTGGTCTGTGTATCAAACGCAGTTAGCAGCAAGGGCTTTTTGGTGTCGATATGTTCCGCTTCCCTATCGGTGCGCACATAGCGGTATTCGGTACTGGAGCTCCTTCCGTTTCTGGTGATATTTTCGGGGGCAGCAATCATCAAGGGGTCAATTTTCCAGATATCGTAACGGTCATACACCAGCACATATCCGTCATTTTCAGTCCAACCCGCTATGCCATATGGAGACGGCTGTTCAGGGGCATCATGCTCTTCATCAAAAAAATTCACAGGAATCTTGGCGGTGAGGCAGGTGAAAGTTTTGTTTTTTACGGAATAGGAATTCCAAGTGGAATCGCTATAGCTGTAATACAAAAGATAATTGCCCATGGGCGAAAGTTTCACGTCATTTTGTTGTTTTTTCAGCACCAGTTCTTTTTTGCCAGTGTTTACATCCATTAAATAATAATCAGCATACGAAGTTTCCCATGAAGAAAGTTTTTCGTAGGGCAATTCAGTAATGGCTAACGCCAGGCCGGTATTTTTTTTGAGCAAGCTGATGCGGTCAACCAGGGAATCGGCAAGCTGGACAATTTTATTTTCCTTTAAAAAACACACAGCCATGAATGATTGTTTTTTGTCTTTGTCCAGCTCTTTCAACTGTTGAGGCTGTAGTCGTCCATCGGTCCAGCTCCAAAGATCGAGTTTTACTTTTTCTTCATCCAGAAGTGTATCTTTAGGTTCAGGATATTTGCGCGGAGCAGTTCCAAAATATAGCAGGGCGCCATCTTCAGAAAACTTCGGAGACTGGTTTTCGCTCACACGCCAGCGCACCGGAAAGCTGGTTTCGGAAGTATCTGCCAGAGTGCGTACTATGTTTTCCTGGATATTCCAACCCATTATCCTGTACTGTTTTACCTTGCCGGTATCCTGCGAAAACAAAAATGCCAACTGTTGTCCGGCGTCATCACAGGCAATGCTTTTAGCCGTGCCGGGACTTAGCAGCAAAGTGTCGGGCTTAGCTTTTCCTGCTGCATAAATGCTGACAGCTACCGTGTCAACTGAGTCTTTTTTGACGGAAACCATGGACAGCAAAGCACCGTTTTTAGAGAAACTGTATTCTGTAACCAGTTTGTTGATAAGGCAGATATCCTCCATTGGATCATAAATAAGCAAATCGGTACCACTTTGCTTTGGTGCTTTTTTCTTGTCTTTTTTGGGTTCTGCCTGCTTACTTTTCACAGTATCAGCCACTTTGGCAGTATCTTTCTTGTCGTTTTTTTCTTTTTTTTCTTCCAGCAGCAGTGCTATCCAAGAGCCGCCATCAGGTGCGATTTTAAAAGATTTTACATTATCAAACTTTTTAAGTGTCCGTGTTTTAAGTATCCAAACTCCTGCTGAATCCTTGGGAAGGTCTTCTTCCTTTGTTTTTTTTAATTTCAGTTTTCGCACACTGTCAGCCGGTTGCTTGATTTTGAATACCACAAATTCGTTGTTTGCCGAGATTTGAGCATCACAGCCACGAAAGATTGAGTCTTTAGAGTTTTTAGCGGTATTTACAATATAAAGCCATCCATCACCTTTCAGAGGATTAATTTCATAGGTAATCCATTTTCCGTCATCAGAGATGGCAGTACTTTTAATGGTTTTCCATATTGGATACACATTCTCATCAATTTTTTTCTTGTCTGTTGCCTGGCCAAAAAGAAATGCAAAATTCAATAAGCAAGCAGCAAGAGTAATCACGGCCTTCTTCATAATATTTTTAGTTTTATGGGTGTATACATATTAAGGGAATTTCAAAACTCTTCACTAAAAAAATTCCCGGATTGGCTGCATTGTGCAGTTTTATTAAAAAATCCACAACTTTGCACCATCAGAAGCAAATATAACACTATGCAGCTTTACTTCTGCAGGGTTTTCTGTCTGATGTCAAATTTTATTATCTCTTCTATCTGTTCTGCATCAATACGCTTGGCTACAATTTTCTTTTTCTCGTCGAGCAGATAAATCACAGGAGTGCTGTAAATGTCGTAGGTATCGGCAAAATGCGGTGTGACCGTTCTGGGGCCGTTAACATTAATGAATGGCATATTGTTTTTGCGGATAAACTTTTTCATTTCGGCCATATTTGTGTCGGTACAAACGGCAAATACCTCCAATCCCAATTCTGATTTCTTTTTATGATAAAATTCCACCAATTTGGGGACTTCAGTTTTGCAATGCCCGCATTCATAATCCCAAAACAGTATTAAAGTATATTTTGCATTGATGGCATAAAGGGATTGCAACTGAAGGCTGGAATCCTGCATAATCATAGGTGGAGCTTCTTTACCGATGAGAATAGGCTTGAGTTTCATGGCACGTTTTGTAATGTTGTCCAGTGTAGTTTCGGACATCCAGAAACATTGCCCAGTCATATAATAGGTTTCCACCATGTGGACAAAAATTTTGTCGAACCCCATGATTTTAGAGGTTTCGTAAACATAGGTGATGTACCACACCACGTATTTGAACATTTCCTGATTGGCACGAGCTTTTTCCACCAGTTTGTCGGCTTCCACAATAATGGAATCGGGATGCTGCACAACCACATTGGAAAAAAAATTGTTGATACGGTTATAAAATACAGGTGTTCTGAGAATCTTGTCGTCGGAAAAAGTGATGTTATCCCAATAATGATTTTTGAAATAATAATAACGGAAAGTAGAATCTTTACGTCCGTTGGCTAACACCGGCGGTTCGGGCACTTCGGGGTCGCGTGACGATACAAAC